>ERZ802822.1418-NODE-1418-length-14743-cov-7.136165_pt1 | contig 14743 bp, 10 predicted proteins | sample MGYA00345649_ERZ802822 | MGnify/ENA primary metagenome ERZ802822 (study PRJEB30503, sample SAMEA104212359) | marine metagenome | biome: Westerlies Biome; feature: [SRF] surface water layer (ENVO:00010504) within the epipelagic zone...; material: water...
AAAATGTCAGGGGTCGGGAAGCGTTTTTTGGGAATTTTCTATTTGGTTTGGGCAATCTAGACTCTCAAATCAGACGAATAAAGCCGAAATCGGATCCCCTTGATCGGTAATCGGTACCGGCCGATCTCCATCATAAAGGTATTTGCGATAGTCGACGCCGAGGGCCGCACAGATCGTGGCGAAGAAATCCGGAACGCTGACTGGGTCACGGACGATGCTTTTCGAAAGTTCATCCGTTTGGCCCCACGCTCCGCAATGATTCAAGCCGCCGCCCGCGAGAACACAGCTGAAACCGAGTCCCTGGTGGCCTCTTCCGCCGCCGCCGTCAAATTCCGGGGGGCGACCGAATTCCGTTGTGATAACGATCAGCGTTTTGTCCAGGAGCTGACACGATTCCAGGTCTGTGATTAGGGCAGACATCGCAGTATCCAGCTCCTGAATGAGTTCGTGCTGCTTCAGTATTCCTTCGTTATGCACGTCCCAGCCGATGCCATTGATGAAATTGAGATTGTGTGAGACTTCGATGAATCTAGTACCACGCTCGACGAGACGACGGCTGAGGAGACAGCGTTGACCGAATTCACCGCCGTAGCGATTGCGTAAATCGGCCGGTTCTTCGTCGAGATTGAAGACGCGATTGAACTCCGGGCCGCTAAGTTTCAGACTCTGATCGATCGCCGCTTCGTAGCTGGCCAAACGCGAATCCTCAATCGGGTTCGCGTTCTTGCGTAGCGATTGCAGGAAGGCTTCGCGGCGTGCCTGACGTTCATTGGTAATTCCATCGGGGCGTGATAATCCGGCGGGCCCGCGGCTGGTATCAGTCAGGTAAAGGTAGCCGTGTTGGGCACCGAGGAAACCTGGTCCTCGCGTAATGTTAGGATATCCGATCACCACATAGGGCGGTGCACCTTCGTTAGCCGCTCCGCGTTCGTGGGCGATGAGGGAACCAATCGAAGGATAGGTCACGGTGCCGCTAATGGGACGGCCGGTGTGCATGCGGTTGCTGGCGGCGGCGTGTTCGTCGATGACTTCGTGATGCACGGAGCGCACCGCGGTTGCCCGATCCATGAGGGGCGCGAGCTTGCGGAGGTGCTCACAAACCTGGACTCCGGGCACCGCCGTATCGATCGCGTCGTAGTAGGAACCGGGAGTTTTCTTCGCAGGATCGCCTTTTCGTTTGGGATCGAAGGTGTCGATCTGCCCCATGCCACCGCCAAGCCAAATGGAGATGACATGTTCGGCTTTCCCAGTGATGAGCGGGTCTTGGTTAGCTGCGGCGAGCGTTGTGGGTAGCAACAGGGCGCTGCCAGAGGTTTGAAGGAAATGACGTCGTTTCATGGGATCCATACGAATTCGCGGTGATTGATGAGGCTCCAGACGAGGTCTTCATAGACGACTCGCCAGCTGGGTTCAAGCCGCGGATCGACCGGCGGGCCGCGCCTAACACGTTTCTCGTGTTCCAGTTGAATTGTGTTTGATTCCGACACGCCGTGGTTGAACCAGGTGACTTGCGGAAGGGGATCATCGGGTTGTGGCCAATGTATTTCTCCCTGGACGAGGCGGGTTTCGAAGCCGGTTTCGAGAGCTGGGAGGAATTCGGCCAATTCGCCTTCAGTTGGCATACGGCCAAGGAATCGCAGGAAGATCGAATCGAGCAATTGGTGGGCGGATTCCGCATTTACCGCTTGTTGGGCGATTTGGCTGCCAGCGGCGGCACGGCTGAGGTTCTGGGTCAGTGTGCCGTTGGCGAGGATGCCGGGTTGAAGCACATGCGGATCCTGATTGCGATGCGGAATCGGCTTCTGACGGGAGCCAGTCCAACCAAACGCTTGCAGTACATCTGCGACAGCCTGAGCCCGTGGCAGGGCGAGGCTTGGACGGTCGCGTTCGTTGTTGAGGTTGACAAAGTTCCATGCACGCTTAGGGACGCCAACGGTTTGTCGTTTTTCCAAGGGGCGGCGGCCATCGTAAACGAAGGTAAGTTCTTCGGAATCGATCGCGACTCCGGCAGAGGCGTGCAGAGAATCGACGATCTGTTCTGCGGTTAGGCGGCGGGGATCGGGTGCATTGAAAAATCGGTCCTCATGGCCTGCGGCGAGGTTCTGGCCGGTCGCTTTGCGCTGATACGCGTCCGAGGTCACGATCAAACGCAGCACATGAGTGAGATCAAAGCCGTTGGAAAGCAGCTCATGCACCAGCCAATCGAGCAGCTCAGGATGACTGGACTCGTGCCCTTCCCAATCGTGTGCCGGTTCGACGAAACCCGCTCCCATCATCCGTTTCCAGAGGCGATTGACAATGACGCGGGGAAAACGTCGATTTTCCGGCGAAGTGATCAAAGCCCCGAGGCGCTCGCGGGAGTCGCTCGGATTTTCCATGAGCCGCTCAAGATCCTTGCCATGGCTAATCCCGGTCACATTGCTGAATGGCCACTGCGGTTTGATGGAAGTGTTTGGCTTGAGGGTAACCTGAATCAGGGACTCGCGCACTTTCTCCTCGAAGAATCCTGCGGGCACCATGCTGGTGGACGGAACCGTGACGGGCTTGCGTGCTAACATGGCTGCGAGCGAGTAGAGATCCTGTTGCGTGGTGCTGTGATAGGGCGAATCGTGGCAGCGTGCGCATTGCAGTTCAATGCCAAGGAACGCGGAGGCGACGATGTGGCCCTTTTCCGCGAACGGAGCGTCATTTTCCGCTGCGAGGGCGAACCCGGCACTGCCGCCGCGCCCGACATCGCCGCGCATGAGGATGAGTTCAGTGATGAGTCGATCGAGCGGTTTGCGATCGAGCAGCGCATCGTGGAGGAAGAAGCGAAACGGCCCGGTGCTGTTGAGCGACTGATTGATCAGCATCGGATTTTCGGCGAGAAGATCGAGCCATTCGCTGATTTCGTGATCCGCCCGGCGTTCGTCCGCGAGGAGCCGATCGATCAGTTTACCGCGTTTCCCAGGATCTTTGTCGGCGAGGAAAGTGCGGACGATAGCTTCGGTCGGAGGGAGACCGATGAGGTCGAGATGAATGCGGCGAATGAAGGCCGCATCGTTGATTCGAGGAGCGAGGGTGAGTTTTTCAGGATCCACGGGCGGAGCTGGCCAGAGCGCACCGTCGCGAATCCAGCTTTCCAGCACCGCGATTTGTTTTTCGCTCAAACCATCGCCGGTTGGCGGCATGACGAGGTCAATGTCGTCCGTCCGAATTCGTTCCATCAGTTCGCTCTCGTTTGACTTACCCGGGACGATAGTCGGAAATTCCGAATCGCCACCTGCGAGTGCAAACTCGCGAGAATTCAGTTTTAACCCGCCCTTTTTCTTCTCGCCGTGACACCGGAAACATTCTTCGCGGAGGATAGGCAGGACCTCATTATGAAATGAACTTTCGTCCTCCGAATTCGAAGACCCGGCAATCGCCGTCCCGATTTTGGCTTTCAGAAATGCGTCGACCGGATGACCCACGCCTGGAATTTCGGGTGCTGGATTTTGCTCCGCCCATTCTTTGGCGATGGTGCGGCGGTATGCCCAGAATTTATCCCTCGAAGCTGCGGCACGCCTGCGATTTGCTTTATCGAAATCCGCTAGTTCGGCTTCCATCGCCGTGAGTACGGGCTCGCATTCTGCATCAGATAGAGCGATTCCGGATTGGAGGACATTGAACCCGTACTGCGCATTGTTTTCCAGAGCGACGACCACTTCGCCCGTTTCCGTACGCTGCCCTTTGCCGCCAACGATCAGTTCAAGTACGATTCGTGCCGTACGATAGCTTTCCGGATTGATTTCACCGAACACCTCTTGTTGGCGGTAACTCTTCACGCGTACGCCGGGATGCGGAGGTTCGGCCAACGGCGTCACAAGTTCCTCGCCGTCACGCGCGGAAGTCTGCGCCCGTTTCGTTTCGGCGACCAGCTCGCCATCGATCCACAACCTCGCCAGTCCGCGCGTGCGGAGAAGGACGCGGCGTTGCCCCGGGGGTAATTCGACATCCGCGGCGAAACGAATCAGGAGCGGTGACGCCCACTCGGAACGAATTCCCCAATCGTCGAACTGAAGAGGAACACGCGGTAAGAGAAAACCGTCCGCAGCCCAGCGCGCGGTTTCCTCCGGCAACTCCGATTGGTTTGGCCATCGATCGTAAGCCGCAAGCCCTTCGCTGAATTGTACGAGCACGCGATTTTGCGGGACCTCGGCCAGTTCCGGCATCTTCGGCACTTCCGGCACCATGAACTGCGGCCCGCCTTCGCGGCGATACCGTTCCGCGATTTGTGCATCGGTAAGTGCCTTGCGATGAACCGCGACTTCGTCGATCCAACCATGAAAGGTGTTGCTAGGGCTCCCACGAAGCGCGGAACCAATCCACACCGCGTCATCGTCTACCATCGGCCCCCGATCCGTCGCTCCGTTGAGATCCCAGTCCCCATCGATGGCCACACCATCGATCCATGCCCGTAAGCTGTCGGCCTGACCGAATTCGTAAGAAATTGCGACATGATGCCAGCCGTTTTCGATCAGGAATCCCGCGCTAGAAACCCAGCGATGCCAGCTTCCTGATCCTGAAGCGAACAAAAAACTGATCTTGGCAAACCCACCCGAGCCGCCTACAAGGCGCAACGACCAATTTTGATTGTCCGCCGCAAATCCGGGATTTCCGGTCCGTCCTTTGCCGATAATGTAGACATTCTGGTCGCTTTTGATGGCTTCGACCTTCACCCAGGCTTCCATGGTGATGGCATCGTCGGTTGTGAAATCGAAAGGGCTACTTTCGCCCGGATCCGCGATCATGACTCGCGAATTCCGGCCGTTCAAGCGAATCGCGGTATTGTTCTCTTCGAAATCCGGGAACTCAGGCGGACGCGGCCCAGGTTCGTTGATAGTGACCTTGCCGTGTGGAACGAAATCGTGGTTCGGTGAATCAAAACTCCACAGCGTCTCGCCAGCCCTAGCCAACGGTAGGAAGGCGATTGAGATTACTAAAATGATGCAGAAGAGATTGAGCATGGCGAAAGTTCTAGACAGCGGTGTATCCACCATCCACGGTCCAGGCTGCGGCAGTGACGAAAGAGGCTTCGTCGGAGGAGAGGAACGCAATAACATTGGCGATTTCGGACGGCTCCGCAAGTCGGCCCATCGGATGCAGAGCTTTCATCGTTTCATGTACATCCGGCATCTCGGTTACATTCTCGGTCAGTGCAGTGTAGACGAATCCGGGGCAAACGGCGTTGACGCGAATATTGTCAGGAGCGAGGCGAATTCCCATATCGCGAGTCAGTTGCAGCACCGCACCCTTGCTCTGCGGATAGGGATTGAAGCCGTCCGAGAAGGGAAGCGATGGCGGGTGGGCGACGAGGCTCATGATGGAGCCCAGATTGACGATGGAACCACCGTTTCCTGCCTGACGCATTTCTTCGACCGCGGCGTGGCACATCAGAAAGGTCCCTTTTGCGTTTACCTCCATGACCGCTTCCCAGCGCTCTTCGAAATCAGCTTCCGGCGGTAGAGTGCGCGGAGTGATCCCTGCGGAATTGACGAGGATGTTGACCTGTCCGAACTCGGAAACACACTCCGAGATGATGGCCTCGACCTCGGCATACTTGGTGATGTTGCCAGGAAAGGTAGTGAGCCGCGGTTCTTCTGCTTCCAGCAACTGGTCAAGTCCTGCTTCGTTGATGTCGGTAGCCAAAACCGTGGCTCCTTCGTCGAGGAACTTTTCAATCGTCGCCGATCCAATGCCCGAGGCCGCCCCGGTCACAATTGCAACTTTGTTTTTCAACCGTGCTGTCATATGCATGCTTCAGCTAATCCAGATGCCTTTGCCCATTCGTGACCTGCGGAGGTGATCATTACCAAACTTCCCAAGCTTTATAATTACAATGTGATTGCCTTGTTACTGTCGCCAAATTGGTCGGTTTCCACGCCCATCTTTTGGGCCATGAGGAGGAGCAAATTGCTCATGTGGGCATCGGAATTGACTGGGCGGCTGCAAATTCGGTAATGATCACCTGGTTTGTCGAGGGTGTAGCCGTCAAAATGTCCTTCGTTAAAATCAAGATGACTCCCGTGCTTCAACCCCAGGTCCGAACCACCGGCAAGCACCAGTGGTAGGTTGGCATTTCCGTGACTATGGCCGTAGGACATGCCACTGCCAAAAAGAGACATCGTGGAACCCAGAAGCGGTTTGCCGTTTAGGTCCTTGGTTTCCTCGAGACGGGAAAGGAAGTAGCTGTATTGTTCGATGGCGAAGGTATCATAGTTGGTCAGCTTTTCCATGTAGCCCTCGTCGCCCCCGTGATGGCTGAGTTGGTGGCGGGATTCGGTGATACCAATCTCAGGTATGGCAAAGGCATCCCCTTCTCCTCCCAGGCTGAAAGTGGCGACCCGGGTGACGTCGGTCTGAAAGGCGAGAACCATGAGGTCGTAAACGGTACGGAAATAATCCCCGGCCTGTGCCTTGTTTACTTTGCGGTTGGTACGCTTGCGGTCAGAGTCGGAAATTTGGGGTAGAGGGGTGTCAAGCCAGTCGTCCGCCCGACGGGTGCGGATTTCGGCCTCGCGCACGGAGGTGAGGTACTGATCCATTCGGCCTTTATCCGCTGTTCCCATTTTTTTCTCCATTTGACGAACTTCATCGAGGTTATCATCCAATACGCTGGCCTTGCGGCGGAGCCTTTTTCGCTGGGCATCGATACCATCCTTGGGTTCCTCGAAAAGGGAAGCGAAAATCTGGCTGCACTGGCGCATGGCGGGTAGTTGGACACCATCCGGGGTCCAGGCGAGGGAACCCTGAGTCAGGGCAACTTCGAGCGAGGAATAGCGGGTGTATTGGCCGGTGATTTCGGCCATCTTTTGGTCCACTGAAATGGAGTTGCGGTAGGCAGCTCCAATTTTACCACCGGTCAGGAAAACATTAATGCAGTTGTGGTGATGGCCAATACTGCCCGGGTGATGAAGCCCACTAACAGGCGTAATGGAACTACGATGTTTTTCCAATGGTTTGAGGGAACGGGAAAACTTGTAGTCCGATCCGGACTCAGTGATTTGGTAGTTCAGCGAGTGGACCCCGTTGGCGAGATAGATAAAAGCACTCCTTTTTGGGGTGGATACTTTTTCGGCTGCCTTGAGCGGGGTCATGCATTCGAGCATGGGGAGTGCGATACAGGTACCCATGGCCCGGAGGGCATGACGGCGGTTGATCAACCAGGATTGTGATAAGTAGTTCATGTTTTTCCCTTGTTTGTTTTTAAATTCTAGCGTTTACGGAGGAGGTCGGAGACGGCCACCGCCCGGATGATATCTTTAATCTGATAATTCTTTTTCTTTGCTTCGCTAAGGATGAGTGAAATGTCGTCCTTGTCGTCAACGGTGAGCACGCGGCGGAGGGCATAGGTGCAAAGGTGTTCGATAAAGGCACGGGCAAAATGGTCGCGGTCATCGAGAAGCAATTCTTTAAATTCAACCGAGCCCTTGAATTTTCGACCATCGATCAAGGTTCCTGACGCATCAACTGGAGGATTCTTGCCCACGCCGGTGGGAATATGCTCGTGGGTCCTCCATTGCCCGATGGCGTCATACTGGTCGAAGGCCAGGCCCAGTGGATCAATTGATTTGTGGCAGGCGGCGCAGTTGGGATCTCGGGTATGGGCTTCCATTCTTTGCCGGATGGTGATCTTGTCCCCTTCGGGAGGAACGGGTTCGATCGGGTCGACATTGGCTGGGGGAGGGGGAGGAGTTTTGTTGAAAATGGTTTCACTCAGCCAAACTCCCCGGTGGACCGGGCGGTGGCGAGTGCCATCCGAGGTCAGCCCAAGAACACCTCCCATGGTGAGCAATCCACCGCGGTTGTGTTCAGGTTTGAGGGATACCCGCTGAAATCCCTGCTTGGTAGGCTCGGGTAGACCGTAGAAGTCGCTAAGGCGGGCGTTGGCCATCGTCCAATCGGAATCAAGCAGGCTCTCGATGGGCAGGTTGTTGGAAAGCAATTCGCGAAAAAACTCAACCGGTTCGTTACGCATACTCGTCTCGAGCCAGTCATCGTAGGTGGGGTAAAGTTTCTTATCCGGTGGGAACATTCCCACCTTGTGCAGTTGTAACCACTGACGGGAAAAGTCATCGACAAATCGTTCGCTGCGCACATCCGATAGCATACGGTCGACCTGTTTGTTCAATTCTTCACCTTGGAGTTTTCCTTCCTTTGCTTTGGCAAAAAGTGAGTCATCAGGCATGGAGCTCCAAAGGAAATAGGAGAGTCGGGAGGCAAGTTCGTGTTCGTTCAGTCGTTCCCTTGTTTGCGGATCCCCCTCGACTAAATAAATGAAGTTTCTCGAGGTGAGTACCCGAAGCAAGGCAGTACGGAATGCATCCTGAATCTTATCCCCGGCTTCCATGTCTTTTTGATAGGATTGGAGGTAGCCGGACAATTCCTGCGGGTCCACTTTTCGTCGCCATGCCCGCTCCGCAAAGGACTGTAGGTGATGACTGACCTGCTCAATGGTGGCATTGTTCTCCGGAAAGATTCCTTTTCGCAGTGATTTCTCCCGAGGGGTCACGATGGGTCCTTCCCATTCGATCCAATCGAGAATAACCGTTGAAAAAATTCCGTTTCCCTTATCATCAAACATTTGCGGTGCATTGGGGTTTAACAGGAAGGTCTCACTGCTGTGCGTAAATATGTAGCTATCCCTGGCGGAAAGTGCGTTACGGAAGGCAGCACCCTGTCTGCGGTCGATCACATTGGTGCTTACAACCGCAAAATACAACTGGGTGGGCATTTCCAAAAAGATTTCGAATTCGTAAACCTGTGGTTTGTCCTCGGGGGCAGTGATATCGAGCTCGATCAGTCCGTCGACATTTTCCTCACTGGTTTTTACACCGATACTCAGGTGGGCGGGTTGCCCGCCGGGCGGACGGATACCACTGGCCTGTAGACGGAGTTTGTAGAGACCGCTGTGTTCGGTTCCGGTTTTGCCAAACCAATGATGGGCAAGTGCCTGATCCACCCTGCCGGGGAAAAGGAGTTGGCGAAGAGGGCGTTTGATACCAAATCGTTTGAGGGCTTCTTTTTGTTTTTCTCCACCTCTATACCGCAAGTCCGCAGCTGTCTTCTTAACTTTTCGGACTTCACCTTCCGTTTGCGGAAATGCCCGGTCGAGAACGATCTCTGCCGCCTGATAGTATCGATTGATATGAGAAGGGGACAAGGATAGCTGGGAGCCAATACGTTCATATCCGTGCCAGAGGGTATCTTCATTGAGCTCTCCCGGTTTGGTTGGGTCATAACGAACGCCAAGCAGGTCATAGACCGTGTTTTGATATTCCTTACGGCTCAGGCGGTAGTGGGCGACGGCGGGGCGGGCGGCCATCCGAGCAGCTTTCCCTTGGCTGAGTTTTTGGTCCAGTTGGGCAATAAATTCGGATATTTCATTTTCGCCAGGGCGTGGTTCCTCTTCGGGAGGCATTTCCCCGGCATTGATCCGTTCGTTCACTTCCGCCCAGAGGTGACTGTCTATGCCGGCCTTGAAGTCTCGGGAGAGGGAGTCAATTCTCAGGTCACCTTTCTCCTTTTTCGGACCGTGGCAATTTACACAGTGTTCGTTCAAAAAGCTTTCAAAAGACTTATCCAATGCAGACAGAGACAGCGGAAGTAAAATTATAAAAATTTTAAGCCTAAACATATTAAAATTATTATTTTTTCGTTTAAATAGGTTCAAATAAAAAAATCCAAGTTAGATAAAGTTATTGAAGAGGGTTGAAAGTAAATTTTTTGTTTTCATCCATTTAGGGTTTGGATCATAGGGGGAATCGAAGAACTGAATTGGGGGTGCAGGTTTTTTTGAGTTTGTTTCAATGCAAGGTCTGAGTAAGTTTGGATAACTTGATTACATCCTATTATTTATTATGAAAACCATTGCCCATTTTGGAACGCTTATGGAAGCCGAATTACTCAAGCTGAAGTTGGCGTCCTGTGGGATTGATGCATTTATTCCGGACGAACTCACTGCGGGGGTGGCCCCCCACATTTTTGCCACCCGATCCGGTATTCGTGTTCAGGTTGCTGACACGGATTTTGAAAATGCACAGGAGCTTATGGCTTCTACGGTAATGGAATCAGAAAATCCGGATGAAGAGAATGAATAGGATGTCCTACTTTAAAGGTTTACTATTGTGATAATCTGGTGCCTGCATGGATCTTTACAGACTGCATCAGTTTGGAAGCCAATTGGTAATGCAATCGAATCAGAATTTGGATCGGTCCAGGTCGAAGCGGTCAATTTGTATGAAAACGAGTATGAAAGTTTTGGGCATTGGCGTGAACAGTTTTATGAAAAAGTGGAGGAGCAAACAAAAGGGGAGCCTTCTTTATTGTTAGGCTATTCAATGGGTGGACGACTGGCCATGAATGCCTGTGTTCACAGACCGAGTTTATGGAGTGGTGTTATTGCAGTTGGTGCAGACCCAGGTTTAATCTCGGACGATGCAAGGTCTAACCAGTTGCAGAAGGATCTCGAATGGGCACGACGCTTTCGGACAGAAGATATTCAGGAATTACTTGTTGAGTGGGATGAACTCCCTGTTTTTTGTGGAAGGTCAAATTGTGCGAGTAGGGAAATCTCTGAATTGGACTCAGAAAAAATTAGTCGTTTTTTTGATGTGTTTTCCAAAGCAAGGCAGGGGAATATGCTTCCAATGTTAAGGAAGCTAAAAACTCCTCCTTTGCTCTACATCTCTGGTTGTGATGATATAAAGTATACAAAAATTGGGCAGGACTTGGCTGCCCATTGTATGCCGGTCCGACACCAAATAATTCCCAATGCGGGTCACCGGGTACCATGGGAAAGTCAGGATGCTTTTATATCTGAAGTCTCGGTGTTTATTGATGCAGTTCTCAACAAATGACTAAATCTAGATGTTCGTGGCCGAAGGATGATCCAATCTATCTCGAGTACCATGATAAAGAGTGGGGGGTACCTGTTTATGATGATTTGGAATTATTCGAAAAACTAATCCTCGATGGTTCGCAAGCAGGGTTAAGTTGGATCACCATTCTCAAGCGTCAGGCAAATTACCGAAAGGCCTACGATCAATTTGTTCCTCTCAAAATGGCTAACTGGACGGAACGGAAAATTGAAACTTTACTGAAAGATTCTGGAATTATTCGAAACCGATTGAAAATTTTAGCGGCAAGGCAAAATGCCAAATCTTATTTGAAATTAATCGAAGAAAAGGGAAAATTTTCAGACTTTCTTTGGAGTTTTGTAAATCATAATCAAATAACTAATTATTGGGAAAGTTGGGACGAGACTCCGGCAAAAACAAAAGAATCTGAAAAAATGAGTAAGGAATTAAAATCGAGAGGATTTCAGTTTGTTGGACCGACCATTTGCTATGCTTTTATGCAGGCGGTCGGGATGGTGAACGACCATATAACCTCTTGCTTTAGGCACAGTGAAATTGCTAAAGAATATCAATGAATCAAGCACCGCCCAATCCTCGACCACCTATTTCACCTGGCTGTTCAAAAGCATTTATTTTTGTGGTGGGCCGTCTATTCCCGCTTAGCTTTGGTTTTGGGAGTATTATTTTTCTCGGTTTTGGCTTATGGGCCATAAACAAGGGTATGCAGAGCGAGGACTGGGAAAAGGGGACGGCGACCGTTCTTATGTCAGATATTGAAAAGAGCGAAACCAAGAGCAAGGACCCTCAAGGGTTTACCAGAACAAGTACATCATACAATGTCAGAGTTACATACGCCTACACCGTGGAAGGAAGTAATTATGAGGGAAATACCGTTGGGTTTGGAACTATGAGTCACAATGAGAGGTCGGATGCTCAGGAGGAATTAAAATCCTATCCCACAGGAAAAAGTATTGATGTTTATTATGATCCTGAAAACCCAAGCGATTCGGTTCTCAATAAAGGAGTTTTCTGGCCAATGTATATCGTGATTGCCGTTATGGTAATCATGTTAATCGGTTCAATTTGGGCATCCTTTGCCCTCACTAAGTATCTCAAGAAAAGAACTGCAGATGCTTTGTCATTGGTTCAGGAAAAAGCGGATGATCCTGAGCATCCATTTTCCAGGCACTCTTAATATTCAAATATTCTCGATAGTTTAATTTTATTAAGCCAAGCGAGAATTTTAATCATTTCCGAATTTTATTTTTTTCTTCTTTGAAATCAACTTCCTTGTGCACATGAAAGGCTCTTTTCTGGTTGTAGATCAGGGAGTCGTAGACGCGGTGAGCTTTGCCGGTAAAGGAAAAGGCGGCTCCCGCATTGTCGTGAACGATGCAGTTGCGGTAGGTGGTCACCGCATCATTGACATCAGTGACGCCGCCGGAGATGGATCCATTCCATGCAATTTCGGAATTAATGACTTCCATTTCGGTGGTCTCGTGGGCACTGATCCCTTCGTCCGCACAGGACAGGGCCCTGACCTTTTCCAATCGGATGCCTCTGCGATGGCCGTGGATATTGAAGCCGTCGTTCCCGGCATATTTTACGGTCAGGTTACGAATGATGATATCGGAACAGGCAATGGATACGCCGTTTACTCCGTTTTTTGCAGGTAAAATGATGGGCTTGAATCGTCCGCGGTCTGCTCCAATCGCTTTGCCCGGTTTGCATCCCTTGGGCCAGCGGAAGTAGAGGGATCCATCCTTTGCATATCCCATTTCGCCCGGTTTGAGCTTTTGGGGAGGAAAGTAGCATTTCGATTTCATGTCGGGGCGACCCTTTTCCGCTTCATAATCGCGGGGAATGGTAATCGGAATATCCCCGATAAAGAGTCCGGCTGTTTGACCGGCGATCCGGGGGGTGTGCCCGAAACTTTTTAGAAAGCCCGGTTGCGATGTCCATAGATCACCGTCCATGATCCAGTCGTGATCGCTGACTCGGGTACCCAGGTCGATGAGCATACCCTGCCCATCGAATACTTCAGGCTTCTCAGGGGTTCCGCTTTTTTTCAGTAGCAGCGGAGTGGTGATGTGCGCCTGTGTCTGCAATTCCCAAATATCGCTACGAAAGGTGCCTACGGGCATGCCTTCCTTATTTTGAAGGCTGGCGATCGGACTGTCCTGCCAGGCATAACGCACTGCAATGGGATCCATTACTTTCTCGGAAGTTACCCATGCGGAGCCACCCCCTTTGATTATTGCCTTTGCCTGATAGAACTTTTGATCAATGCCTGCCAAGGAGAATCCTTTGACTTCTCGTTTTCCATCCGTGGTGAAGAGGTTTTGGTCGAACTCGATCCAAGCCCCGTTTTCCTGAAAAGTAATCTTTTTTGGTCTCGGCTCTCGGTAGACCAGATTCTTTTCTCTGTAAACCTTACTCCGAGCGGCGAGTGCCAGACGCTGCCCAATCGGTTTTTTGAGGGGCGGATGAATTTCATCGGGCAAACCGCAGTCAGTGGAGACGACGGTTGCGGTGTGTGGAAGGGATTTTTCCAAGAGGGCAATCGATTCGCGCATCTCCGCCCATGGACTTCTCGGCCAAACGCGTACTTTCCCAAAAGCGGGGAGTTGCACGGCAAGAAACGCCAGATCGTCTTTCTGGAAGCTTTTACGCCACTCGGTCACCATTGTCGGGAGCTGTCGCCGGTACGCCTCGGCTCGCCCCTGATTGGATTCGCCCTGGTACCAAATCACTCCCCGCATCGCAAGAGGTGCGATGGGGGCAATCATGGCATTGTAGAGGCAGGAAAGCCTCCATGGTTCGGTGGGCGGTCGGTTGGGATCGCGATTCGGATCTTCCTTCCAGGCGGCGTACGCATCGTCCCACTTTTTCTTTTGATCCCGATAGGGTTCAATAATATCACGGGTAAATTCCGGGCTGTTTTCAAGGGATTCACGGGGCATCCAGCAATAAAGTTTCGAGCCGCCAAAATTCGACTCGATCAACCCAACTGGGACATCCTGCGAAATGCGTATCTCGTGGGCAAACCAGGCCGCTACGGCACTGACCCAGTCGAGTCCAAACCTTTCGTTGTCGACGATTCGCCATTGTTGAACGCCGCCCATCCGCCATCGGGGGTTTTGGTATGAACCTTTCGATCCGATATCTTCAACCGGTTTGTCTGCAAGGTAACTTCCGACCTTGAAACGGCGAAGCGTAGGGTGGGGAATAAGTTTGCGAGCCTCCTTCGCGTGCGTGGACTTGGGAATCGTGAATCCCATGTTGGATTGGCCGGAGGCCAGCCAGACTTCGCCAACGAGAATATCCTTTAGGATGACGGACGTGCCGACGGCGGTGACTTTCAACTCCTGACCTTGAATATTTGCCTTCATGGGATCGAGTTTGATCATCCATTTGCCTGCCTCATTCGAAGTTATGGTTTTTCTTTGGTCTGCAAAGTTGACCTGTATTTGGGTCTTTGGTTCAGCCCATCCCCAAACGGGCACGGGCATGTCCCGTTGAAGAACGCAATGGTCGGTGAAGATTTTGGCTAAGCGGAGTATTTCTCCATGCGATAGACTCGTAACCAAAAAATAAAAAAAGAATAATATGGAGGAAGAGTATCTCATTTAGGTTCTAATCATTACATTATATCTAGAAATCCGTTTTTTAAACTCGTTTATTGCGTTTATTTTCTTTTGATTTGCGTCTTTTTATTTCATTACCTGAATTCATGAATCAAACCATCGCAATCGTAATGTCCGAGGTATTTCTCCGGAGGTTGACCCCAGCCTTATCCGCGTTTACCGGAAGAATGCAGGATTTTCGAATCTTGAGTATTCACCGATCCCTGGAAGAAGTCG
>ERZ802822.1419-NODE-1419-length-14736-cov-15.999659_pt1 | contig 14736 bp, 10 predicted proteins | sample MGYA00345649_ERZ802822 | MGnify/ENA primary metagenome ERZ802822 (study PRJEB30503, sample SAMEA104212359) | marine metagenome | biome: Westerlies Biome; feature: [SRF] surface water layer (ENVO:00010504) within the epipelagic zone...; material: water...
TCATATGCGGTTGCGCCGTCAATAAAAACTTTCTCAACAAGAGCGTATACGCTGAATGGATTTTTTGACCATATTACGACATCTGCATTTTTACCAACCTTCAAAGAGCCAGTCTGATTATATATACCTGCTGCTTTAGCAGGATTTGAAGTTATCCAATTCATAGCTCTTGCTTTAGTAATATTAAAGCCAGCCCTTAATCCAGCAGCTAATGCTTTTGATGCTTCTTGATTAAGATGTTGAATTCCAATGGCATCGTCAGAATGAACAATTGCACAACCTTTTCCATTTAGAGCCTGATCTAGAATAGCTATGTTAGCTTGAACCATATCATATGCTTCATGTTTGAAACCCCACCAATCTGCCCACAAAGCACCGCATATTCCATTTTCTGCTAGTAGATCTGCAATTTTATAAGCTTCGACTCCATGATGAAATGCTGTAATTTTATAATTAAACTCATTTGCAATATTAATCATGGTTGCCATTTCTTCTGCTCTATAACAATGATTATGAACAAGTATTTCTCCTCTAAGGACGCCTGCCAGTGTATCTTGTTCAAGGTTTCTTTGAGGTTTGTATCCAATTTCTTTCGCCTCTTCTGATTTGGCTTCATATTCATCTAAACGACTCAAATATGCCTCTGCTTCTATCCACGCTTTTCTATACCCAGCTGCATTTCCCATTCTTGTTGATGGAGCTTGTTGTCTGTTTCCATAAACTCTTTTTGGATTTTCTCCACACGCCATTTTTAATGAATGAGGAGCATCTGGAAATTTCATTGAGTCTATTGTATTTCTTTGTATATTTTTAACAGTCACTCCTCTGCCGCCAATTAAATTAGCAGAGCCTGGCAAAATGTGGAATGCTGTTATGCCTCCTTTTAATGCGAGAGCATATTGTGGATCTTGAACCCAAATAGAATGCTCTGCCCATACGTCTGCAGTTACTGGACTTGTTGCTTCATTGCCATCAGAACTTGTTGATACCCCTGGTGCTGGATAAACACCCATATGAGAATGGATATCAATAATTCCAGGCGTAATCCACTTGCCAGTTGCATCAATGACTTTAAAAGTATTATTAATAGGTAGATCTTCTCCTATTGCCACAATTTTACGATCTTGAATTAAAAGGTCTGTAGATAAAAATTCATTTCCCTCTCCATCGTATATATTTGCATTACTAATTAAAATGTTTTCTGATGGTAAGGGTTCATAAGTTGATTCAAATGGCTTGGCCTCAACAAATGTAGCGGTAAGAATAATTAAAATAAAAGAATAATAAATTGGTATTTTAGATAGATTGGTCATATAAGAATAATATAATCTATAATTTAAAAAGTAAAAAAAATTTAGGTTTGGAGAGAGTTATGCAGTTAAATTATTTTAATAGGCCTTATTTTGAAAATGGGGCCATAAAGAAAATATCAGAGGTTTTAAAGATAAATGGTATAAAGAATCCTCTCATTTGTACCGATCCTGGACTATCTTCAATAGGGATGACCGATAAAGTTAGAAATCTTATCTCAGAAGATTTTTCTTCATCATTTTATGAAGAAACGCCTGCCAATCCAACTGAAAAAGCTGTAAATGAAGCTTTAGAGTTATACAAAACAAATGATTGTGACGGGGTCGTTGGATTTGGAGGAGGGTCAAGTATGGATTTAGCAAAGGCTGTGGCTCTTATGGCAAATCATGAAGGCAGTCTTTTAGATTATTCTGTAAACGAAGGTGGTTATGGGAAAATAAAAGAAACAATGCCTATGGTAGCTATTCCTACCACTTCTGGTACTGGGAGTGAGGTATCAGTTGGATCTTTAATTATTATGAATGATGGAAGGAAATTAATTTTTGCCAGTCCACATTTAATGCCAAATGCAGCAATTTGTGATCCAGAACTTACAATTGGTTTGCCGCCAGTTCTCACAGCTGGAGCTGGAATGGATGCTTTGACACATTGTATTGAAGCGATTTTATCTCCGATTAATGATCCTCCTGCTGAAGCAGTTGGTATAGATGGAATTGAGAAAATTATTAAAGAGGAAAGTCTTATTAGAGCTTGTGAAGATGGACAAGACAAAGAAGCAAGATGGGGCATGATGATGGCTTCAACAGAGGGTGCTATGGCTTTTTCAAAAGGTTTAGGTGCTGTTCATTCAATGAGTCATGCAATAGGTGCCAATCAAGAACTTGGACTTCATCATGGAACTCTTAATGCCGTGATCTTGCCATCGGTGTTGAGATTTAACCAAGACCATATTGGAAATAAATATTCAAGGATTGCCCGCGCAATGGGAAAGAATGAGTCAATTAATTTAGCTACTGAAATTGAGAAGCTAAATGAGAAAATTGGAATGCCGAGCAATCTTTCAGAAATGGGAGTGACTGAAGATATGATTCCTGATTTAATTGCACACGCTATGACTGATCCTAGCAATATCACTACGCCTAGAGTGCCTTCTTTAGAAGAGTGGGAAAAACTTTTTCTTGAAGCTATGAATAAATAACTTGAAAAATGTTAAAATTAATGGTCTAGTAGTCGCTTCAAATGATGACAAAAAATAAATATTTAGTATATTCCTTTATTTTTATAGCAAGCATATCTTTGCATAGCTATGCTGATCATCATGATCATTTTAGCTTTGAAGAAGAGCATATTGAAGATTGCCAAGCTTGCGAAGAAAATGTTGATATAAAAGTTACTTCAACAAAAAATAAAAGTAATTTTACTAAAATTTCCCCTAAAACAAATCTAATAACAAGATTTGTTAGTTCTAAAAATAAATCAAATCTATCTAGAGCCCCTCCTATAAATTAGTAAGTTTTTCTTAACTAATTTTTCATTCTAAAGGAGGAAATATGAAAAAATTTTATAACGCAATTATTGTTTTAATTGCATTTCATTCGAACACTATAATTTCACAAGATGTTGAAGAAGTTGTTGTTACTTCTGCACTGGTTGATACAACTGAAATTACAAATCCACTATATGTAATTGATGGCGATGATATTTTAGATGATGCTACAACTAGTTTGGGCGATGCAATCGATAGTTATTTGGGTGTATCTATAGCTGACTATGGTGCTGCTGTAGGACAACCAATCATTAGAGGCATGTCAGGTCCTAGAGTTAAAATTCTTAAAAATGGAATGGTCAATCGTGACGTTTCCGGGCTTGGAGTTGATCACTTAAATGATGTTGATCTAAATGATATATCTCAAATTGAGATTGTTAAAGGTCCATCTTCTTTGCTTTATGCAAATGGAACAATCGGTGGAATTATTAATGTAGTTGACGACACTATATCAACAGTTAATTTTGAGGCTCCTGAAGCAAACTTCGGCCTGGAAACTCAATCGGTAAATGATGGTGAGGCCCAATCTTTTAGTTACAAAGAAAATATAGGCGGATTTAATTTTAGCCTAGGTTTTAAAGATGTAAATTTTGGAAACTATGATATTCCTGATGGAGCTGTAATGCATGAAGAGGAAGAGCATCACGATGAAGACGAACATGAAGATGAACATCATGAAGATGAACATCATGAAGAGGATATGGGGTATGTAAATAACTCAGATTTTGCAGTTGAAGCAACTAAGTTTGGTATTTCAAAAGTAGGAGATTGGGGTTACATAGGTGTTGGAATAGATAACCTTGAAAGTGTTTATGGTATTCCTTTTCATGGAGATGAGCACGGTGACGAACATGGTGATGAGCATGGAGATGAAGAAGGACATGATGAACATGGAGAAGAAAGAATTTTCTCAACCACTGATTCAGAAACTTTCACTATTAAAGGCTCTTACAATGTTAATGGAAGCGTAATAAATAAAATCGACTTCTCTTATCGTGATTCTGATTACACATTAACTGAAGCCCACGAAGAACAAGAGCATCATGATGAAGAAGAACATCATGATGAAGAAGAGCACCATGATGAAGATGAGGAAGAACATGAGGAACATGCTCCAACTGTCTTTGCAAATGAAGCCACAGAATATGGAGCAATCTTTGACATTTCTAACGATTATGCAACTCAAAAAATTGTTTTAAACTTTGTTGATGAAGATAATTCAATTGTTGGAGAAGAGGCATTCATGAATCCAGCAAATAACGAAGAATTTACTATGGGTTATTATTTAAGTAAGGACTTTGATTTATTTAATGTTGACTTAGGGATGAGAATTGATCAAATAGATAGATCTGGCAGTGTTACTGACGAAGATCATGGAGACGTTGATAACTATTCAATAGATGATACTACCAATAGTTTTGCATTTAGTTTAGGCCGAGATCTAAGTGATACTCTTGATATAAATGTAGGTTTTGCAAGTGTTGAAAGGCTTCCATCAGTTATTGAGCTCTTTATGAATGGGCCACACATGGCTACAGGCAGATTTGAGGTTGGTGATCCAACACTAGGCGCAGAAACTTCTAATAACTTTGATATCACCTTTAGTTTTGATAATGGTGATTATTATGGTTATGCAAGCTTTTATGTAACAGATGTTGATAACTATATTACATTAATGGATGAGGACGAAGATCATAATGAGCATGAAGACGAGCATCATGATGATGAAGACGAGCATCATGATGAAGACGAGCATGAAGATGGTCATGATGATCATGGACATGGCAACTTAATCCATGCAAATTATGTTCAAGAAGATGCAGAGTTTGATGGTTATGAGATTGAGCTTGGAAGAACTATTAAAATGGCAAATGGTGATCTTACTCTTTCATTTGGTAGAGATGTTGTAAATGCTGAATTTACTGATGGTCATAATGTCCCAAGAATCAATCCAGCAAGAAATGTTTATTCACTGACTTATGATCAAGGCGACGTTCTATTTAAACTTAATCTAAAAGATGTTGATGAACAAAATGACTTCGGTGAGGGTGAGACTGCAACTGACGGATATAGCATGCTAGATGCTAGGCTTACTAAAACATTTGATTTAGATGGAAAAAGCAAATTAAAAGTTTCATTATATGGAAGAAATTTGCTTGATGAGAAAGCCAGAAATCATGCATCATTTGTTAAAGATCAGGTTCCACTTCCTGGTAAAAATGTGGGACTAAAATTTAACTTTACTTTTTAAGTAAGATTTAAATTAAATTAATCTCAATGGGCCTCTATGGGACCATTGAGATTTTTTTGTTCTTCGGCATTGGTATCTAATAATAGGATATGAACTTATAATCACCTTTAATGTCATTAAATCCTAAATTTATTTATATATTTCTTGTATCTTTCTCTCTTGTTGCTGCTCAAGAGAATATTGAAGAAATCGTAGTTACTGGAACGTTAATCAAAGATGCTGAGAGTGACTTATCTCCTGTGCAAATTATCACAGCTAAAGATTATGAAAATTTAAATATTACAAATATTGGCGAAATAAGTAAGTATCTTAGTATAAGTTCTGGTTCTAGGTTCCAATCAAATGCGCTTGAAGGAGTTGACCAAGGAATGTCATCTATAACTTTACGAGGTTTGGATCATTCGGCAACATTATTATTACTGAACTCAAAAAGGCATACCTTCTCTGGAACACCTTCCAATAAAGGTGATGGATATATCGATGCAAATATAGTGCCTGAAATTGCAATTGAAAAAATTGAAATTTTAAAAGAAGGTGCTACTTCAATTTATGGATCAGATGCTATTGCAGGAGTAATAAATTTTTTAACATATAAAGATTTTGATGGGGTAAAAGTTAAGATTGGAAAACAAAAAACATCAAATTATAACCAAGAAGATATTAGCTTGGGTTTGCTTTATGGAACAAATATTTTTAATGGCGATTTAGTAATTGGTCTAAACTCTCTCGAAAGATCTGCTCTGTCAGCTAGCGAAATTCCAGGAATAGCGGAATTAGGTTTAAGTGGTCTTGGAAAAACTTTTAAGCTTATTGGATCTGATGAGGTTTCTTCAGGAATATATGCAGGATCTTATCCAAAAGAAAGTACGTTCGTCCCCGATCCGAATTGTGAAAGCAATGGTGGTGTTCTTGATGGATCTTTTTGTAGATTTTTATATGGAGAGAGATTTAATGTGGTGAATGACGAAAGTCATTTAAAGACATACTTAAGTTTTTCAAAAAAAACTAAAGAGTTTGAGCACAAATTACACTTAATGTCTTCAAGAGTTCAAGTTAATGACAATCCTCAGTCGCCTTCTTACCCTGCCCTTCCTTTCCTATCAAGAGAAATAGAACCAGGTGAAGGTGGTAGCCCTTTCAATGTGCCGGTAGTTTGGTACGGACGGCCCCTAGGATCAGAATTTAAATCGCCTAAATCACCTAAGGATATTGAACAATTTAATTTTAATTACAGTCTATATTTTGTAATTAATCAAAAGACAAATGCCGAGGTATCACTTACCAAAAGTGAGCACTCAAATGATCATTATCGACCAGACATAATAGATTCAAGATTTCTTGCAGCAATTAAGGGTAATGGAGGTATTAATTCAAATGAAATGTGGAATATTTTTGATTCATCTCAAAACTCACAATCTTTGATTGATTATGTAAGAGGCGCTGAAGTTTCATCAAAAATTTCAGAACTAATTTCACTCGATGCAACATTTAAGACTAATATTAAAAATTTTGATGTCTCTTATGGATTCCAATCAAATAATGAATCTATAAATATTAACTATGACGATCTAAGCAGAGCAGAGTTTGATTCAGATGGAAAGATATTAAAAACTGCGGATCTCTTTTTTCTCGGTGGTGGTATAGATGTATCAAAATCTAGAAGAAGCAATGCGCTATTTGTAGAAATTGAGAAAGATATTTTTGATAATTTTGTTTCAAGGTTTGCTGCAAGATATGAATCAATGAATAATGAATCATCATTTGATCCTAAGATTTCTTTCAAATATTCACCTACAGATTCATTTTTTGTAAGATTTTCAAGAGGCACTGCATTTTCATCCCCTTCAATGGCTCAAATGTATTCCAGTGAAATAAATCTTGGTAGTGTTAGAGATATAAATAGTTCAGTTTTTGTTAGGCAAGCCTCTTTAGGTAATCCTAATTTAAAATCAGCATCATCAACAAATTCTAACCTTGGTTTTATATATCAATATAATGCCGTTAAATTATCTATAGACCTTTGGGAGATTGATTATAAGAACAGGATTGAGGTCGAAAGTGCTCAAGCAATACTATCCTCTAATCCAAATGGACCAAGCGTTACAAGAAATGAATTTGGAGATCTGATAGGAGTCTCTACAACATATTTCAATGAAAAAAATACATTTATTTCGGGAATAGATTTCCAATTTGAATACATCATAGGGATCTCAAAAGGTGATTTATCTATTAATATAATGGGAACAAGTCTGACAGACTTTCTTACGCCAAGCCTAAATAGTCCTAATAAAATGATTAATAGAATAGGTAAATTTAATTTTGATAATCATGTTCACTCTTTACCAAAGAAGAGAATTAACTCATTCATAAACTGGAGCTATAAGAATTTTGTACTAGGTTTTTCAACAAGATATATAGATGGTTATAAAAATGAAAGAGAAATAACTGGATTGGGCCTCATTTATGGATATCAAAATGCTGTTAAGTCATTTCTTGTTCATGATGTTTCATTAAAAACGACAAAAGGCAATCTTAGTTACAGCGTTTATTTGTCAAATCTTCTTGATAAATCTGCGCCAAGACTTTACGACGCTCCTGATTTTAGTTTTGATACAAGAGTTCATGACCCAAGGGGTAGAATTCTAGGGCTAAATATTGGATATGAATTTTAGTCCATGAGCAATTTAATTAATTCAATCGATCAGGTAATCCAAGAAAATGATTTACCGTTTGAATGGTCGGATAAGATTAATAGCGAATTAAAAGATATAAATCCTAATAAGAAATTAAAGAGAATAGATTTAAGAAAGAAATCTTTTGTTACTATCGATGGAAAAGATGCGAAAGATTTTGATGATGCTGTTTACTGTGAAAAAGATACTGATGGTTTTATTCTGCAAGTAGCCATAGCAGATGTAGCGGATATTGTTGAATCTGGATCCGAAATAGATAAAGAAGCTTTCAAAAGAGGCACATCTATTTATTTTCCAAAAAAAGTGATCCCGATGTTGCCAGAAAAAATTTCAAATGATTTATGCTCATTAGTGCCTAAAAAAGATAGAAATGTATTAGTTTGCAAAATTTATTTAGACATTAATGGTGATATAGAATCTTATGGCTTTAAAGAAGCCACAATTAATTCACATAAAAGATTTACCTATAACGAAGTAGAATATTTAAAAAATAATGCTTCTGATATTGAATCAAGTATTTTAGATTCTATGAATGCTCTTGAAGAATTAACTTTAAAACGTCTTAAAAACAGGGTCGAAAGGTCAGCACTTGAAATTGACTCTGCTGAACCAACTCTTAAATTTGATAATCAAGATAATTTATCAAAAATTCACATTCCTAAAAGGCTATTTGCGCATCAAATGATTGAAGAGGCGATGATCTTGGCAAACATATGTGCTGCAAAATATATAAAAAAGCATATTGGATATGGAATATATAGAGTGCATGAAGAGCCTGAGGTTTTAAAAATCGAGAACCTTAAAAAGTTTTTCTCTTTAAAGGGGTTGTCGTCAAAATCATTTTTAAAAACCATAGAGTTGATAAATGGATTCATTAAACATGTAAATAAAGATAAAGGTAATAAAATGATGAATATATTGATACTACAGACTCTTAAAAGAGCACAATATTCAACAAAAGAGATAGGTCATTTTGGATTACAATTAAAAGAGTATTCTCACTTCACATCGCCCATACGAAGATATCCTGATCTGGTAGCTCACAGGCTAATAAAAGAAATTTTACATAAGGAAATTCAAAAGCCCAATCAGGAAAGACTTGAAGAGGAGCTTGCTGAACTTTCGAGTCTTGAAAAGAGGGCAGAAAAATCTTCAAGACAAGTTGTGCAACAAATGATCTGCCATCATCTAAAACAATTTGTTGGTGATGATTTTTCAGCAATGATTGTTGGAGTAACAGAGTTTGGTTTATTCTGTGAAATTGATAATCACTATATTTCTGGTTTAATCCATGTGTCTGATTTAAGAAGAGATAGATATATATTTGATAAAGAAGCAAATATACTAAAAGGAAGAAAAACAGGGAAGACTTTTAAGATTGGTCAAAAACTAACAGTTAAATTAGCAAATGTCATTCCAGAACAAAGAAAATTAGTTCTTGTACCTAAATAGTTATGAAAAAAAGCATTGAACAAAAGAGAATAGGGTTTCATAGCATTGAAAGCATTATAAAAAATAACCCTCATAAAATTAAAAAACTATTTCTGCCCTCCTCCAGAGATGATAATAGAATTGATAACTTAATTGATATGGCCAATAAAAATGGAATTAAGTTTGAAGTTTCAAAAAAACTAAAACAAGATCCAGAGGCCTTAATAATGAATGAAAATAATTTAAATTTCAAAAACTTGAAAGAATTTATTGATAATTCTAATAATCAAAAACTAATGATCTTAGTTTTAGATAACGTCATTGATCCCAGAAATTTAGGAGCTTGCATTAGATCAGCTGCGGTGACTGAAGTTGATGCACTAATAATAAATAAGCATCATTGTGCGCCATTGAATGAGGTTGCTCATTCTGTTTCTGCAGGCGGCGCTGAGAATGTAAAAACTTTTTTTGTTTCAAACTTAGTGAATTGCATAAAATATCTCAAAGAAATGAACATACAAATTTTTGGTTTAAGCGAGCATGCTTCGATGAAATACATTGAATGTGACTTCGTTCAGCATTCTGCAGTAATTATGGGGTCTGAAGAGTTTGGAATAAGAAAAAAGACTAAAGAAAATTGTGACTATCTAATAAAGCTTAATAATAATAAAAATTTTAAAAGCTTTAATGTTTCGGTTGCAACTGGGATAATATTGTCTGAAATAGCAAGACAGCGCACATGTTAAAACAAAGAACACTTAGAAATTCTATCAAAGCAGTTGGCATTGGACTTCATACTGGTAAGAATATAAATATGGAGTTGATTCCATCAGAGGCAAATACTGGAATTAATTTTATTAGAACTGATGTAGATAAAAATCTTATTATTCCTGCAATCGCTGAGAATGTTGGTGATACAAGTCTTTCAACGGCCTTGGTTAAAGATGAGGTTAAGATCTCAACAATTGAACATTTATTGTCTGCTATTGCTGGGCTGGGGGTTGATAACTGCTTGATAAAAGTAGATGGTCCAGAGGTTCCAATAATGGATGGTAGTTCTAGTCCTTTTGTATTTTTGATTCAATCAGCCGGTTTAGAAGAACAAGATGAACTAAAAAAATTTATTAAAGTAAAGAAAGAGGTTACCGTTACAAGAGATGATGCTTATGCAACAATCAAACCCTTTGATGGTTTTAAGGTTTCTTTTAAAGTGAGTTTTGATCATCCAGTGCACAAGACCTTGCCATCAGAATCTATAATTGATTTTTCAACAACATCATTTGTAAAAGAAGTTTGTAGGGCTAGAACTTTTGGTTCAATGAGTGAGGCTGAACTTCTTAAATCAAGAAATCTTGCATTAGGAGCTAGCGTTTCAAACGCAATTGTTTTTGGAGAAGATGAGATTTTAAATGACGAAGGTTTAAGATTTAATGATGAAATTGTTAAACATAAGACTCTTGATGCTATAGGTGACTTATATCTTCTTGGTGGAAATCTGATTGGAGAATTTTCCGGATACAAGTCAGGACATGAATTAAATAATAAACTACTAAGAAAAATCATTGAAGATGAGGAAGCTTATGAAACAGTTGTATTTGAAAATTCTGAAAATGCCCCAATCTCTTATGTAAGGCCACCTTTTGGGGATATTGAATAGGTGTTGTCTAAGTAAACACTCATAAATTTTAAAATGTTAAATTTCATTTCTAATATTTTCGGATCGAAAAACGATAGGATTCTAAAGAGAATGACATCGTATGTAAGGGCTGCAAATGATTTGGAAAAGGAGTTGTCTGAAAAACCTGATTCATACTTTACAGAATTAAAAGAGGAGCTTGTTCAAAAATATAATGAAAATGATAAGGACATGTACTCTATTTTACCCCACGCATTTGCTGTTGTTAGAGAGGCTAGTAAACGTACACTTGGATTAAGACATTTTGATTCACAGCTTTTAGGTGGAATTTCTCTAGCTGAGGGTAATATAGCTGAAATGAAAACCGGTGAAGGGAAGACCTTGGTCGCAACATTACCAGTTTATTTAAATTACATTATGGGCAATAAGGCTGTCCTTGTGACAGTTAACGATTATCTCGCAAGAAGAGATGCTGAATGGATGAGACCTATTTATGAGTTTTTAGGTCTTAAAGTCGGCATAGTAAATTCAAACCAAGAAACAAAAGAAAAATCTTACGCCTATGATTCAGATGTTATCTACGCTACAAACAATGAGCTTGGTTTTGATTATTTAAGAGATAATATGGCGCATTCTGTAGAAGAAAGGGTCCAGTGTTCACTTGATTTTGCAATTATTGATGAGGTCGATTCAATTTTAATTGATGAAGCAAGAACTCCTTTAATTATTTCAGGGCCTACTTCAGAAAGTTCAGACTCATATCAAAAAATCAAAAAATTTATGCCTCACCTTAAAAAACAATTAAGAGAAGGAACCGAGGAAGAGCCTTTATTGGATCATGAAATTGGGCATTATTTAATTGATGAAAAAAATCGAACTATTGAGCTGACTGATGATGGTTATATCCTTGTTGAGGGCTTATTAGATGAAGCAAGTATGCTTGGTGAATCAGATGGTCTCTATTCAGTATCTAACCTTAAGATTATGAAGTTTGTGCAAGCAACTTTGAGAGCAAATTTTTTATATCAAAAGAATGTTCACTATCTAGTAAGAAATAATGAAGTGCTTCTGATTGATGAGCATACTGGAAGAACAATGCCCGGCCGAAGAATGAGTGAAGGCGTCCATCAAGCCCTCGAGTGCAAAGAAAATGTTCCTATTCAAAGAGAATCACAAACACTAGCATCAACCACTTTTCAGAATTTTTTTAGACTATTCTCTACTTTATCAGGAATGACTGGTACTGCTGATACTGAAGCAGTTGAATTTAGACAGATTTATGGACTTGATGTTGTAATCATTCCAACTAATGTTCCTATGATTAGGGAAGATCATAATGACTTGGTTTTTCTTACAACGAAAGCAAAATATATAGCTCTTGTAGATGAAATTGAATCTTTAAGAGAAAAGTCCTCACCAATTTTAGTTGGAACTGTTTCAGTAGAATCTTCAGAGGAAGTTTCGGGATATCTAAAAGAGAGGAATATTCCACATCAAATCTTAAATGCTAAGCAAAATGAAAAAGAGGCTGAAGTTATTGCAAACGCTGGAAAACCAGGAATGGTTACTATTGCTACAAATATGGCAGGTAGAGGAACGGATATTGTCTTAGGTGGAAGAAAAGAAGATCAATCTGAAGAGGATTGGAAAAAAAATAATGATCTAGTTTTAAAATCAGGAGGCCTTCATATCCTTGGAACTGAAAGGCATGAATCAAGAAGAATAGATAACCAACTTAGAGGAAGGTCAGGCAGACAAGGTGATCCTGGGTATTCAAGATTTTTCTTGTCTCTTGAGGATGATTTATTAAGATTATTCATTTCAGATAATAGAAGAGCCTTATTTGAAAGAATTGGGATGGGTGATGATCACATTGAACATAAAATGCTGTCTAGAGGAATTGAAAATGCTCAAAAACGTATTGAAAATCGAAATTTTGATGCAAGAAAAAATCTTCTTGAATATGATGACGTTTCAAACGATCAGAGGCAGGCTATTTACTCTTTAAGAAATCAATTATTAGAAGAAGAGAATATAAGTCAAACAATAGATGAGTTATTAATATCTGAATTTAAAAGAATATCAAATTTATATATACCAGAAGAATCTATAGAGTCTCAATGGAGAACAGAAGAACTTCAAGAATTTCTATTAGTTAATTATGGAATAGGTAACGATATTCACTCGACAGTTCAAAATGATAAATCATTAATCCCTGAAACTATTGCTGAATTGATAACAAATAAATCTATTGAAGTATATAAAAATAAATATGACTCGTTTGGTGAAACAAGACTCTTGCTTGAAAAGCAAGTAATGTTGCAGGTTCTGGATGTGCATTGGAAAGAACATTTAGCCGAAATTGATCATCTTAGAGGTAGTGTTGGCTTAAGAGCATATGCTCAAAAGAATCCTAAAAATGAATTTAAGCAAGAGGCTTATTCAATGTTTGAAATAATGTTAGATACTATAGACGCTGAAACTATTAGGGCTTTATTTTCAATAGAACTTGTTTCTAAAAACCAATTAGATGATTTAAAGCAAAAAGAAAAACAAGAAATGGAAATATTGCTAGAAAAGGCTGATGCTGCTCCAATAAATGAGATAGATGAAAATACAATAAATAAAAATGAACGCCTTGATCCGGTTGTAAGAGATGAGACTAAAATTGGTAGAAACGAACTTATTCAGATAACAAATGGCCAGGAAACCAAAGAAATGAAATACAAGAAAGCTATGCCTTTGATCGATTCTGGTGAGTGGAAAATAATATAAATTAAAGCGTCTGACAATTAATCTTCATAAAAATCTTCAGACTTTACTGGCCTAGATATTACATTTTCCTCATTTGCCCAAGTTCCAAAATCTATTAGCTTACATTTTTCAGAACAAAATGGTCTATGTTTATTTTCTTTTGAAACTTTGCAAGGTTGATCACATCGAGGACACTTATTCATTTAAATTTATTCCTAATAATTTTTGATGTAACTTAAAAATATTTTCCTTTAAATTTTCGAGTGTTGAATCATTTAAAATAATGTCATCTGCTATAGAGTTTCTTTCCTCTCTTGATGCCTGATTTTTCATAATATTTATAATATCTTGCTCTGATTTATCATCTCTTTGGCTAGCTCTTTCTATTTGTAAATCTTCATCGCAATCGATAACAATAATTTTGTCATAAAAGTCTTGTGAATTTGTTTCAAAGATTAATGGCACTATTATTATTGAATAAATGCTGTCTGATTTTGATATAAATTCAGTGATTTCTTCTAAAACGATAGGATGAATAATTGATTCTAATTTATTTTTCTTTTCTATATCTATAAAAATTTTTGTTCTTAATAAATCTCTATTTATTTTATTGTCCTGATCTAAAAACTCATCACCAAAACATTCTAGAAAAAGCTGTTTGGCTTTAGTATTATCATCAAGAATATTTTTAGCAACATCATCTGCATCTATAGTGTCTATACCAAGCTCATTAAAATATTTACCTACTATAGATTTACCAGAACCAATACCACCTGTTAGACCAATAATCATGATTTAATTATAGACTTAGACATAAAAAAAGGCTCTCAGTATTTACCAAGAGCCTAAAATAAAAAAAGCCTGATAATTTCCTACTCTCACACAGGGAGACCCTGCACTACCATTGGCGTTAACTCGTTTCACTTCTGAGTTCGAAATGGGATCAGGTGGTACCAAGTTGCTATTGTCATCAGGCAAACTGGTATGTAATTTTTACGATCACTGCAAATTTATGTTTATGAATTCATATAAACCTTCTTAAGGTTACATGATCAAGCCTCACGAGTTATTAGTACAAGTTAGCTCAACGCCTCACAGCGCTTACACATCTTGC
>ERZ802822.1421-NODE-1421-length-14705-cov-10.857397_pt1 | contig 14705 bp, 13 predicted proteins | sample MGYA00345649_ERZ802822 | MGnify/ENA primary metagenome ERZ802822 (study PRJEB30503, sample SAMEA104212359) | marine metagenome | biome: Westerlies Biome; feature: [SRF] surface water layer (ENVO:00010504) within the epipelagic zone...; material: water...
ACTGATTGCATGCTTTTTCAAAGACCAGTTTTTGTCCGTCACTCGCGTGACCTGATGTTGCCATCTTTACGTATGGTTTATGCGCACCTTCTAGTAAGCTCCTTTCTGGCAGGACCATTTCCGCTGATTGAACCGCCGAATAAAATCTGGACTCCATAACCTGCTTTGTTCCAAGTATCCCTATCTTCTTATAAACCCTGTTCTCGACTTCTGTTCGAACACAAGACAAAAGGTTCACCATTTGAAGTACCGATATTTCGCTAAATTTCTTGATGCAGAAGTGACCCGCGGTGGAAGTTGTGGCGACACATTCTGCTCCAGCATTTTTTAGTCTTTGCGTTAAACCCTCATAAATGGCGACCTGCGCATCTTTGTTATCATCCATTAGGTTTTTTATAAGTATTGGGGCGTCTGCTAGAACAATAGTCATGTCTAAAGTGACGTCTTCAGACGCAAATTTCCTTATCAAATTACGATAATAAAAGTCGGTTGCGGCAGGGCCAATGCCACCAATCTGACCAATTTGCATAGAAACCTATCCCTAAAAATCTTGGTTATTTCAAAGATCAATTCTTGTCTGCCAAACACTAGGTATAATGTTTGTGATATCTTTTACATCACACTTTACGTGTAAGGCTTACTCTATGTGCTGGCGGTTTTCAGGCTGATGAAGGGCAGGACTATGTCGAAATTCAATTTTGTGGAAGATACCATGAAAAAGTTCAATACGGGACAACCCATTGACTTTACTACTATATTGCATGATGACTTCATGCTTATACGAGAAGAAGCATTGGTTTCTAAGGAGGATTTTCTTGTTTATATTGAGGCCAACCAAAAAGACATTTTGAAGGTGCTAGATGTAAAATGCCTTTACGAAGACGAAATAAGTCTGGTGTGGCGAGACCTATTTGATGCCGATGGTGTCAGATACCGCACAACAACTTATGAGACTTTCAAGGATGGAAAACTTTGGCGATCAATGATGAACAAGGAAATTGTCGGAAGCGATGTTATTAAATTAGATTGAAGATTGGGTTTTATTTTTAACGCCGTCATAAGCAATTTGAAAGGCATGTCATGAGCATTGCGCGCGTACGCTCCATTACTTTCAATACTAGTAAAATGGCCGATGCCTTTGAAGCTGATTTTGCAAAAGTTGGCAAGGATTACGTGCCGGAACTAGAACACGCCTACAGCATCAGAACTGATGACCTGACCTGTCTTTGCATATCGATTTATCCTGACACAGCAAGCCTTGAACGTGGTGCAGATCAGATGGCAAGCTTCATTACGGATTACGGATTATCAGACACTATGTCGGATAATTTTTTTCTCACCGGCTCTTGTACTAAATTTGTTTAAGTCCCTCACGACAACGAGAGAAAATGGCGGGAGTGGGTATGCAATTCCCGTTTGCCAGCACAACAAAAGAAGACCTGACAAAACTCATCGCTGTCATGAATTTTGACAGTGTTAAATCTATGCAAACATTTGGCGCTGATGAAAAACTGACCGAAATTCGACGGGAAGCCAATTGTTATCGAAAGTGGTGTGATGGCGCCAATATCAGATGAGTTCTTTACAAATTTCCTGGAAACTTTCATGCAGCACTGAGCCAGATAATCGCTCTGGCGTATCCTTCAATCAATATAGCTGCCGAGAGGGTGCTTGCAACCATCCTCGCAGGAGCAACTGACCCTGTTGGGGAAGATGTCAGGATAAAATCGCAGTAACCTTGCCTCAAACTGACACCTTCTTATTTGTGCTATCGACTTCTGATATAGTTTTGGAGTGCAACTCCAGATACAAAAACGCACTAATTCGGGTCAGTTTGCGTTGTGAACGTCCGACAATCCGGGTGGCCGTACGAAGGATGAGGCACACGTCGCCGAGCAGGCGAGATCTTATACTGCTGAAGCCATAGACACGCCGGTCACCCTCATGCGCAATGGCCGGGATGAGCGTGTTCGCGGAACAATTGCTCAAGCGCTTTTGGATCGAGGATGGGGCAAGCCAAAGGTGGAAGTGGTCAACGAGGGTGGTGGTGGGTATTTGGAAGCATTAGGACAAGCAAATCACACGGCATCATGTCTATAATATGTCTTATATAATATTTAACGATGCCCTGAAACTGAGGCAATTAAAGGATCCGCAATGGCTTGGATAAATGTGATTTCGTATGACGAAGCAGAAGGCAAAGTCAAAACGCTCTATGACCGGGTAAAGGGGCCTGACAACAACGTTGACAACATCATGATGATGCATTCGTTGCGCCCGCACTCGATGGAAGCACATATGACGATGTACAAATATGTGCTTCATCACACCGGCAATAGCATCCCCAAATGGTTTCTTGAAACACTTGGCGTGTGGGTAAGCCGTTTGAATGACTGTGATTATTGTGTGGAGCATCATTTTTCTGGACTGACGCGTCTCCTGTCGGATGATGCAAAATCTGCAAGCATCCGTAAGGCGATTGAGGCGCGCAATATCGACTTAGCCCCTTTGAATGATGCCCAGAAAGTGGCAATGGAATATGCCCGCCAAGTCACTCGTGACCCCGGTGGGATGCAGGAACACATCGTCCACCAACTTCGTGATGCGGGTTATTCAGATGGTGAAGTTCTGGAGATCAATCAGGTGACTGCTTATTTCAACTACGCCAACCGGACTGTTTTGGGTCTTGGATGTTCCATTGATGGCGATATCGTAGGCCTCTCTCCGAATAAAAATGACGATCCTGATGACTGGAGCCACAGTTAGGGTGCGTGCTTCGAGGCGCAGTATCCCTGTTATCCACCCGCCAGTTATCAGGCGGCCCATTATCAGGCGGCAAGCAGAAAAGCTGGTGGCGCTGACGCCGCCGCATTGCTATCAATTACATGATTAAATATCAGGCTGAACGCAGCCGATAAGGGAGCGCTTGTGCGGCGGATATGATGAAGGTCACAGGGACATTCAGCGGTGGTGCCAAGGATCGTGATGCAACACGCATCAAGCTATTTGCCGCAGAAACCTGGCCGCCCGAAATCTGTTGGAGAAAAGTGCCTTGGCTCATCTAAAGCTGGATAATGTACATAAGTCCTTTGGCGACACGAAAGTCATTCATGGGGTCGATCTTGACGTTGAGGACGGAGAATTCACCGTTTTTGTCGGCCCATCGGGATGCGGAAAATCAACCCTGCTGCGGATGATCGCCGGCCTCGAAGCCGTCACATCGGGCAGCTTGAGTATTGATCATGTCGATGTGACGAACGCGGACCCGTCAGATCGCGGCGTTGCAATGGTGTTTCAGTCCTATGCGCTGTACCCGCATATGAGCGTTTACGACAACATGGCCTTCGCGTTGAAGATGAACCGGATCGATACAGCAGAAGTCGACAGGCGCGTGCGACAGGCCGCAGATATTCTGGGCCTCAATGAATTACTGACCCGCAAGCCAAAGGCTCTGTCCGGCGGCCAACGCCAGCGCGTGGCGATCGGAAGATCGATCGTTCGCAAGCCAAAGATTTTCCTGTTTGATGAGCCCTTGTCGAATCTGGATGCAGAACTGCGCGTTCAGATGCGTCTGGAAATTGCCAAGCTGCATCGCGATCTTGGCGCAACGATGATCTATGTCACCCATGATCAGGTAGAGGCCATGACGCTGGCCACCCGGATCGTGATCCTGCGTAACGGGCTGATCGCGCAGGTGGGCCCTCCAAAGACACTCTATGAAGATCCCGACAATATGTTTGTTGGCGGTTTCATCGGCTCACCGCGGATGAATTTCTTGCGAGGACAGATCACCGGCGAAACAAAAACCGGCTTCAAGGTGACGCTGGACGGGTTTGACGGGACCAGCCTTACATTGGCGCGGGCGCGTGACAGAAAGCCCGAGAGCGAAAAAGTCATGGTGGGTGTGCGCCCCGAACATTTCTTGCCAACTGGCAAGATCAAGCTGGCTGTCAATGTCGATCTGATCGAGGATCTTGGCGGCACGTCCTTTGCCTATGTCAGTGCTGCTGACGGGACAGCTATCACTGTTGAGGTCAGAGACAATACCAACATACCAGCCAGTGGTGAGGCTCACATTGCGTTTGAGCCAGGCAATGCCTTCCTGTTTGACCGGGCAAGCGAACTGAGACTGTGATGACCGATCCATTGCACGAAGACGGCGCAACAGCAATTACGGCTGTTGCCGCTGACGGGCTGTATCGTGCCACCGTGCCGCGCGATGAAGGCCGCCGGTTATATCTGTTCAGCCGGTTGGCACGCAGCTATCGCCTGTTTGATGGCTTGCCATCGGTCACCGGCGGATCAGCGCATTTTCGCCAGCATCCATTGACCGGGGAATGGATATCCTATTCAGGTGTCCGGCAAGGCCGAACCTTTTTGCCGCAAACCGCCGAGTGCCCGCTATGTGCCATGACATCCGGCGAATTGAAAACCGATATTCCGGTTGATGATTATGAGGTGGCCATTTTCACCAACCGTTTTGCGGCATTGACAGAGGAGGCCAGCCCACCCCCTGACATGATACTGGAAACGCGACCGGGTACAGGTATCTGTGAAGTCGTGTCCTATAGCGCGGACCATCAGGCCAGCCTGTCGACCATCGAGCCGGACCGGGTTGCCCTTTTGCTGGATGCGCTGGCCATCCGCTGCACCGAACTGATGGCAAATGCCGACATCGCCTATGTCATGCCCTTTGAAAATCGAGGCCGCGAAATCGGGGTTACTCTGGACCATCCGCATGGCCAGATCTATGCGTTGCCGCACATACCGGACCGGATCAAAAAGGCTGCCGACGCTTTCCGCACGGATGACCCGCTTGCCGGTCTGTCGCAGCGCCTTCCAGAACAGCTGGTGCTGGCCAAAAACAAAAGCGGCATTGCCTTTGTGCCGCCCTGGGCCCGTTACCCGTTTGAAATCTGGATCGTGCCACACCAACAGGTGGCTGATCTCGCCGCGCTAAGCGCCGAGGCGCGGGCTGATATGGCAGCCCTTGTCAGCATCGCCGCTGGCAAACTGGATGCCGCTTTTGATGCACCGATGCCCTATACATTTGCCTGGCAGATGGCACCGCGCGGCTATGCTGATGAGTTTCACCTCCATGCTGTCTTCCAGCCCCTGAAACGCGCAGCAGACAAGATGAAATATCTGGCAAGTGTGGAACAATTCACCGGGTTTTTTCTTGTTGATCTGCTGCCCGAGGCGGCGGCCGATATATTGAACGGGCAGGATGGCCAGCGTGGATGACGGGCTGAGGACGCGCTTTGCCGCGCATTTTGGCGGCGTTCCCGATGGTACCGGCACCGGATTTGGCCGCGTGAACATCATTGGCGACCATACTGACTATAATGACGGCTTTGTCATGCCCTGCATCCTGAGCCACCGGACGGAGGTTGCGATCAGGGCGCGCCCTGACAGATTGCTGAACGGCCTTTCAGGCGCCTTCGGACAGGCAGAGGCACAAATGGATGCCGCCACGAAAGGGCACTGGCTGGCCTATGCCGCCGGCGCGCTTGCCGTGACGGCCGAGATAGGCGTGCCGCAGGTCGGTATTGATTTGTTGGTGGACTCTACCGTGCCAGAGGGTGCCGGCGTATCCTCATCAGCAGCACTTGGCGTGGCGCTGGTGCGGGGGCTATGTGCTGCATTTTCGATCCCCGCGCCGCCAGCGCAGACAGTAGCCCGACTGGCGCAAAGAATCGAAAATGACTTTATCGGTCTGCAATGCGGGATCATGGACCATATGGTCAGCGCCACAGGCAAAGCCAGGTCGGCCATGCATCTTGATTGCCGCGACCTGTCCTACAATCTGCATTCGCTGCCTGCCGGGCATGTGTTTCTGGTCATTCATTCGGGCAGTGGCAGAAAGCTGTCCGAGGGCATCTATAATGAACGCGTTGCTGAATGCCGGGCAGCGGCTGAAGCGATGGGTGTCGCATCATTGCGCGACGCAGAGGCTGCGCAGATTGCCGATATAGATGACAAGCTGGTGCGCCAGCGGGCCCAACATGTCTTGAGCGAAAATGATCGCGTGAATGCGGCGGCACAGGCTCTTGCCAGCGCAGATGTGGTTACGCTCGGGGCGCTGATTACGGCAAGCCACCAATCGCTGGCAACGGATTACGAGGTATCATCAGCCCCGCTGGACATGCTGGTGAAAACAACCCTGTCCGCTGGGGCATTGGGATCACGGCTGACCGGTGCCGGCTTTGGGGGCTGCATTGTCTGTCTTGCGGCTGCCGATCTTGCCGACGATATTGTTGCCGCCGCCCAAGAGGCCGTTCCCGGATCCTGGTTGCTGGACAGTATCGCCTGCTGACCGCCGGTCGTTCAGGCAGGAGCGTCAAATGCGATGATGGCAAAGCCCGAAGGGAGAAGCTTTTCGCTGCCGTGAAACACGCTGATATTGCCCGCAAGCGCCATGAGATCAACGATCTTGTCGCTGTAATTCACCACAAAGCCTTTATTGCCAGCGCGCCGCAACCTGACTCCATCAGGCATATTGATTGTTGCAATGCCGGCCGCATGACAGGCATCACGCAACATCTGGTCAAGATATTGCGAGTCCGGCCAACCACACAGATAATCCAGCTGGCCGCGGCGTAACAGGGCCGGGCGGCCATCCATCGTTGATGCCAGAACTGCGGCATCACCCACGGGCGTGGCAAATTCGCGCCAGCGATGCAGATACCCCTGCCGGTCCCGCATCTCGACACGCAACCCCGCTGCAAGACTTTCCACATGGGAGATGCGCGCCGGGCTGATGGCATCAGGCAGCAGCGGTGCCAGTGTGTCCGGTATCGCAAAATCGCCTGTCTTTGATGCGGTGCGCGGGCCAAGTATGACACGGCTTGACGTTGTCGCCAGCGCGTTGGCCATTGCCTCATCACAAGTGAAGGTGCCCGGAACAAGGCACATGGCGTAATCATCCATCCGGCTGACGGCCATCGAGGGTGACAGAAAATCGACAGACAGCCCAAGCTGGCGCAACCCCCGATAGATATCGAACACCAGACTGAAATAGTCAAAGGTCTCGCCTTGTGGCTGAATGTTCCAGGCCCAGGCTGACTCATAGTCGAAGACAATGGCGACATCGCCCTTTGTGGTGGCGGGCCATTCGACGTCGCGGATCAGCGCGGCGACGGCACGTGCCTCGGCAAAGCCCTCGGCGTGACTGCGGTCGGGGCGCAGCAAGCCGGCATGCATCTGTTCCTGCGCAAATGGCAGTTGGCGCCAGCGGAAATAGCTTACCGCCTCGGCACCATGGGCAAAGGCTTCAAGCGCCCACAGGCTTATCATCCCATCGCGGGGGGCGATGTTGTTGGGTGCCCAGTTCACCGGCCCGGGTTGCTGCTCCATGATCCACCAGCGGCCCCCGGATGTGGCGCGATACAGATCATGATGGAAGGCCTGAAAATCGGGATCCCCGCTTCGCGCAAAATGCAACCGGTGCGGTGTATCAAACAGATCACGCTGCTGGTCCAGAAAGCCGAGCGGGTAGGAATCCCATGATGAAATGTCCAGCTGCGCGCCAAGCGTGAAATGATCGAAATCCAGAATCCGACCCATGAAGTTGTGAATGATGTCCCGCCCCGGTGACAGCTCACGCAGGATATCAACCTGAAGCTTGTTGAATTCAGCCACCATCTGCGAGGTGAAACGGTAAAAATCAAGCCAATGGGCGGGGTTGGCTTCGGTTACAGTCTGATTTGGAAGCTCTACCTCGTCGAAGTGACGATATTGCATTGACCAGAAGACATTGCCCCAAGCCCTGTTCAGCCGTTCAACCGACTGATAACGCTGGGCAAGCCAGTCGCGAAATCCGGCCAGATCGACCGGGCTATAGGACAGGGTTGTATCATGGCATCCATACTCATTATCGGTTTGCCAACCGATGACCGCAGGATGCTGGCCAAACTGCGCCGCAATAATGCGTGTGATACGTGCACATTCGCGCCGATACCCCATATGCGCAAAGCTGTAATGCCGCCGCGATCCAAAGCCGCGCTGCCTGCCATCCCGGCCAGTGGCCAGCATGTCGGGCATGGTGTCGACCAGCCATTTTGGCGGCGTGGCGGTCGGGGTGCAGAGAACCACCTTTATGTCGTGGCTGTGCAGCAGATCAAGAATGTCCTGCAGCCAGTCCAGGTTGATGGTGCCCGGATCAGGTTCGGTTACACCCCAGGAGAATTCACCGATGCGGACAAAATCAATGCCAAGAGCGCGCATCTCTTCGGCATCTGACGGCCAGTCAGCGGCATCCCAATGTTCAGGAAAATAGCAAACACCCAGCTGTCCGCGCGTCACTGTGTCCATGCGGGCAACCAGTCGCGATGCGCGGTCAGCAGATCATTGGTCATGCTTCTGATCTGGGTGACATCCAGTTCGGCAGCGGTATGCGGGTCAAACATGGCAGCATGAAAAATATGTTCGCGATTTTCCTCGACCAGTGCGGCCACCACCAGCTCCTGAACATTGATGTTGGTGCGCATCATCGCGGCAAGCTGCGGCGGCAGTGCCCCGATACTGGTTGGCTGAATGCCATTGGAATCAACCATGCAAGGCACCTCGACGATGCAGTCAGAAGGCAGGTTGCTAATGACCCCGTCATTTCTGACATTGCCGTAGATCGTGGCCGGGCTATCGGTCATCTCGGCATTCATTATGACAGCGGCATATTCATTCGAGGCAACGATATCCATCTGCTCGCCAGCGCGCAGGCGGGCAAAATGATCATTCCATTCTGCAATCTGCTCTTCACAGCGGGTCGGGTATTCGTCCAGCGGAATGCCATAGCGTTCAATCAGATCATCCCGACCATCCTTGATAAACCAGGGGCAGTATTCGGCGAAATGTTCAGAACTTTCCGTCAGGAAATACCCCAGCTGGTCCATCATCTCGTAGCGCACCAAATTCGGGCAGCGTGGCCGCACCGGGTTTTCCTTGGGGATCACCTTGTCAGCATATTTCTGGCGTAACTCGGGATACAGATCACGCCAGCCACCATTGCCCATGCGCTGTTCAAAATTCAGGAAGAAGGCAACATGGTTGATACCGGCAACCCGGTAGCGCACATCCTCCATCGGAATGTCCAGGTCATGCGTCAGTTCAAACACAGTGTTTGGAACCGAATGGCACAGCCCGACTGTACGGATATCGGGGAAGCGTTCACTGATCGCCCAGCAGTTGATCGCCATCGGATTCACATATTGCAGCATGAGTGCATGCGGGCACAGCTCGGCCATGTCTGCGCACAGATCCCACAGGAACGGCACGGTTCTCAGCCCGCGCATGATGCCGCCAATCCCCAGTGTATCGGCAATGGTCTGGCGCAGCCCATATTGTTTCGGGATATCGAAATCGGTCACCGTGCATGGCTTGTAACCACCAATCTGGACAGAGACGATAACAAAATCTGCCCCGTCAAGTGCGGCACGGCGTGATGTGGTGGCCTCGATGCTGGCCCCGACCTTCAGCGTGTCTGCAAGCTGTCTTGCGACAAGTTCGGATTCGGCAAGCCGCCCTTCATCGATATCCATCAGCGCGATTTCGGCATCCTGCAGTGATGGCATCAACAGCGCATCCCCAAGGATATGACGCAAAAAAATAGTGGACCCCGCCCCGATAAAGGTAATTTTCGGCATATCATCTGATCCTATTGGTCATCAGCCCTTGGTCGCTCCAAGGGTCAGTCCGGCAATGAAATGTTTCTGCATCAGGAAGAACATCAGCACCGGCGGCATGGCCGCCAGAATGGCTGCGGCCGAAACCAGATGCCAGTTGCTGACAAACTGGCCGTTCAGGGCATTCAGACCGGCAGTCACCGGTTTCGAGGATTCGCCCTGGGTGAGGACAGTGGCCCAGAAGAAGTCATTCCAGACAAAAGTGAAAATCAGCACAGACAGCGCCGCAACGGCTGGCCGGACCAGCGGCAGAACAAGGTACCAGAAGATGTGCCATTCCTTGACACCGTCAATGCGCGCGCTCTCGATCAGCTCGAACGGCAAGGCGCGGATAAAGTTGCGCATGAACAATGTGCAAAAGCCTGTCTGGAAGGCCGCATGAAACAGCACAAGACCGGTAACCGTGTTGTATAGACCTGTCTGCACGGACAATTCACGCACCGGCACCATCAGAATCTGGAACGGCACAAAATTGCCGGCGATGAACAGAAAGAACAGCGGCACGGATGCGCGAAACTTGTAGATCGCCAGTGCATAGCCAGCCAGACATGCCAGCGAGATCGACAAGGCCACTGTCGGCACAGTGATCCAGATCGAATTCAGGAAATACTGCCCGGCATTGGATCGTATAAAGACACCAGAATAATTTGCGAACAGGTCAAAGCTGCTTGGCCAACCAAAGACATTGCCGGAGTTGATGTCCTTGGCAGACCGGATGGATGTCATGAAGATCGCAAGAAGCGGCAATAGCCAGACAAAAAGCGAGATGGGCAGCATCACCTGATAGATGATACGGCGCGATACCGGCGCGTGTTCAATTGGCCGCGGAAACATCTATCGCCAGTCCTTTTCGTCCTGATACATCTTCCACAGAAAGGCAATGATGAAGACCATCATGATCATGAACAGCACCACAGCAATGGCTGATCCGTACCCCATTTCATAACCATATTCGGACAAGGCTGTCTCATACATGTAATAGGACAGCACATTGGAAGACCCGTACGGCCCGCCCTGCGTCATGATCGCGATCATATCAAACGACCGCAGCGCGCCGATCACGGTGACCACAATGGCAAGGAATGTGGCAGGCCACAATTGCGGCAACACCACATGCCACAACAGCCGCCACCCCTTGGCCCCGTCAAGCCGGCCTGCCTCAATCTGCTCTGTAGCCACATTGTTCAGACCGGTCAGATACAGGATCATGCAATAGGCAATCTGCGGCCAGAGACCGGCAACGATGATGCCATATGTCACGTATCGCTCATCACCCAGAATCGACGGCGGTGCAGCACCAAAGAATTCAAAAACATGCCCGACCACCCCGAAGGTGGGGTTGTAAAACCATGAAAAGATCAATCCAACGACAATCTGCGAGATCACGAAGGGAAAGAAAAACAGGGATTTGTAGAGACGGATTCCGGTAACTGTCTGGTTCAGGTAAAGCGCGATGAAAAGGCCTGCCGGCACCGACAGCGTATAAAAGACCAGCCACAGAAGGTTGTTCTTCAGCGAGGTGTAGAACCTGTCATCATCCAGCAAGTTGACGTAATGGTCGAAGCCGATCCAGGTCATTTCGCCAAGCCCGTCCCACTCATGGAACGAAATGAAGAAAGACTGGAAGATCGGCAAGATCACATAGACGACAAAGAACAGCAGCGCCGGTGCGATGAAAAGCACCGGCATCAGGCTCAGGCTGTTTCGGTGACCGGATCGCATGGCTGTGTTCCGAAAATCTCGATTGATAAAAAATGCGACTGGCCCAGCATGCGGGCCAGCCACTCAGATCTTACTTGTAGACTTTCTTCTGCACCTTATCGAGGCGCTTCAGAATGGCGTCCAGACGATCAGGCTTGACCATGAATTCTTGGAAACCTTCCATGCCTGCCTTGGCCATTTCAGCCGGTGCATCACGATCATAGAACTGCGCCAGACCCGCCGCTGTTGAAACAGTTGCCATACCTTGTTGAATAAATTTGTCTTCACTAACCTCTGCTTCAGAGTGTGGTGGCAACTGACCGATAGTTCCGTTCCACTCAGAAAGAACGTCAGGGCGTGCAACAAAGGCAAGGAACTTGCGCGCGTCGTCCTTGTTCTTTGCCCCGGACGGGATGAACAGAGCGTCAGCAGGTGCCTCTTCAGCGCGCGGCATGCCAGGCGTGATTTCCGGGAATGGGAAGTAGTCGATCTGATCTTGGCTGAGGCCGGCCTCCTTCATAACCGAAACTGCAAAGTTACCCATGACATACATGGCGGCGTCGCCACTAGCAAACGGCGCGACAGCTTCCTGCCAAGACATTGACGTATGATTTTCGACGAAATAACCCGGACGGACCAGCTCTTCCCACTTGGCAAAAGTGGCGCGAATGCGGTCGTCCGTATAGGCAATCTTGCCAGCTGTCAGATCGTTGTGCACGTCATATCCGTTTGTGCGTAAATTCAGATAGTCAAATACCCCAGCGGCAGTCCAAAGATACTTGGAGCCGATGGTAATTGGGGTTACGCCGCCAGACTTAAGCTTTTCACAGGCAGCCAGAAACTCGGACCATGTCTTCGGCTCGGCAATGCCCATCTTGTCAAAGATGTCTTTCCGATAATAGATACCCCATTGATAATAAGAATATGGAACACCCCACTGCTTTCCATCACGGGTCATTGTTGGCTTGATGGCTTCGAACGAGCTGCTCAGGTTCGGGTCAGACGCCCACAGATCGGAAATATCTTCGATCAAACCAGCATCAACAAACGGGCCCATGCGGTTGCCGGGGTACCAAGCGGTTATGTCGGGTGGTCCAGCTGACAAAAAGTTCCTGATGGCAGGCTTGTGGGCCTCACGGTCATTGATGCTCAATTTGACGTTGATATCAGGATTGGCAGCTTCAAAATCAGAAACCACCTTTTCGAACGCCGCTTTTGGTGTTGGGTTCAAGTCGTTGTAGATGATGATCAATTCGCCGGCATATGCCGACGACACTGTAAGCGACGCAGCGGTTACCAGCGATGCTAAGATTTTTTTCATAGTTTCCTCCGACGTTTATGACAACTTGGCGACGTGGTTTATGTCTCCCAGATCGAGCTAATCACATTAGTATCACTGAAACAGTTATCAACTGATTTGTGTCAGTGAAATATGATTCTAAACTTTAAACGTCAGGCACGCCTTGCCCCGCCTTGGGGCTTTGGTCATAGCCATTGGGGTTCTGTGATTGCCAGTTCCAGACACTTTTGCACATGGTGTCGATACCCAGCCGCGCTCGCCAGCCCAATAGCCGGTGTGCACGTTCCGGATTAGCCCAGAATTTATCGATATCACCTTTTCGCCGCGGCGCTATGACATAGGGCACGTCATCTCCAGAAGCGGCTTCGAAGGCTGCAATCAGCTCCAGAACCGACAGCCCGCTTCCAGTGCCAAGATTGACGGCCTCTACACCGCGATGATGCTGCAGATAGTTAATCGCTGCGAGGTGTCCCTCGGCAAGGTCGGTCACATGGATGTAGTCACGCACTCCGGTACCGTCATCGGTATCATAATCATCCCCAAACACCTGAAGCCGGTCTAGTCTGCCAATAGCCACGCGGGCAATATAAGGCATAAGGTTGTTTGGAACACCCATTGGGTCTTCGCCAATCTGGCCGGATTCGTCCGCACCTACCGGGTTGAAATAGCGCAAAAGCATAGCCCCTTTCGCCGGGTCGGTTGCGGCCCAGTCGCGGATGATCTCCTCTATAAAATATTTGGTCCGGCCATATGGGTTTACTGGCTGCACCGGATGCGCCTCATCATATGGCAGATATTGCGGTATTCCATAGACCGTCGCAGATGATGAAAAGACGATCGACCGGCATCCCGCGGCATCCATCGCCTGCAACAGCCGGATGGTGCCAAACACATTCTGTTCGTAATAGGACAGCGGGTGTGACTCGGACTCACCAACAGCCTTCAGCCCGGCGAAATGGACCACGATGTCAGGCCGGAAAGCGGCAACGCTCTCGGTTAATGCACTGCCATCGCGAAGGTCGGCCTGGTGGATGTCAAAGGAGCGGTTAGACAGTAAGCCCACACGCGTCAGCGCATCGGGGTGGCTGTTCGAAAAATTGTCAATGACACAGGCCTGGTGATCAGCGGCCAGAACGCTCAGCAGCGTGTGTGATCCGATATATCCTGCACCGCCTGTGATCAATATGCGCATCTGCCGCAAAATCCCGAAATGTCGACATGGTGCGGTAATATAGGACGTGGGGACGGCGCGAGGGAAGCCTGATGACAAAAACAGGTGCCATGGTCTTGCGTGATCTGCAGCGTGCTAACCGTCTCAAACGCCGCTAAGGCTTGTCTTGTGCCGTGTCAGATTGGAGAAGCGCCAGCATCTTGTCCCGCATGACAAATTTCTGCGGCTTGCCGGTGATGGTCATCGGGATCTCTTCAACAATCCGGATATGTTTCGGAATCTTGAAATGCGCAATCTGGCCCTGCAAGGACACACGCAGCTCATCCTCGGTCAGGTCCGCGCCCGGCTTTGCAATCGCCCAGGCACATACTTCCTCGCCAAACTTCTCGTCAGGAATGCCAAAGACCTGTACGTCGCTGACCTTTGGATGGCGTATCAGATATTCCTCAATTTCACGCGGATAGATGTTCTCGCCGCCGCGCAACACCATGTCCTTGATCCGATCCACAATGTAGATGAAGTCGTCTTCGTCTTTGCGTGCCATGTCTCCGGTGCGCAACCATCCGTTGATGATGGTTTCGGCCGTGGCGTCTTCCCGGTTCAGATACCCGCGGATGACGTGCGCGCCGCGAACCCACAGTTCGCCGGGTTCGCCGGCGGGCATTTCTTCATGGGAATCGGGGTTCACGATCTTGCTCTCAAAAGCTGGCATGGCCGGGCCACAGCTGGCGGGTTTGTCGACAAAGTGATCGCCGCTGATCGATGTAATGATGCCGCAAGTTTCGGTCATACCGTAGCCTGTGTTAGGTCGAGCGGTTGCGACTTGCTCGTCGATTTTGCCAACCAAATCCGG
>ERZ802822.1422-NODE-1422-length-14702-cov-20.169778_pt1 | contig 14702 bp, 12 predicted proteins | sample MGYA00345649_ERZ802822 | MGnify/ENA primary metagenome ERZ802822 (study PRJEB30503, sample SAMEA104212359) | marine metagenome | biome: Westerlies Biome; feature: [SRF] surface water layer (ENVO:00010504) within the epipelagic zone...; material: water...
CAAAAAGTGGGACACCAATTTTACCATCTAAGAGAGCAAGAAAAACTCCAGAAAAAATACAAGTTTCTCAAGAAGATCTAGCAGAATTATCAGAGACAGCTAAACCAGATGTTGATGTTTCAGCTGGTGAAGAAACAATGAACGAGCAAGGTGAAGTTTCTTTAGACGAAGTGTCAGATCAAGAAAATCAAGAAATTGAAGTAAATACAGACGAGAGTAATAGTTAGTTAACTAAATTCTTTTAAAATTTTTTCCCTGTGTTCATCTAAATCTGGAATATCCCCTCTAGTAGTTTCATCTTTATATGTTGACATCTTGATTGGATTGCCCGCTAGTTTAAAATCACCAATAACCTTGTGATACGCTTTAACAATCATGTTTCTAGATTTAACTTGGGGATTTTCCACTGCTTCTTTAATATTATATATTGGTCCACAAGGAATTTTTTCCTTCTCCATTTGAGATACCCATTCAGAAGTAGTTTTAGATGAAAGTTTATTTTCTAAGATTATTTTAAGTTCTTCCATATTTTTTGATCTTAAGGAGTTAGTATTAAACCTTTCATCATTAAATATTTGAGAAATTTCTAAAATATTACAAAGTTTTTCAAATAACTTATCATTTCCAGCAGCAATTATAATATAACTGTCTTTAGTTTTAAAAGCTTCAAAAGGTGCTATAGCTGGGTGTCTTGATCCCATTGGTTTTGGAATTTCATTTTTGGATAAATATCTAGCTATCGCATTTTCAAGTATTGCAATTTGGCAATCTAGCATTGAGACATCAATAAACATACCTTTGCCAGTTTTTTGCCTATCGTATAAAGCAGCATTAATCCCTATAGTTGTAAATAATCCAGCTGTAATATCTCCAATAGAAGTTCCAACTCTTGTTGGTTCTGATTCTGGATGTCCTGTTACACTCATTAATCCACCCATTCCTTGCACAACCATATCATATGCAGGCAGTTCTTTTAATGGACCAGTTTGACCAAACCCCGATGCTGACGCATAAATTAATTTAGGATACTTTTTACAAACATCTTTCCATCCATATCCCCATTTTTCTAATGTTCCAGGTTTGAAATTTTCAACTAAAATATCAGCTTTGTCTAAAATTTTATCAAATATTTTTTTATCATCAGAATTTTTTAAATTTAGAGCTATACTTTCTTTTCCTCTATTAAGAGACATAAAGTAAGCAGAATAATCATCTATAAATGGCCCAAATTTTCTAGAGTCGTCTCCAACCTCTGGTGCCTCTACTTTTATTACTCGTGCACCTAAATCTGAAAGCATCATTGTACAATAAGGCCCAACTAGTACTCTAGTTAGATCAAGAACTAATAGATTTTTTAAAGGACCATCCATATTTTTTTTAACAGTGTTTTTGTGTAGTATTGACTCTTATCAATAACTTTAATTTAATGCATCATTTAAATAACAATTGAGAGGAATAATAATGTTAAAAAAAATATCTTTATATTTTATATCATTAGTTTTAGTTTTATCTACAGTTGGTTCTGCTTATGCGGTTACGTTAAAAGCAAGTCACCAATGGCCAGGTACTCCTAGAGCTGATGGATCATATGACCCACGTCATGAAATGGTTCAAATCATTGCTGATGAAATGAAAAAAGCTAATGTCGATATTGATATTAGAATTTACCCTGCAAAATCACTATACAAACCTAAAGAACAATGGAAGCCAATGACAACTGGTCAATTGGATATTTCAGCTTTCCCACTAGGTTATGCTTCTAAGTTTCATCCAGAATTTAGTGCTACATTGATGCCAGGAACTGTAAAAAATCATGATCATGCCTTGAGATTTAATAAATCTCCAATGATGACGGAGATTAAAAAAATAATTAACGATGCTGGTGTAGTTGTGCTTTCTGATGCATGGTTAGGTGGTGGATTTGCCTCAAAAAGTAAATGCATTAGAAATCCATCTGATGTTAAAGGCCAAGTAATGAGAGCTGCAGGAAAAGCATTTAACCAAATGTTAGAAGCAGCAGGAGCTGGTATTCAAAGTATGCCATCGTCTGAAATCTATACTGGACTTCAAACAGGTGTATTAACTGGAGCAAACACAAGTTCAGGAAGTTTTGTAAGTTACAAAATTTATGAGCAAGTTAAATGTGCTACTCCTCCAGGGAAATTTGGTCTGTGGTTTATGTATGAGCCAATCCTTATGTCTAAAAAGTCGTTTGATGCTTTAAGTTCTAAACAACAAAGTGCTCTTATGGCTGCTGGAAAAGTAGCTGAGGAATATATGACTGCTCAAGTAGCTAATCTTGATAAGAAATTTGAAGATGCTTATAAGGCTGCAGGAGTGGAATTAGTATATATGTCAGAAGCTGATCATGCTGCGTGGATTGAAATTGCTAAAAAATCATCTCACAAAGCTTTCGCTGAGCAAGTACCAGGTGGTGCAAAGCTTATGGAAATGGCTTTAGCAGTTAAGTAAATTAATATATAAAGAACCCCTGTTTATTTTATAAGCAGGGGTTTTTTTTATGAAAAAAAATTATTATAAATTTTGTAATTTAATGGCACAGGCATGTGGAGCTTTTGCTGTAGCAGCGTTAATTTTATCAATTTTAATAATTGTTGAGCTAGTTTTTGAGAGATATTTTTTTCAAAGAGCAATTACATGGCAAACTGAGCTTGTAACAATGCTGCTAGTTGCTTCTACATTTATTGGAAGTGCTTATGTTTTAAGTGAAAAAGCTCATGTAAGTATGGAGTGGATTTATGACTTTTTATCTAAAAAAAACATCATAAAACTTAAGATTTTTACCTCTCTAATTAGCTTATTGTTTTTTTTAATTCTATTTTATTTTGGTTTTTTGATGGTTGAAGAGGCTTTTGTAAAAAATTATACAACTGGTACAGTTTGGGACCCACCTTTATGGATTCCTTATTCATCAATGATGATTGGTGCTGCGTTAATGATACTTCAGTATCTAGCTGAAATAATGAAATTATTTGATGAAGGAGAGTTAAGCTAATGGAACCTTTAATGATTGCAGTGATTGTCGCTGTCTTTACATTAGTAGTATTATTTTCAGGTATACCAATAGCATTTGGTCTGAGCTTTGTATCAATCGCCTTATTAATTGCATTCGAAGGTTTTCAAATGCTAGATGTATTTGCAGAAACATTTTATGCTGGTTTAAATTCATTTGTTTTGCTTTCAATTCCCATGTTTATTTTAATGGGTATGGCTGTTGCAAATTCTCCAGCAGGAAAAGATTTATATACTGGATTAGATAGATGGTTATGGAGAGTTCCAGGTGGACTTGTTATTTCAAATATAGGAGCTTGTTCAATTTTTGCTGCATTAAGTGGGTCAAGTCCCGCAACTTGTGCAGCTATTGGAACTATGGGAATTCCAGAGATGAGAAAAAGAGGATACTCTGATCAAATAGCCACTGGAACAATTGCGGCAGGTGGAACTTTAGGAGTTTTAATACCACCAAGCATTGTTTTAATTGTATATGGAATGGCTACAGGTACTTCAATTGGTAGATTGTTTCTGTGTGGATTGGTTCCAGGATTTATGTTGGCAGCAATGTTTGCAGTTTGGGCTTTAATTCATAGTTACTTTATAGATAAAAACGCTGCTAAAGCTCTTAGAAATAGAAAGCCTCCAACATTAAAAGAAAAAATTGAAGTATTACCAAGAATTTTTCCCTTCTTAGCAATTATAATTGGTGTTCTTTATGTATTGTATGGTGGTGTTGCAACACCTTCAGAAGCCTCGGGGGTTGGAGCATTTTTAGTTTTTGTAATGATAGCTGTTGTTTATAAAATTTATCAACCAAAAAAAATATGGAATATTGTTAAAGTATCGATGAAAGAGAGTGTGATGATAATGTTCATCATAGCTGCATCTTATTTATTTGCTTTTACTCTTTCTCAACTTTACGTAACTCAATCATTAGCTCAAAGTATGATTGAACTAAGTACTAATAAATGGATTATTTTCTTATTAGTAAATATTTTTTTATTAGTGGCGGGATTCTTTTTACCTCCAGTAGCTGTAATTGTAATGACTTCTGCTATTTTATTGCCAGTAATAACTACCTTAGGATTTGACCCTTATTGGTTTGCAATTGTTTTTACTATTAATATGGAAATAGGACTAATAACACCACCAGTAGGCTTAAACCTATATATAATTAAAGGAATTACTCCAGACGTTAGTTTGTCAGAAATTTTAAAAGGCTCTATACCATTTATGATAATTATGGCTTTAGCTATATTGATCTTATGTATTTTCCCTGAAATAGTTACATGGTTGCCTGATAAGTTAATGGGAAAACCTCTTGGATATTAATAAAAAAATTAACAGAAAAATTTCAGTTGCACCAATGATGGATTGCACAGATAGACATGATCGTTTTTTTCTACGATTAATGAGTAAAAATGTATTGCTATATACTGAAATGGTAGCAACAAAATCAGCAATTCATGGCGATAGAAAAAAAATATTATCTTATAGCCCAGAAGAAAGACCATTAGCATTACAAGTCGGTGGATCAAATAAAGATGAATTATCAGAAGTATCTAAAATAGCTGAAGATATGGGCTATGATGAAATTAACATTAATCTTGGATGCCCAAGTAAAAAAGTTCAAAAAAATAAGTTTGGTGCATGCCTAATGAAAGAACCAGATCTAGTCGCAGAATGTATTAATGCTATGGTAAATTCTTGTAATATCCCGGTAACAGCTAAAACTCGAATAGGTTTTGATGATACTGAGGATTTTGAGTATTTAAATAATTTTATTCATAAAATGAGAGATGCTGGAACTAGTACATTTATTTTACATGCAAGAAAAGCAATGCTTACTGGATTGTCCCCAAAACAAAATTTGAATATTCCAAAGTTAAATTACAATATGGTTTATGAAATTAAGAAAGAAAACCCAAAATTAGAAATTATTATTAATGGAGGTATCTCTAAAATAGAAGAGATAAATAATCATTTAAATTCTTGTGATGGTGTAATGATTGGAAGATCAATTTATCAGAACCCATACTCATTAGTCGAAATTGAAAAAGAGATATTTAAAACAGAAGACAACCTAACAAGAGAACAGGTAGCCGAACAATTATTGGAATATTTAGAAAGAGAAGTTAAAAAAGGCACTAAAGTTAACCATATAATGAGACATACAGTTGGATTATATCACGGCCAAGTTGGATCTAAAGATTGGAAACGATATTTAAGTGACAACATGATGGCAAGAGACTCAGATTTTCAAAAAGCAAAGCACATCATGACAATTGTTCAAAATAATGAAAAGGCAAATTTAATTAGCTCATAGTGGAAAATATTGTTTTAGCAGATTTAATTAATCTAATAGTTGTTTTAGCTCTTGCAGCTTCAGTAGCAGGTTTTATGGCAGGTTTGTTAGGTGTTGGAGGTGGAATTATCATGGTTCCAGCACTGTATTATGCATTCACTGTACTTGATTTTGATATTGTTACTAGGATGCATTTATCAGTAGGGACATCTTTGGCAATTATAATTCCAACATCAATAATTTCTACCAAAACTCATATGGAATATGATGCTGTTGATTTTAAAATGATCAAATCATTTGGAATTTTTATTTTATTAGGGGTAATAACAGGAACTTTTTTAGCAGTGAGTTTAAAAACTCCTACTCTTGTTCTTTTTTTTTCAATTTTTTCATTAATGGTTGGTTTATTTTTTATATTCCTTAGAGAGCAGCTTGTAGAAAATCCAAAAAAAATATCAAATTTTATTAAAAATATATCAGGACTATTAATAGGTTTCATTTCAGTACCACTTGGAATTGGTGGTGGATCGTTAATGGTGCCGTTCATGAGAACATTTGGTTATGATATAAGAAAATCAATAGGAACAGCTGCTGCTGTAGGATTTTTAATAGCAACAAGTGGAACCATAACAATGATAATTGGTGGAAATTTAATTGATAATATTAATACTCCTTTTAGTGTTGGATATATTAACTTATTAGGTTTTGCTGTCTTTGTACCTGTTACAATGATAACGGCTCGATTAGGAGCAAAAACTGTCTATAAAATTAATAAAAAGATCTTAAGTAAAATTTTTGGAACATTTCTTATAGTAGTATCCATAAGATCTTTTATTGAATATTTAAATATTACATAAAAAAAAGGCCCTGATTAACAGGGCCTAAATTTTTTTATTCTAAGAAATATTAATTAGGTATCCAGCTTCTCCACTTATCAGGATTAGCATCTTTCCATTCTTTAACTACTTCTTTTAGATCTCTTTTTTTTTGGCTAACTTCAACTAGCATTACAGCTTGATCAGCATTTTGAAATGACATTTTTTCAAAAAACTCTTTAGCTTTTGCATGTTCTGGTTTTGCAAATGTAGCAGGGTTACCGTAGTTCATTGTGTAATCTTTAGCCCAACCAGTTGCTGGCCAGCCTTTAGTTCCACAATCTTTCCAGTTTCCAGCTTCAGTAAATGTATCAGGATCACAAACTTTATGATCTGGAAGACCTACACCTACCATATCATATGAACCAAAAAACCAATGTGGTTCCCATAGGTAAAGTAAGAAAGGTTCTTTTCTTTTATAAGCTGCTACTGCTTCAGCAACTGCTGCTGCTTCAGTACCAAGTTCATCAGCTTGAAAATCAATTCCTAAAAGATTAAGTCTTTTTTGGTCATGACAGTTCCAACCAGCTACTGGACAAGCAATTAATCGTCCTTTTCCACCAGATTCAATTGTTGCAAATTTATCTTTGTGTTTATTAAGATCTTTCCAAGATTTAATACCAAGTTCTTCTGCTGCATATCTTGGAATATAATAATCTGACATTCCAATAACTCCAACAGTACCTAGTAGGTCTACAGTTCCATCACCACTATAACTACCAACCTTTTTACCTTCGTAAACCAGGTCTTCATTAAGCATAACCGAGTCTGACTCAGCGTAACTTGGCCAACTTTCGCATGCAAAGTCAATTTCACCTGCTGCGATTGCTTCCCATAATCCTGTTCCAGATGGGAATACTATTCTTTTGACTTTGTAGCCTAATTCTTCTTCAAGCATTGTTACAGCAACTTGACATGAAATTTCTCCACCAGTCCAGTCTGCAACAGCTGCTGTAAGTCTTTTAGCGTTAGCTTGAGCAAAACTAGAAAGTACTAGGACAAATGACAAAATCATTGCTGAAATAATTTTTGATAACTTCATTTATTTCTCCTCTAATTAATTAAAAGAGCATACTAATTCAATAAATCTATAGATGTAAACTCTATAATATTGATATTTTTGTTATTTAATTAGATTTAGGTGTGGTTATTTGTCAAATAAGAACCCAAAATAGGTATTTTAAATTTTAATTTTTATTACTTGTTATCTGTGACTAAACCTAAAGCTAATCTTTGTTTTTTTGTATAAGCTAAAGTTATTCTGTCAATAATTATTGCTAAAAGAACAATAGCAATACCTGCTGCAAGTCCTCTTCCAGTATCAGATCTTGCTAATCCATTAAAGACTTCAAGACCAAGTCCTTTTCCACCAATTAAAGGAGTTACAATTTGCATCGCAAAAGCCAATATTACAGTTTGGTTAAATCCAATTACCAAACTTGGTACAGCAAGAGGAAATTTAACTTTACCTAGAGTTTGAAGCAATGTTCCACCAAAAGATCTAGATACTTCTGAATATGAGACTGAAACTTGAGTTAATCCTAATGTAGTTAATCTTATGATTGGTGGTATTGAATATATCACTGTAGCAAGTACAGCTGACACTATTCCACCCCCAAAAAACATTAATACTGGTATTAAATAGCAAAAATATGGAAGTGTTTGCATTGCATCCAAGACAACATTTTGAACATTCCTAAATCTCTCGTTATATGATGCAATTATTCCAAGAGGTACACCAATTGCAAAACAAAGTGCAACTGAAACTAAAACTGATGACAAAGTAATCATCGAATGTGTCCAAATTCCACAAGCGCCAATAAATAATAATAAAAGTGCAGTAGTAAAAGCAAATCTTAAACCAACAGTAAAATAACCAATAAGTGTAAATACACCCATCATATACCACCAAGGAATATGTGTTAAAAATACATCCAATGGATGAAGCAGTTTAAGATAAACAAATCCTCTTAAACCTTTTGTAAAAGCAATAAAACCTGGATTAACGGTTAACGCATCAACTGCATTTGCTATGGGCTGTCTTATAGAAAGTTTCCACTCTTTTGGAAATGACCCGATCTCATATATACTTGAGTCTATAAAAGTTATTATAAAGAAAACTATAAATGATGGTATTATATAAAATCTTTTACTAATAAATTCTCCGATATCATTTGCAGTTTGTTTGTTAAATAAAGAAAGTACAGCTCTAAAAACATAGGCAACTAAGTTTGTAATCGTTATACAAACATAATTAGTCACATAGTGTAGAAAACTTAATGGCTTCTCTAAAATTCTTGCTATGTAATATTTTTCCCAGTTTTGAGGAAGTAAGTAAAATTTTTGCACATTTGAAGGAAGTATTTCAGGAGTTTTGCTAAAAGCACTACTAAATCTATCAAACATTATCGCCATAAACAAAATACAGAGACCTCCTTCCATCGCCCAACCAACATCCAAGTTTCTAATTGCTAACCAAACTTGTCCTCCAATACCTTCAGCACCAATAAAACAGGCTAAAACAACAAGAGCAAGAGCCATCATTATTACTTGGTTAACACCCATCATAATGCTTGGCAGAGATAGTGGAATTTTAATTTTAAATAAAAGTTGTAATTTGTTTGATCCAAATGATGTTGCAGACTCTATGGTCTCAGCTGGAACCTGTCTAATTCCACTATTAGTTAATCTTATGATTGGAGGCATTGCATAAATCATTGTAGCTAAGATTGCTGGAGCTCCACCAATTCCAAAAAAGAAAACAGCGGGAAACAAATAAACAAAGGCGGGCATTACTTGCATGGTATCTAATATTGGGCTCATGAAATTTAGAAATTTATTACTTTGAGAACACAAGGTTCCAAGGATAACACCAAAAAAGACACATAAAGTAACTGACAATCCCATCAAACCTACAGTTTGTAATGACTCGTCCCACATACCGGTTGCACCCCAGAAATACATTGTAAATAATGAATATAAGCCTAATCCAAGACCACCAGTAACCAAACATGGCAAAAATAGAATTGATACAACTAATATCCAAGGTGAATCAATTAAAAAATCCTCTATAAAATAATAACCACTTTTTATATAATTTGCTATAATTTTTGTAAACCATCTAAAGTGTTTTCTTAAATAATCTTCACCCTCATTGACCCAAGCTGTAAATGTAAATTGATCAGATATAAATTTTGGAAAAACAGAAGCCTCTTCGTTTTGAAAAGATAGAATTAAAGCAATAATAATTCCAAAAAAAATTAATGAAGGTGTTAAATAAACATTAAATCTAGATTTGTTATTTATAGAAGATTCAGCAGACATTAAAAATTTTTTTATGGAGCATAAATTGATTATTTTAAATTTAAAAGAAAAAAACTCTTGTAATAGTATAATTTTTAATAGTAATCTAAAAACATGAGTAATAATGATAAAATTGTCTGTTCAAATATATGGAAATTATTTGGTCCAGATGAAAAAAGAATTTTAAAAGACCTAGACCCAAGTTTATCTCGAAGCGAAGTTCAAGAAAAAACAGGCCACGTCGTAGCCGTTAAAGATGTAAGTTTTTCAATTCAAAAAGGCGAAACATTTGTTGTAATGGGATTATCGGGAAGTGGAAAATCTACTTTAGTAAGATGTATATCAAGACTTATTGAACCATCATCAGGCACTGTAATGATGGATGATGTAGATGTTACAAAAATGAATGATAAAGAATTATTAGATCTAAGAAGAAATAAAATGAGTATGGTGTTTCAACATTTTGGTTTGTTTCCTCATAGAACTGTTTTAGATAACATTGGGTACGGTTTAGAAATTAGAGGAACAAAAAAACAAGAGAGAATAGATAAGTCAATGGAGGTAATAAAATTGGTTGGCTTAGAAGGTTGGCATAATCATTATCCAAGAGAACTTTCAGGTGGTATGCAGCAAAGGGTTGGATTAGCAAGAGCAATGGCAGTAGACCCAGAAATATTAATTTTTGATGAACCGTTTTCAGCATTAGACCCATTAATTCGAAGAGAGATGCAAGATGAGTTGTTAGATATTCAGCAAAAATTACAAAGAACAATGGTATTTATTACACATGATTTTCTAGAAGCTATTAAAATGGGTGATCATATAGCAATTATGAAAGACGGAGAAATTTCACAAGTAGGAACACCTGAGGAAATTGTAGCAAATCCTGTAGATCAATACGTCAAAGATTTCTGTGAAGATGTTCCAAAGTATAAAGTTTTAAGTGCTGGCAAAGTAATGAGAGAAAAATGTAGTGATAATGCAAAAAATTTATTTTCTAAGAAACAAGACTGCATTAAAGACAATGCAAAAATTGAAACATTGATAGATACATTATGTGAAAACGATATTGCACACCCAGTTATCAGTCATGACACAGGAAAATTATTGGGTGAAATTGATCGAACTATTGTAATGAAATCAATGAAAAGTTAATTAAACTTTTTGTTAGTACCTATAGATTTTTTTTTCTCATTATCTCTCCAAATAATTAACATACCAGCAAAAATAATTACAATTACACCTGGGAAAAGTTGACCCCATGGAGCTTCGTTAAAGAAAAACCAACCAAGAATAAAAGATGATGGAATTCCCAAGTATTCAAAAGAAGCAATTTTGCTGGCTGCGATTAATCGATAGGAATAAATAAAAAGTATAGCAGCTGTCCCACCCAAAAAACCCGTAAGCATCATTAGCCAAAAATCTTTAGTACTTTGTATTTCAACATGATCTGAAGTTAAGAAAAATAAAATTGCAGCACCTAAAACATTAAAGATTAAAGTATATAATTGAATTTTAGCAGTCGAATGTCCTTCTGGAATATATTTTAAAATTATTACAGAAAAAGCCCAAGCTAGAGCTGTTAGTATAGGGAAAATTGAATAAATATTAAAAATATCACTTGTTGGCTTCATAATCATTACAACCCCAATAAAACCAATTATAACTGCAGACCATCTATATATACCAACTTTATCCCTTAAAAAGATAATAGATAAAATCACAATAAAAAATGGAGAAGAGAATGTTAGTGTCATTGCTGTTGCAAATTGTAAATTTATTACAGAAATAAATACAAATATATTCATTGATAAGAAACAAAGACCTCTAATAAAACTTAAATAAATAAATTTTTTATTTACATTTTTAAATACTAAAAAATGTTCTTTGGTAAAAAAAAGTAATAAGAATAAAGGTATTATCGCTGCAGCATTTCTAAATAACGCTAATTGAACAACTGAGTAATCATCTCCTAAAAATTTAATAACAACCATATAAAAGTCAACACACAGTATTGCTAACAACATAGTAATTATTGCAAGATAAGTTTTTTTTAAATCAGATTTTTCAGGAAAATTTTTCATATCAATTTTTAAAAAAGATTGTATAAACCTTACAAATAAAATGAGTACTTTCAAACTAAATGAATCTGATATTCTATCCAATCAAGATTGGACATTCCCAACTAATATTGCATATGGGCCTGGTCGTTTAAAAGAAATAGGTTCAATTTGTAATAATTTAGATATTAAAAACCCATTAATTGTTACTGATAAAGGAAGTCCAAAATTACCATTTATTACAAATTTACAAAGTTATTTAACTAGCTCAAATGTAAAATCAGACTTATTTTTTGATATATCACCCAACCCAAGAGAAGATGAAATATCAGTTGGTCGTAAAAAATTTAAAGATGGAAATCACGATTCTATAATCGCTATTGGTGGTGGAAGTGCAATGGATGGAGGAAAATTAATATGCCTTACAGCAAATAACGACATACCACTTAGAGATTTTGAATTTGAACTAACTCCCCCTATAATTAGTAAAGACAATCCCTTTCCAAAGATTATCACTATTCCTACAACAGCAGGTACTGGTGCTGAAACAGAAATTACAGGCATGGTTACTTATTTAAAAGAAGGAATGAAATTTTGCATGTGGCATCCAGATGTTAGACCATCGTTAGCACTAATCGACCCAGAGCTAACAATTGGACTTCCATCAAATTTAACAGCTTGGACGGGAGCAGATGCTTTAATACATAGTATTGAAGGGTACTGTGTTCCTGGTTTTAATCCAATGTGTGATGGTGCAGCTTTAGAAGGACTATCATTAATTTCAAAATCATTAATTACAGCAGTGGAAGAACCAAGCAATATACTTGCTAGAGGTGGAATGCATGTTGGATCTTGTTTAGCTGGAATTTCTTTTTTGAAAGGCTTAGGTTTAGTTCATGCTATTGCCCACATGGTGGGAGCTGAATTTAATACACATCATGGTTTAACTAATGCAATTATATTACCAGTTGTTTTAAAATATAATCTTCCAGGTATGGAGGAAAAAGTTAAAAGAATGTCAGAAGCTATGCAATTTGAAGATCATTCTGTTGATGCATTCATTTTAAATATTGAAAAAATACTAGATAGAATAAAAATTCCTAAAAGTTTAAGTGAAATTGGAGTACCTGAGGACTGTGTAAATAGAATTGCAGAAAAAGCTATGAAAGACCAAGCATTTGCAACTAATCCAAAAATTGCAACTTTAGCAGAAGTAAAAGAAATGACACTAGCATCGATCAAAAAAGCTAGATAAGCTTTTATGCTTGAAAATCAATCTATAAAAGAAATCCAAAAAAACATAAATAGTCGTCAAATTTCAATTAAAGAAGTTGTTCAATATTATTTAGATAAAATTGATAAATTAAATCCTGATTTAAACGCCATTGTTCTTCAAAAGGATCGAGAATTAATAATTAAAGAAGCTATTGAAAAAGATAACAATAAAGAAATTGATAAACCTTTAAATGGGTTGCCAATAGCAATTAAAGATCTGTCAGATGTTGTGGGCTTAAAAACAACATATGGTTTTCCTGGATCACAAAATAACGAACCTTCAAGAAATTCATTATTTGTAAATCGATTAATTGATAAAGGTGCAATTGTTATTGGAAAAACAAATACCGCAGAATTAGGAGTTGGAGGACATACAATTAATAGACTTTTTGGACCAACTTCAAATGTTTATGACTTATCAAAGTCTGCTGCCGGATCAAGTGGGGGTGCTAGCTCAGCTGTTGCTGCTGGATTATTACCATTTGCTGATGGAACAGATCAGATGGGATCATGTCGAGGACCTGCAGCTTACGCAAATATTTATGGTTTTAGACCCACACCAGGTTTAATTTCAGTAGATCGCACAGGACAAAGTTTTGATTTACCAATACTTACAACACCAGGATGTTTTGCCAGAAATCCAAAAGATATGTCGATTTTATTAGATGAAATGGTTGGTAGTCATACCATGGATAAATTTTCATTCGATTTAGATGACTCGTTCAAAAATCAAAATATAAGTGACAAAGAATTTTCGTCTTTCAAAATTGGATGGTTGTCAAATATGAATGGGGATTACAATATAGAAAAAGATATATTAGAAATTTGTGAAAATAAATTAAAAGACTTAGAAAAAATTAATATTAAAGTAGAAGCTATTAAACCAAAAATAAAAAATGATATTTTATGGAATAGTTGGACGACGTTAAGAGCAAAAAGTATTTATGAAGATACTTTAGCTATGAATATTTCAGACATTAATTCAATGACTTTTCAGGCAATCTGGGAATATAACAAAGGTAAAGAAATTAAATCTGAAGACTTAAAATTAGCTCTAGTTCAAAAACAACAATGTTTAAATCAAATAAATTTAATTTTTAAAAATTTTGATTTCTTGGCATTACCATCAGCACAGGTTTTTCCTTTTGATAAAAATTTACAATTTCCAAAAAAAATTAATAATATTGAATTAGATACATACCATCGATGGCTAGAAGTTTTTATTTTATCTAGTCTTTTAGAGCTACCTACAATTACAATTCCAGTTGGTTTTAATAAAAATGGCATGCCAATGGGGATGCAAATTATAGGAAGAAATAAAGATGATTTTAAATTATTTTCTTTTGCAAATAAGTATGAAGATGTGTTTAATTTTAGTAAAATTAAACCTAAATTAAATTAGTTATTATGAGACACCCTCACCATTATAAAATTTCAGCTGCCTTAGCGATTTCAGCTGGTGCTTGGGGAATATATTGGTTACCACAAAGAATTCTTGATGATGGCGGTCTGACTGGAGGTTGGGGCACAATATCTCAAATGATAATTGGAACTTTGATATTGCTACCTATTGCGATTTGGAGATTAAGTAAAAAAAGAGATTCAGGATTAGAACTTCCAGCTATGGGAATTTTAATTGGAGGAGGTTTTATATGTTATGCATTAAGCTTTCTTTTAACAGATGTAGTAAGAGCTTTAATAATGTTTTACATGACTCCTGTTTGGACGACTATTTTTGAAATAATTTTTTTAAAGAAAAAACATGGTTGGCAAAGAATTGTCAGTTTAGCTTTAGCACTTGGTGGATTATGGGTAGTTTTTGGTCAAGGTGGAAATATTCCTTTACCAGAGAATGCTGGTGACTGGTTA
>ERZ802822.1424-NODE-1424-length-14687-cov-29.268378_pt1 | contig 14687 bp, 13 predicted proteins | sample MGYA00345649_ERZ802822 | MGnify/ENA primary metagenome ERZ802822 (study PRJEB30503, sample SAMEA104212359) | marine metagenome | biome: Westerlies Biome; feature: [SRF] surface water layer (ENVO:00010504) within the epipelagic zone...; material: water...
GATAACAGAATCAGTCTCAAACATGGTTTAAAGCTAGGCACATACTCTGTCTGTAGTGGATGTAGAATGCCCATTTCTCCAAAAGACAAAACATCTAAAAAGTATGAGGAAGGTGTTTCTTGTCCAAATTGTTATAAGAATTTAACTGAAGTACAAAAATCACGTTTTAGAATGAGACAAAGTCAGGTATACAAAGCAAAACAATCTGGAAAAAAATATATTTTTCAAAAAGAATTTAAATAAGGATATTTTTGTCAACTTCATACAAGCTTACTAAAGATCCCATATGGTTTTTACTGCGTAAAGTTACAATACCAGCTAGTGTTGGATCTCTTTTTCAAACTTTTTATAATTTAGTAGACACGTGGTTTGCAGGAAAAATTTCAGCAGAGGCGATAAGTGCGATAGCTAAATCATTTCCAATTTACTTTACTATAATTGCTGTTGGTGTTGGCATAGGTGCTGCTACTAATGCGATGATTGGTAACTCTATAGGTGAAAAAAAAGAAAGAGTGGCTTCTATGTATATAGCTCAATCTTTAATTTTTGCTTTAGTAATTTCATTATTAGTGACAATTTTTGGTTTAAATGCTTCTAACTTTCTTCTTGGGGTTATGGGATCTGATACTGCTGGTATAGCACTTACAAGAGAATATTTAGATATCATTTTTTATGGAACTTTTATTGTATTGATACAAATTTCTTTAAATGGAACATTAAATGCACAAGGTGACACAAAAAGTTATAGAAATGTATTAATATTCAGTTTTTTCTTAAATATTTTTTTAAACCCTCTTTTTATTTGGGGTTATGGAATTGTTCCTGCTTTCGGTATTGCCGGACTTGCTATAGCAACAGTAATCTCTCAATTGATTGGAACAATCTATTTAGCTTATAAAGTTAATAATTGTAAAATTAGAGAGTACTTAAAATTAGTATGTTTTATTCCTAAGTTTGAATATTTAAATCCTTTAACAAGACAATCCGTACCAGTTATGTTCAGCATGTTATTCATTGGAGTTGGAATTTTTAATATTCTATATTTTATAGGACAATTTGGAGATCTGGCTACAGCAGGATATGGAGCAGCTTTAAGAGTAGAGCAAGTTTTTTTACTTCCAGTTATTGGATTAAATACAGCAGTTCTTTCAATTGGTGGACAAAACTTTGGTGCAAAAGCTTTTAATAGAATTAGAGAACTATACAAAAAGGCATTATTTTTTGGGTGCTCTTTTATGGTTGTCGCTGGAATAATATTATTTTTTGGAGCTGAGTTTTTTGTGTCCTTGTTTACCGATAATCAAGAAGCTGTAAAACATGGAGCTATTTATTTAAAAGTTGCAGCTTTGATTGGACCAATATATCCAGTATTCTTTATTACAACAGCTGTATTTCAAGCTGTAAAAAAACCTCTTTATAGTCTTTATCTTAGTATATTAAGACTGACTGCGTTTCCTTTTTTGAGCTTATGGTACATAATAAATATTAGAGGAGGGGACTACGCGGATATTTTTTATACTATAATGGCTACTAATTGGATAATGGGAATTGCGCTTTTAATATTTATTGGATATTTTTTAAATAATGTTTTTAAACAAAATAAAACTCTTTTTAGTTATTAGCATCTGCCTAATATTTTTTTTCTTAACTTACAATGATGTTAAATCTTATGAAATCAAGATAATTGATGGTGATACTATTCATTTAAATGGTAAGAAAATAAGATTTTCTGGAATTGATACTCCTGAGCTTAAACAAACTTGCAAGAAAAATGATAAAATTATTTATTGTGGGATAAAGGCTAAAAAATTATTAATTGATAAGATTGATAATCAAAAAGTAAATTGTATCGAAGAGGGTAGAGACCAATATAAAAGAACTCTTGCAGAATGTTTTGTAAATGATCTTAGTTTATCTAGCTATCTAGTTAAAAAAGGTTATGCATTTGCTTATAGAAAATATTCTAAAAAATTTATTAAAGATGAAGATTATGCAAGAGTTAATAATCTGGGGATGTGGTCTATGAATTTTGAATTCCCTTGGGATTATAGAAGAAAAAATTAGTCTTTATTCAATTTTTTTTCTAACTTTCTTACAAGATAAGAAACAACTAATATTAAAACTAAATATTCAAGAATTAAAAATGTGTAAATTTCTAGTGGTCTATAAGTTGTAACAACTAGTTCATTTGCTTTCCTAGTTAAGTCCCCTATACCAATTATAGATACAAGAGAGGACATTTTTAAAACATAAACAAATTGATTGCCAATAGCAGGTAAGATATTTTTAATTGCCTGAGGAAGAATTACTAAACGTAATTTCCTAAAAAAACTTAGTCCTAATGAACTACCAGCCTCCCATTGAGATTTTTTAATTGAATTTATTCCAGCTCTAAAAATTTCAGCCTGAAATGCACTCTCACTTATTGATAAAGCAATAATACCAGATACAAATGGACTAAAACTTATTCCTGTCATTATTGGTAAGCCATAATAAATCCATAAAATCAAAACAAGTAGTGGTACTGCTCTGACAATTTCAACATATCCAATATTAAGATAAGTCAGATATTTACTTTTTGCTAAAGAGGGTACTGCAACAATAAATCCTATAATCATTGATATAAGAATAGATACTACAGAAATGTAAATTGTAGTTGTAAAACCACTAATTAGAAATTTTAGATTAGTTAAACCCTCTATATTATTTGGAGACAGTATAAACCATCCCAATTCTTTTCCACTACAAGAGGATAGAGGTATAATTAAAAGTAAAAGAAATAAATTTCTCACTTTTAAAGTTATAAAGAATTAAAAACTAATATCTAATTGATTATAGACTTTTTAAATTATATTTTGCTAAGAGTTTGGTAAAAAATCCTGACGATTTTTTCTTTTTGATCCAGCTATTGACGTATTTTCTCCATTCGTCATCACCTTTTGGAACCATCATAGCTAAAAAGGCTGGATTTTTTTCACCGTCTGGAACTATTGCTAGTTGTGGGTAAGTTATTACCAGTTTATTTGCTTCTGTTGAGCTTGTTATGTTTCCATCTGCTCTTCCTGCTAATACTTCTTGAAAATCTCTTGCTGGAGCTTCAACAGAATTTAATTTAGATTTAGGAAAAAATTCTTTAGCTTTTTCTTCTTGAGATGTTCCAAGTGTAGTTGCTATTGTTACTTTTTCATTATTCAGCGAATCCCATGTAGAGAACTTCTTTAAATTCTTTTTAAGTACAAGTGGGACTGTACCGTATTTATAATAAGTATCAGTAAATCCTGCAACTTCAGCTCTTTTAGGAGTTTTGGTTACACTTGTAGAAATATCATATCTTGATGAAGTAATTCCAGAAACTATTGTCTTCCATTCTGCTGGAACAAACTTAATTTTAACACCCATATCTTTAGCAAGTTCATTCATCACATCAATGTCAAAACCTTTGTATTTATTTGTAGCTGGGTCTTTAACGGTCATTGGATCCCAATCACCTGTTGTACCAACTTTTAATTCACCTGAAGATAAAATCTTGTTAAGGTTAGATTGAGCATTAACGGAAAAGGGTAAAAGTGCTAAAAGCACCACTAAAAATATTTTTTTCATTCTATTAAATAACTGATTTATTAATTAATTGAGACTATAATCTTGACGCAGCGTCAGTCATCCAAGAAAATAAATGTTCAGAAAAGGACCTTCTGACAAATAAATTTACGTCATTTTTGTCCTGATTATGTATAATTACGTCTACCTTTGCTATTATTGTTTGAGTTACTGCACCTTTTTTGTTTTGAAAATCATTAAAATTAAAAGGTGATCCGGTTTGAAACAACTTATATGCCTTATCTCCTTTAAGATTGATCATTACAAATTGATCTGTGACATCTGTGACAGCACCAAGGTTTACACTAGATATATTTTTAATTAACAATTCTTCTGTTTCATTATAATTGGAATTTTTATCACTAGTTTCATTAGAAAAAATCATCCACTCATCTGGACTTAACCACAAAGCTGAGAGCTTTTGACTTTGTGTAGAAGTATTACTCTCTACTGGTAAAAGAATATTTAACGATTTACCTATGGCTGAAAAAAATTCTCTTTTTTTTCCTCTTATAATCAATTTCATAATAGGTGTGATCTCACTAATTTGAAGATCTTGAAATAATTTTTTTTCTGGTAGTGACTGGTTATAATTAAGCATTTAATCTTTTATTCTCCTTATCTAAAAACACCGGATCAGCAACAGTTACATTAATTGTTTTATTTTCCATTGGTATGATTAATTTTTTACCCATCATATTTTTTCCACCTCTAACAACTCCAAGTGCAATAGATTTTTTAAGATTAGGACTATAGTAACTTGAAGTAACATGGCCCAACATCTCAATAGGAGATTTATTTACGTCAGCAACTATTTGGGCTCCCTCTTCTAATATTTCATTAGGGTTGTCTGTTAATAAACCAACTAATTGTTTTCTGTCATCTTTAATTGTGTCTGATCTATATAATGATCTTTTACCAATAAAATCATATTTTTTCTTACTAACTATCCAATCCATTTGTAAGTCTATTGGTGTCATAGTTGCATCGGTGTCTTGACCGACTATTATGAAACCTTTTTCAGCTCTTAGTAAGTGCATAGTTTCTGTTCCATAAGGAGTAATATTAAAATCTTTTCCTACCTCCATACATTTTTCCCATACCGAATTTGCATAGTTTGCCTGAATATTAATTTCATAACTGTGTTCACCAGTAAAACTTATCCTCATAACTCTACAGTTTATTTTTCCAATTTTTGCATTTTTAAATGACATATGAGGAAAATTTTCATCAGAAAGATCTAAATCTGGAATAACGTTTGAAATAATTTTTTTACTATTGGGTCCACAAACACTTATTGTTGCAAAATGGTCAGTTACGGATGTTAAGTAAACATCTAATTCAGGCCATTCAGTTTGAAGATAATCCTCTAATTTACCCAAAACATTAGCAGCCCCACCAGTGGTAGTTGTCATAATGTAATGATTTTCTCCTAATCTCGTTGTAACACCATCGTCATAAACCATACCATCTTCATTTAACATCAAGCCATATCTACACTTACCTACAGCAAGTTTTGACCAAGCATTTGTATAAACACGATTTAGAAACTCAGATGCATCTGTACCTTGAATATCAATTTTTCCAAGTGTTGAAGCATCTAAAATCCCAGCACTTTCTCTTGCTGCTTTACTTTCTCTTTGAACAGCCTCAAACATATTTTCATTATTTTTTGGATAATACCAAGCTCTCTTCCATTGACCTACATTTTCAAATTCTGCTTTATTTTTAAGATGCCATTCGTGCATTGGTGTCTTTCTAAATACATCAAAATATTCACCAACATTTCTTCCTACAATAGTTCCAAAAGTTAGAGGAGTATAAGGTGGTCTAAAGGTAGTAGTACCATGTTCACCCATTTTAGTTCCAGCTGTCTCAGATATAATTCCTAATGCGTGCATATTACCAAGTTTACCTTGATCAGTTCCCATACCAGTTGTTGTATATCTTTTTACATGCTCAATTGATCTAAAACCTTCTCTCAAAGCAAGTTTTATATCTTTTGCAGTTGCATCATTTTGATAATCTACGAAAGATTTTGTTTTACCCAAAATTTTATCTGATGGTAATAACCAAATATTTCTCTTTGATTTATTTTCAGATGAAAATACTTCAACATTATCATAATCAGTTTTTTTAATGTTCAAAAATTCTTTAAGGTATTTTGGAGTATTTTCGATTATATCTTCCAATGTTAAATCACCATTACAGGCACCTATACTAATTTGTTCTGAAGAATATTTGTTAGGAATGAATACTTGATCTTCCTCTCTAAATTTTAATTTTCCACCTGATTGAGTAAATAAATGCACTGCTGGTGTCCATCCACCTGAAACTCCCAAACAATCGCAAGATAAATTTATTTTTGAACCTATAACTTTTTGACCATCTTTAGAAAGTTTCATTAATGAAACTTTATTGATTTTTTTGTAACCATTAGTATTAACAATTGTAAAACCCTTAAAAACCTTAATGTTATTTTTTTCTACTTCGTAGAGTAATTTAGATTCTATTTCTTCTCTGTTATCGACAATAGCTTCAACTTTTATTCCTTTTTGGATTAAGCTAATAGCAGATTCATAGGCACTATCATTATTGGTTAAGAATATATTTTTTTCTCCACAAGCAACACCAAACAAATCAGCATATCTTTTTATTGCTGAAGAAAGTAAAATTCCTGGCCTGTCATTGTTATCAAAAATTAAAGGTCTTTCTAAAGATCCAGAAGCTGTGATTACTTTTTTGGCTCTAATCTTGAGTAATTTTTGTCTGGTTTTATTTTTTCTTTGTTCAATCGGCAGATGGTCTGTAAGATTTTCACGTGCTAAAAGAAAATTATAGCCATGAAATGCAGCTACACTTGTTCTTATTCTTATATCTAAATTATCTATTTTTTTTATTTCATTAATTTCTTTTTCTAACCATGAACCTGAATTTTGATTGTTTATCTTAAAATGTTCTGAATTTTGATATACTGTTGATCCACCTAAGTTCGGTTTTTCATCAACTAGAAGTGTCTTTAGTCCATTTTTAGCAGCAGTCTTTGCAGCCATAATTCCTGAAATTCCTGCACCAACAATCAGAACATCACAATGAATATATTCATGTTCGTAAATATCAGGATCAGGTGTAGTAGGAGATTTTCCTAAACCTGCAGATTTTCTAATAAAATATTCGTATTTTTCCCAAAAACTAGCAGGCCACATAAAAGTTTTATAATAAAAACCAGCTGGTAGCAGGGGAGAAAGTAAATTATTTATTCCACCAATATCAAAGTTTACACTTGGCCAACAGTTTTGACTTGAAGCTTCTAAGCCCTCATAGATTTCTATTTCTGTAGCTCGTACATTAGGTTCAGTTCTATCTGAATTATTATGAAGCTGAACTATGGCATTTGGTTCTTCAGAGCCCGAGGTCATAATTCCTCTTGGTCTGTGATATTTAAAACTTCTGCCAACTAAATGAATATCATTTGCTAATAGTGCAGATGCAAGAGTGTCTCCCTTATAACCATAATATCTTGAACCATTAAATTTGAATGAAACTCTGTAAGTTTCATCAACAAATTTACTAGTTTTAACTCTTAAATTTTTTGACATATCTTATTTGACAGGTGGTTTTTCACCCATTTTATAAATTGCTTTTATCTCATCATTTGAAGTGTCACGTACCATGTTAAACCATTTTCTACATCCATGTATATGGTTCCATCTTTCAAATTGAATTCCTTTTATATTTTTTCTCATAAATAAATATTCTGCCCACTCATCATCACTTAATTCTGTTGGTTGTTTAGGCCTCTCTATATGTGCTTCCCCACCAGCTTTAAATTCACTTTGTTCACGTTCACCACAAAAAGGACAATTAATTATAAACATTAGTGTGCAACAGCAGCGGCACCATGTTCATCAACTAGATCACCACTTACAAATCTATTAATATTGAAGGCAGCATTAAGTTCATGAGGTTCATCATTTGCTATTGTATGAGCAAATAAATCTCCTGATCCTGGGGTTGCTTTAAATCCTCCAGTACCCCATCCACAATTAAAATATAAACCTTTAATTGATGTTTTACTAATTATAGGACTAGCATCAGGACAGATATCAACAATTCCTCCCCATTGTCGTAGCATTCTCATTCGACTAAATATTGGGTATAATTCTAATATTGCATTTAAAGTTCCTTCAACAATATCATGACTACCTTTTTGTGAATACGAGATATAATCATCAGTTCCAGCACCAATAACTAGTTCTCCTTTGTCAGATTGACTGACATAAGCATGCACCGCATTTGACATTACAACTGTATCAATAATTGGTTTGACGGGTTCAGATACCAAAGCTTGCAATGGTTTACTCTCTAATGGTAATTTTAAACCTGCCATATTAGCTATAACACTAGAATGACCAGCTGCTACAACTCCAATTTTATTTGTTTTAATAAAACCTTTTGTTGTTTCTAAACCCTCAACACTATCACCATTTCTTTTTATAGCTTTAACTTCACAATTTTGAATTATATCAACTCCCATTTCATCTGCACCTCTGGCATATCCCCAGGCAACAGCATCATGTCTAGCTGTTCCGGCTCTTCTTTGTAATGTTCCTCCTAATACTGGATATCGAATATCTGGAGAAGTATTTATAATGGGACAAAATTTTTTAACTTCTTCTGTATTTAAATATTCTGCATCAATTCCATTCAATCTATTGGCATGAGTTCTTCTTTTTAAGTCCCTTACATCTTGAAGATTATGAGCAAGGTTCATGACACCTCTTTGACTGAACATTACATTATAATTTAATTCCTGTGATAAACCTTCCCAAATTTTTAATGCATGGTTATAAAGACCAGCACTAGCATCCCATAAATAATTCGATCTTATTATAGTTGTATTTCTTCCAGTGTTTCCTCCACCGATCCAACCTTTTTCTACAACAGCAATATTTTTCATATTATGTTTTTTGGCTAAATAATATGCTGTTGCAAGACCGTGTCCTCCACCACCAACAATTACAGCATCATATTCTTTTTTAGGTGTAGGGTCTTTCCAAGCTTTTTCCCAGTTTTCATGATAAGAGAAAGCATTCTTTATTAGTGAAAATATTGAGTATCTATTTTTCATTATTAATGAATAATTACTTTATTAATATTGATTATTCAATACAATCGAAAGCGACAAATTTCTTGGAAGAGTGGGTGAGAGGCTTAAACCAGTCGTTTGCTAAATGACCGTGCGAGGAAACTTGTACCGAGGGTTCGAATCCCTCCTCTTCCGCCATATTTTAAAATAGAGGGTTATTTTTGAAAAAATCTTTCATAGGGATTGGTTTTTGTTCAAGTATATATCTATATACATTATAGTTCTCTAGAACCCTCTGAACATAATTTCTTGTTTCTTTGAATTTGATTAGTTCAATCCAATCAACATAATTGGTTTGATTTTTTTGGGGATCTTTATTTATTTTTTTCCAATATCTTACACGTTTTGGACCAGCATTATAAGCTGCTATTGCAAAAGGGTACGCACCGTCATACTCAAGAATTAAACCTGCAATATAATGTGAACCTAAATTGATATTATATTCAGGATCAGTAGTTAATCTAGATTTTGAATAAGGAAGCTTTGCTTGTTTAGCAACTAACTTAGCAGTATAAGGCATCAATTGCATCAAACCTTTTGCTCCTGCATGACTATTAGCACTTAAATCAAATTCACTTTCTTGTCTTATAATAGATAAAATAAATGCACTTTCAGGAATTTTTCTTCCATTAATATATTTAGGTGTACTTATAATTGGATAATTATATTTATTGTGAAATCTTTTTTCATATGAGGCAATTTTTGCGACTTGGATCGCAAAGTCAAAACGTTCAATATTAGTTGCAAGTTCTGCAGCTAAAATTTCACTTCCACTATCAACATTATCGTTTGCCAAATGTCTAAGTATATGTTTTGTATATTTATCTTCATCAAGTTCATCTAATAGATAGATTACTTTAACAATTTCTTTTTTGAAAAAATAATCTCGATATTCTTTTTTAACTTCTATATCTTTTGTAAGTTCAAATTTTCCATTAGGATCTAACTCTCTAAATGCTAGTTGACCATAATATGTTGTCAAATAATTTGCTGCTTCATTAAACCATTTAGTTGATAATTCATCATAGCCTAACTTTTTATAAGTTCTTCCTAACCAGTATGCACCTCTAGCAACACTAATTGGATACCCAACATTGTTATAAAAATTTTCAAAGTGATCTTTGGCTAATAATGGATCATTTAAGAAGCTTAAAGCAATCCAACCACTCATCCATTCTGCAGCAGCAAATTCTGGTCCTTCAGTCATAGCATGGTTACTAGAAATTTTATAAGCTAATTCGTATTTTTTTTTGTAGATTAAAGATCTTGAGATAATTTCTCTTTCCTTCCACCATTTATCTGGTCTTACTAAATAATCTTTAGTATTTTTAATTTTTAATAAAATTTCAACAGAACTATCAACTCGACCTCTTTTCCTTCTCCATTTTAATCTGTCGTAATTTAATCCAGAGTCATCTTTAAATTTAGCTGGCACTTTAGATATCGCATTATCAACACCATAAGATTTACTCATTAATAATTGTCTTGCATTATATAAAAGTTCATAATCTTTTGGTAAATACCTTAGCATTCGCTTCAGATCCCAATATTTATTATTCCAAGCAAGATAGTCTGCTCTTTTTACATAGTCATTAGCATCAAGATACTTTTTAAATTTTTTCCTATAAAATCTTAATTCTGATTTAGTGAGCTCCGCGGTTATCCAACCTTCTTTTATTAGCTGTATGCCTTTTTCTTTATTTCCTGTTAAAGTATAACTTTCACCAAGTATCATTCTGCCAAATCCACTTAACGGCTCAGAGGATCCATACCAATCAATAATTTTTTTTGGAGAAATTTTATCAGTTGATAGTTTATGTTCTGCCAAATATTTAACACGACCAATTCTTGGATAATCCTCATTTTTGTCCATGAAAGTTTTATAATCGTAATAAGAAGCTTGGTTTCCTTTTCTTAAGAGATGTCTCCACTGAATGAAATTATATATTGATTTATCTTTAGCTTTTTTTGAAGTTCTCAAAGCATCAGTCCATTTAGCTCTTTTCATCTCAGAAATGGCTTTTTTGGCTAAATTAAAGTCCTTTTTATTATAGTATTTTGATATTTTTATATCTTTAACTTTTTCAGTTCCTGCAATTAAGGGTTTCTTTTTGGGTAGAATAAAACCGTTTTTATTTTCTTTCTCAACAATAACTTTTTCCTCTATTACTTTTTTTTCAGTTTGTTCTATTGGTTTTGGTAGTGGTTTTAATACATCTATTAGTAACTTTTTTTGTGTTTCCTCTTTAGTTTGAATTGGTTTTTTTAATGGGACTATCTCAGATGAGGCAATACCTGCATACCCAGTCAGATTAAATAAAAGTATAAAAAATATGATTTTTTTTGACATAATCTTTACTATATGAATCAACAATCTATGTTATAAGTATTTATGTTTAAAGGATCAAATGTTGCTTTAGTTACTCCATTTAAAAATGATAAACTTGATGACGAAACTTATATCAAGTTAATTCATTTTCACATTAAAAATGGCACAAATGGATTAGTTCCAGCTGGAACAACTGGAGAATCTCCAACATTAAGCCATGATGAACATGAAAGAGTTATAGAGCTCTGTGTGAAAGAAAGTGCAGGAAAATTACCTGTATTTGCAGGAACAGGATCAAATTCTACAGAAGAAGCTATATCTTTAACTTCTCACGCTGAAAAAATAGGCGCTAATGGAGCACTTATTGTTACTCCCTATTATAATAAACCTACCCAAGAAGGTTTATATCAACATTATAAATCAATTAATGATAAATGTGGAATTCCTATAATAATTTATAATATTCCAGGCAGATCAGTTATAGACATGTCAGTTGACACAATGGCAAGATTATATGAGCTTAAAAATATTATAGGAGTCAAAGATGCTACTGGTGATTTGAATAGAGTTGATCAAACTTTAAAAAAGATGGGTAAAGATTTTATGCAATTGACTGGTAACGATGATAATGCATTGGAATTTAATAAAAGGGGAGGTGTTGGAGCGATAAGTGTTACAGCAAATATTGCACCAAAACTATGTTCAGAATTTCAGAAACTTTCAATTATGAGTGATGAAAAATCAATCTCTGAAGCAAAAAGACTTGATAAGATTTTACAGCCTGTGCATCATTCGATGTTTATAGAAAGTAATCCAAGTCCAGTAAAATATGCAGCTAAATTATTAGATCTCTGTGATGATGAGGTAAGACTACCGTTAGTTAAAATAACTGATCCTACTAAAGAAATAGTTAAAAAAGCACTTCTGTCTGCAAAATTAATTTAATGAACAAAAAGACCAATTCTGGTTTGAAAATTATTTGTCTTAATCGTAAAGCAAGTTTTAATTATTTTTTTGAAGATTTATTAGAGGCTGGAATTGTTCTTAAAGGGTCTGAAATTAAATCTATTCGAGATGGTAAAGTAAATATTGCTGATTCTTATGCAATTGAAAAAAATGGAGAAATAATTTTAATAAATTCACATATTTCGTCATATAAACAAGCAAGCTACTCAAATCACAATCCAACAGATGAAAGAAAACTTTTATTAAATAAAAGAGAAATAAATAAGCTTATAGGAAAAATGCAAAGAGATGGATTTACTATAGTACCTACAAAAATGTATTTTAAAAAAGGAAAAGCAAAAGTAGAGCTAGCAGTTGCAAAAGGTAAAAAACAATACGACAAGAGAGCAACAAAAAAAAATAGAGACTGGAGTCGAGATAAGGCAAGATATGTCAGAAAATCCAGTTAAACCAATCTATTTAGGAATAGGTTCAAATTTAGGAAATAAAAAGAGAAATATTGAAAATACAAAATCAAACTTATTAAAGAATAATATCAATATATTAGAATGTTCGAGTTATTATGAAAGTTTATCTTGGCCCAATCCTAAAAATCCAAAATTTTTAAATATAGTAGTTAAGATTAAAACTCATTTAACACCCTTAAAACTAATTAAAAAATGCAAAGAAATTGAAACTAGATTAGGTAGGAAAAAAATGCCAAAAAATTCACCTCGCGTTTGTGATATAGATATAATCGACTTTAAAAATCAAAGAATGGAAAATGACTTAATTTTACCACATCCAAGAATGCATACCCGTAATTTTGTTCTTTTACCTCTTTTTGAGATAGATAAAGATTGGAAACATCCTGTTTTAAAACTTAATATAAAAAAACTAATATCATCATTATCAAATAGTGACATTAGATCTATTAAACAAATCTAAATAGATGCTATAATAAACTATGTTAAATTCTGAAGAATTAATAAATAAAGTTAAAGGATATAATAAGTTTTTAAATCCAGAGAAACTTAATAAAGCCTATGATTTTGCTGTTAAAGCTCATAGTAATCAAAAAAGAGCATCTGGTGATCCTTACTCAGTTCACCCAATAGAAGTTGCTAATATTTTAACTGATTTAAAATTAGATAGTGCAACAATTACAACAGGTCTTTTACATGACACAATTGAAGACACTTATGCGACATATGAAACTATAAAAGGTGAGTTTGGCTCTGAAGTTGCAGATCTAGTTGACGGTGTTACAAAAATATCAGTATTAGAAAATACTGCCTCAGCTAATTCAAAAGCTGAAAATTTTAGAAAATTAATATTAGCTACTTCAAAAGATATTAGAGTTTTATTAGTTAAAATTGCTGATCGATTACATAATATGAGAACAATTAAAGCTATTGATAAAGAGGATAAAAGAAAAAGAATTGCTCAAGAAACAATGGAAATTTATGCTCCATTAGCAGACAGAATGGGAATGCACAGAATAAGAGATGAACTAGAAGACTTGTCTTTTGAAATTCTTAATCATGAAGGCAGGTCATTAATCCAAAAAAGACTTGAAGAAATTAAATTAGATAAAAAAGATATTTTTGAAAGTCTATCATCTGAATTTAATCAGTTGTTGATTGAAAATAATATTAATTCAAAAATATATGGGAGAGAAAAAACTCCTTTTTCTATATGGAGAAAAGTTCAAAAGAAAAGAGTTTCATTAGAGCAAATTACCGACATTATTGGTTTTAGAATTATAGTCGATGATACTGATGATTGTTATAAATCTTTAGGAATAATTCACAAAGCATATAATTGTATTCCTGGAAAATTTAAAGATTATATTTCTTCTGCAAAAATAAATGGATATAAATCTATTCATACTTCAGTTATTGGTTCATATAAAAAGCCTGTTGAAATCCAAATTAGAACAAAACAAATGCATGAATTTGCTGAAAGAGGTATAGCATCACATTGGCAGTATAAATCCTCAGAAAAGTTTAATTCATTAACATGGAAAGAGTATGATTGGTTGAAGGATCTTGTTGAAATTATTGAAAAGAATGAAAACCCTGAACACTCATATGAATATACTAAACTTCAAATGTTTCAGGAAAACGTTTTTTGTTTTACTCCTAAAGGATCTGTAATTAAATTACCTAAAGATGCTACAGCTATTGATTTTGCTTATGCTGTTCACACCAAAATAGGTGATACAGCTATTGGATGTGAAATTAATGGTAATAAAAGTGAATTACAATCTATATTAAGAAATGGTGATAGAGTAAATATCACTACATCAAAAAATCAATCTCCTTCTTTGCATTGGATACCGACAACTAAAACCGGTAAAGCAAGAGCCGCTATTAGAAGGTATTGGCATGATAGGGGAGAGAGAAAAGAAGAAAGAATCAAAAAATATAATACTACATTGTGGATTTCTTTACCTGATAAACCAGGTCAACTTGGAAATGTAAGTTCTTTAATTGGTGAACATAAACTAAATATCTCCAACCTTGAGATGACTGGCAAAAACCCTAATTATATTAATTTTAAGTTCCAATTAATAATTAGAGATCTAAAAAATTTTACTAATTTTATTGCAGAGCTTAAACAAAAGGGTATAAAATTTAAGATAATTAGACACGAAGATAAAAG
>ERZ802822.1429-NODE-1429-length-14659-cov-8.672199_pt1 | contig 14659 bp, 12 predicted proteins | sample MGYA00345649_ERZ802822 | MGnify/ENA primary metagenome ERZ802822 (study PRJEB30503, sample SAMEA104212359) | marine metagenome | biome: Westerlies Biome; feature: [SRF] surface water layer (ENVO:00010504) within the epipelagic zone...; material: water...
CCAAAGCTGGCGTATTGGCTGGCGTTTCGGCTGGCGCGGCGGGCGCTTCATCAGCCGCAGCCGTCACCGGGGTCGCGGAAATTGCATCAACCGCCTCGCCCGCTTCCGCTAAAATCGCGATCACCGTTCCCACAGCGACATTCTCGCTGCCCGCCTCAACCAGAATATGCGCGACCACACCATCCTCGATAGATTCGACTTCCATGGTCGCTTTATCGGTTTCGATTTCCGCAATCACATCGCCAGAATGCACCGTTTCGCCAACAGCAATCAGCCATTTTGCAACTGTGCCCTCTGTCATCGTTGGCGAAAGTGCTGGCATGGTCACATTTACCGACATGGCCTACCCCCTAAACCCGTCACACACAGCCTGCGCCGTGGCAACGATATCTTCAACCTGTGGCAGCGCCAGCTTTTCCAGATTTTCCGCATAGGGCATTGGCACATCTTTGCCGGTGACCCGCGCAATTGGCGCATCCAGCCAGTCAAACGCCTGTTCCATAACCTGTATGGCGATCTCGGCACCGACACCGGCAAAGGGGAACCCCTCTTCACAGGTAACAAGCCGCGAGGTCTTTTTCACCGACGCAACAATCGTCTCACTGTCCAGCGGCCGAATGGTACGCAGATCAATCACCTCGGCGCTAATACCCTGAGCGGCAAGCGCATCGGCCGCCTGCAAAGCACGCCCGACCATGATTGAAAATGCGGTGATCGTCACATCCGTGCCTTCGCGCAAAATCTTCGCCTTGCCAATCGGCACCAGCACATCATCATCCGGCACATCAAAACTCTGCCCGTACATCACCTCATTTTCGAGGAAAATAACCGGGTTGGGGTCACGGATTGCCGATTTCAACAGGCCTTTCGCATCCGCAGCAGAATATGGCGAAACAACTTTTAGCCCGGGACAATGCGCATACCAGCTGGCATAGCATTGCGAATGCTGTGCGCCAACCCGGCTGGCCGCCCCATTTGGCCCGCGAAACACAATCGGGCACCCCATCTGTCCGCCGGACATATAGAGAGTCTTTGCCGCAGAATTAATAATTTGATCAATCGCCTGCATCGCGAAATTAAAGGTCATAAATTCGATGACAGGACGTAATTCGCCAAACGCAGCACCAACACCCAGCCCGGCAAATCCCTGCTCGGTGATCGGCGTATCAATCACCCGCTTCGATCCGAATTCATCAAGCAGACCCTGTGTCACCTTATAGGCACCCTGATATTCGGCGACTTCCTCGCCCATGACAAACACCCGCTCATCGCGTCGCATTTCCTCGGCCATCGCATCACGCAGCGACTCGCGCACGGTCAGCATGGTTGAGGCGCCGCTGATCGCGGCTGCATCTGCTGTAATGACGGGCGCCGATACAGTTGCCGGGGCGGCGCTTTCCGGGGCAGCATTTTCCGGGGCAACATTTTCCGCAACCGCCACATCGGCGATGCTGGCACCGGCTATACTCTCACCGGCATCATCAATCAAAATTGCGATGACCGTATTGACCGGCACATTTTCGGCACCCGCTGGCACCAGCAATTTGCCGACGACGCCATCGTCAATGGTTTCAACTTCCATTGTCGTTTTGTCGGTCTCAATTTCGGCAATAACATCGCCCGAACGCACCTGATCACCCTCTGCTACCAGCCATTTGGCTAATGTTCCGGTTTCCATGGTCGGCGATAATGCCGGCATTTTGATTTCAGTGGCCATGCGTTACACCTTTGCCGACTGGCTGTCGTCCGTATCGGGCAATAAAATATCGGTAAATAATTCACTCGCATCCGGCTCTGGGCTGGTCTGCGCAAATTCGGTGGCTTTGGTGACGGTCACCTTCACATCTGAATCAATCGCCTTGAGCTGATCATCCGAAATATTCTGGTTTTTCAGCAAATCACGCATCTGGTCGATGGGGTCATGCTGTTTGCGCATGGCATCGACCTCTTCGCGGGTACGATATTTTGCCGGATCCGACATCGAATGCCCGCGATAGCGATAGGTCTTCATTTCCAGAATATACGGGCCGTTGCCCTCACGACAATGCGCCAGCGCCTCTAGCGCCGCATTCCGCACTGCCAGCACATCCATCCCATCGACCTGTTTGCCGGGAATGCCATAGGCCATGCCGCGATCAGCCAGGTCGCGACCGGCCGCAGCGCGGGTTACCGCCGTACCCATGCCATACTGATTATTTTCGATGATAAATAAACAGGGCAGGCTCCATAACGCAGCCATATTAAAACTTTCATAGACCTGACCCTGATTAACCGCACCGTCACCAAGATAGGTCAGACAGACATTCGGTTCCTCTTTATATTTATGTGAAAACGCCAGACCAACACCAATCGGCACCTGCGCACCCACAATACCATGACCGCCGAAAAACTTCTTTTCCCGGCTGAACATATGCATTGATCCACCCTTGCCACGCGAATAGCCGCCGGCCCGACCGGTCAATTCCGCCATCACCCCGTCCGCCGCCATGCCACATGCCAGCATGTGACCGTGGTCACGATAAGAGGTGACCACCGTATCGCCGGGTTTTGATGCCGATTGCAGCCCGACAACAACCGCCTCTTGCCCGATATAGAGATGGCAAAACCCGCCAATCTGGCCCATGCCATACAGCTGACCTGCCTTTTCTTCAAAGCGCCGGATGAGCAGCATGTCTTTATACATTGCCAGCAAATCATCCGTGGCGGGTATGTTGTTAATTTTGACAGCAGCCGCTTTTGGTGGCCGGCCCGGCCCCTTTTTGCGTTTGGTATCGGCTTTTGCAACCATGCGCTGACCTCTTGCTTCCTATCTCATCCGGTAAATTCTCTTTGCAGACGGATCTGCCATCATTCCGATAACAATTTCGTTCACCGGTAATACCTTAACGGCGCACACATCATCACGACACGCCATCACCGGGCAGCTTCATACGCCACGAACCTTTATAGGATTGAGGGAAATTTGAATTTTTGCAACAATTTTATTTAATTGTTTTTATTGCGAAATTTTCATATAAACCAGAATTTAGTTAACAGAGCTAAATCCAGTTTCTTGCCTAAAATTTCAAATCTGACAGATCAATTGAAACAATCACATCATTCGGCCCATAGAGCCCCAATTCGGCACGGGCTGTTTCGGCCAGCATATCGGCATCGACAAAGCCACTGCGCAGCAAGCCGATACGTTGTTGTAAAAACCGCTGATGTTTTGTCAGCAATGCCAGATGTTCTTCGGCCTGAACAATTTTGAGTTCAAGCCCCGGCCGCGCCAGCAGGCCGCGGTCACCACTGACAATATGGAACCCGAAAAACGTCACAATGGCACCCAAAAGCACAAAGCTGCCCAAAAATGCCATTGGTTTGCGTGCGATCACTGTCATCACTTGTCTCCTTTGTCGGTGGCCACGACACGTCCCGCGCGCGGCACCTTGAGAGACAGTGAATCAGAGACGATTCGCAGCGTCAAGAAAAAAGCGAATCGCCGGAAAATATACAAATTTTAGCGTTTCAGTATGGCCTTGCCAGCATAAAGACCGGTGCGATCCAGCTCTTCTTCAATCCGCAAAAGCTGGTTATATTTCGCCAGACGATCTGACCGCGACAATGATCCTGTCTTGATCTGTCCGGCATTCGTCGCCACCGCCAGATCGGCAATAAAGTGATCTTCGGTCTCACCTGAACGGTGTGAAATAATCACGCCAAATCCGGCTTTTTGCGCCATATCAATCGCCTGCAGCGTTTCTGACAGCGTGCCGATCTGGTTCACCTTGATCAAAATCGCGTTACCAGCAGCATTTTCAATGCCTCGGCGCAAGCGTTCCGGGTTGGTCACAAACAAATCATCACCGACAATTTGCACCTGATCACCAATGCTCTGGGTTAACTGGGCAAACCCGTCCCAGTCATCTTCGTGCAACGGGTCCTCAATGGACACAATCGGGTAGCGCCCAACCAGATCCTGCCACATGCTGTTCATCTCGCCAGTGCTCAGATTGCGTCCCTCACCGGCTAATCTATACACCCCATCATGGCAAAATTCGCTGGCGGCAGCGTCCAGCGCGATCATCACATCTTCGCCCGGTTTATAGCCGGCCACCTCAATTGATTTGGTGATATATGCCAGCGCTTCATCGCTTGAATTGATGGCTGGTGCAAAACCACCCTCGTCACCAACGGCTGTTGACAGGCCGGCTGCGGTTAACTGCGCCTTTAACGCATGGAAAATTTCCGCACCCATGCGCAGCGCATCGGCAAAATGACCGGCACCAACCGGCATGATCATAAATTCCTGCACATCGAGTGCATTATCGGCATGCGCGCCGCCATTAATGATATTCATCATCGGCACCGGCAACAAATGTGCATGCACCCCCCCAAGGTAACGCCATAGCGGCATTTCTGCCGAGTCAGCTGCGGCCCGTGCCACCGCCATCGACACGCCCAAAATGGCATTTGCCCCCAGACGCGACTTATTGGCTGTCCCGTCAAGCTCGATCAAATCCTGATCAATGCCAGCCTGATCAAACGCATCGGCACCGACCAGCGCGTCGAAAATTTCAAAATTGACCGCATCAACCGCTTTTAAAACGCCTTTACCGGCATAGCGATCTGCATCACCATCGCGCATTTCGACAGCTTCATAAGCGCCGGTTGACGCACCGGACGGCACCGCTGCACGTCCCACCGCGCCATCTTCTAAAACCACATCAACTTCGATGGTTGGATTGCCGCGCGAGTCAAGGATCTCACGCGCATTAATATCGATGATGGATGACATAACAGGCACCTCTCCGGCCATGGCCTTTTGGATTACGCGACACTGGCGTTGTGTAGACAAAAACCCGCAGCAATGCAACCGCAGGGCATAGACAGATTGAGATCAGTCCAATGAATCGCGCCGCGCCGCATCGAGGCGCATAAGCTGTTGTAATATTTTCGGCATCGCATCAAGCGGCACCATATTCGGGCCGTCTGACGGTGCCTGATCCGGGTCCTCATGGCTCTCCATGAACAGCCCATGCACCCCAACAGCCACCGCCGCGCGTGCCAGCACCGGCACGAATTCGCGCTGGCCACCAGAACTGCCACCACGTCCGCCGGGTTGCTGCACCGAATGTGTTGCGTCAAAAATCACCGGAAAGCCAAAATCCGCCATCACTGGCAGACCCCGCATATCCGATACCAGCGTATTATAGCCAAATGACGTGCCGCGTTCGGTGAGCAGAATACGATCATTGCCGGCCCCCGATACTTTTGCCGCCACATGCTGCATATCCCACGGGGCCAGAAACTGTCCTTTTTTAATATTGACCACCGCGCCCGTTTTTGCCGCCGCAACAAGCAGATCCGTCTGGCGGCATAAAAAAGCCGGAATTTGAATAATATCAACAACTTCGGCTGCCATCGCGCATTGATCCGCAGTATGCACATCGGTAAGAACCGGCACCTCTAGCGTGGCTTTGACCCGCGCCAGAATATCCAGCCCGGCATCAATCCCGACACCACGCGCGGTTTGCGCCGAGGTGCGATTGGCCTTGTCATAGGATGATTTATAAACAAATCCCATGCCGGCCTGCGCCGCCATGGTTTTGAGCCGATCAGCACAGAGCAACGCATGATCTAGACTTTCGATCTGACACGGGCCGGCAATCAGCATCAGCGGCGCAGCACCGCCACACATCACCTGTTGGCCGGTGCCGTTTTGATGCTTTGTGATAGTAATGTGCTGCACGACATATGCCCCCTTTTAGACCAAGCGGCTAGACAAGGCGTGATTGTTCCATTGATGCCGCGACGAAACCAGTAAATAACGGATGCGGGTCAAATGGCTTTGATTTTAGTTCCGGGTGGAACTGTACCGCGACAAACCAGGGATGATCTGCACGTTCAACAATTTCCGGCAGGCTGCCATCGGGTGACAGGCCGGAAATTTTCATGCCAGCCGATGCAAGCGCGTCGCGATAGGCAATATTGACTTCATAGCGATGCCGATGGCGCTCATGGATCACCTGCGCGCCATAGAGATGGCTGGCCAGCGACCCGGCCTCAAGGTGACATTCATAGGCACCAAGGCGCATGGTACCACCAAGATCATCTGCAGAACTGCGTTGCTGGGTCTCATTGCCCACTGTCCATTCGGTCATAAGGCCGACAAGTGGGATATCTGCTTCACCAAACTCGCTAGATCCGGCACCGGTCAACCCAGCCAGATTGCGGGCGGTTTCCAGAACCGCCATCTGCATGCCAAAGCAAATCCCGAAATAGGGAATCTTTTGTTCACGCGCAAACCGCACCGCGCGTATTTTTCCTTCAGAACCGCGCTCACCAAACCCACCCGGCACCAAAATACCGCTGACATGGTGCAACGCTTCTATCGCCGCGTCTTCCTGTTCAAATATTTCAGAATCAATCCATTCAATATTGACCTTGACGCCATTCGCAATACCGCCATGAACCAGCGCCTCACCGAGCGATTTATACGAATCCTGCAGGCTGGTATATTTGCCGACAATGGCAATCGAGACCTCGCCTTCCGGATTGGACACGGTCTGGCAAATCCGCGTCCAGGCGGTCAGATCCGGGGCTGTATCCGGCAATCCGAAATGCCGCACCACTTCGCGATCCAGCCCCTCATTATGGTACGACAGCGGCACTTCGTAAATATTACTGACATCGCGCGCAAGCACCACCGCCGACTCGCGGATGTTACAAAACAGGCCAATTTTCCCCCGCTGCTCATCGGGCAATGGGTGTTCGGTACGACAGAGCAGGATATCCGGCTGAATACCGACCGATTGCAATTCCTTTACCGAATGCTGTGTCGGTTTGGTTTTCAGCTCGCCAGCCGCTGCGATATAGGGAATCAGTGTAACATGCAGAAAACAGGTTGAATCGCGCCCAAGCTGGTTCCCAATTTGACGGATCGCCTCAAGAAATGGCAGCGATTCGATATCGCCAACAGTGCCGCCAATCTCGCATAAAATAAAATCTTCATCATCGTGATTCGACAAGACAAAATCTTTAATGGCATCGGTCACATGCGGAATCACCTGAATGGTGGCGCCAAGATAATCACCACGCCGCTCTTTCGCCAGAACATCAGAATAAATGCGGCCGGTTGTGACATTGTCGGTGCGCTTGGCATGCACACCGGTAAAGCGTTCATAATGGCCGAGGTCAAGATCGGTCTCGGCACCATCGTCGGTGACAAACACCTCGCCATGCTGGGTCGGTGACATGGTGCCCGGATCAACATTCAAATAGGGGTCAAGTTTGCGCAAACGCACAGAATATCCGCGGGCCTGCAACAGTGCCGCCAGCGCCGCAGCGCCAAGACCTTTACCGAGTGAGGAGACCACACCACCAGTGATGAAAATATAACGAGGCATGGACATATTTATTAACCGATCAACGTGCCGTTGATAAGTGTTAAAATGCGCTCATCGACGAATAAAAAAATATTGTTGCTATTGACAATGACAGAAGCCGACCCTGCGCCTGAACAACCGCCACCACATGGCGGAAAGTCACGCACAGCACTCGCGCATGTTTTGCCAGCTATTAGTCAGCTATTCTCCAGCTTTTCGCCAGCTATTAATCGCTTATTGGTCGGTAGGAACGCTCGGCCCGGATGGTTGCGCCGGCGCTTGCTGCAGCACCTCGTCAACAATTGACGTTGGTTCATTGCTATACCCAGCCAGAATTGCCAGAACAACCGTTGTGGCAAAAAAGCCAATCGCCAGAAAAGTTGTTGCCCGCGTCATCAAATTTGCGGTGCCGCGCGCTGTCATGAAACCACCGCCACTGCTGCTGCTGCCACCAATACCAAGGCCGCCGCCTTCACTGCGTTGCAGCAAAATGACCGCAACAAGCGCGACGGCAATCAGAATATGGATGGTTAAAACAAGCGTTTCCATGCGGATTGATCTCACAAAATCTATCAGAAGCGTCGCTTATATGGGGATATTGCCGCTTTTTCAACCAAAATGGTGATGCTAGATGCTGAATCTAATGAAAATCTGCTTAGAGGCTGATCTGATTTGCCGCGGTGCAAATCGCCGCAAATGCCTCTGCATCAAGGCTGGCACCGCCAACAAGCGCACCGTCCACTTTCGGGATGGCAAAAATATCTGCCGCATTGTTCGCATTGACGGAACCGCCATACAGAATCGGCGGCAGATTATCTGCACCATATTTTTCGGTTAATACGGCCGAAATCAACGCATGTATCGTGGCGATATCATCGGGCGATGCCACAGCCCCGGTGCCAATCGCCCATACCGGCTCATAGGCAATGGTCAGATGTTTTGCGTCCATATCGGCCGGAATTGACGCTTGCAGTTGATCGATCACCACCTGCTCGGCCTGGCCATGATCACGCTCTGCTTTGGTTTCACCAACGCACAGCATCACCTGCAACTGCTGTGCCCGCGCAGCACGCACCTTCTGCGCCACCAGATGACTTGTTTCGCCATGCGCCGAACGCCGTTCAGAATGTCCCAAAAGCACCATAGATGCGCCGCAATCACGTAACATGGCGGCTGACACATCGCCGGTATAGGCACCATCATCGGCAAAATGACAATCCTGCCCGCCAATCCGCACCCCGCTATCCGATAACCGCACCGACATCGGCACAAGATAGGGGTGTGGCGCAAATAACACCCGTGTGACGTTGGCAAATCTGTGCGTCGCCAGCGCTGTTGCCAGCACCCCAGCCTGATCCAAGGTCGGACTCATCTTCCAATTTGCTGCCACAATCATGCCACCGGCCTCTTTCGTCTGAACATCACTGGTTAGTGCACCGGGTGTTACTCGTACCAGCAAAACACCCGCCTGTCATCCCGCCGCCGGTAGGGCCAAGTTGTCAGCCCAGTTTGGCGTCAGCACAAAAACATCGATGCAAAAGTAGTTTCACAGCAAATTATTGATATTGAAGTTGCCCCGAATGGCACCAGGCTTTATTACCTATGATATTGAAACACAGCCAAGCGGCAATCATCCGTCCCGGCGACCCCGGGTTGAATGTCGCAAGACCAACATAGACGATGGATAGAGCAATATGTTACAGGCGATGCGCAGTGGCGCCAAATCACCGATAATGAAGTTTTTTCTCCTGTTTTTGGCCGGGGGATTTGCATTATGGGGTATTGGCGATGGCTCTACCGGTTTAATCGGCGGCAGCGATAAAGCCATTTCAGCTGGCGACCAAAATGTTTCACCGCGCGAAGTTGCCATCGAATTTGACCGGACTAGACGCACCTATCTGCCCAACACAACAACCGCCGAAGCGATGCAAGGCGGGCTGTTGAATGACGTGATCGGCACCATGTCACGAGAAGTCCTGTTCCGCGCCGAAAATGAAGATCTTGGTCTGACCGTCACCCGCGCGATGCAGCGTGATGCGATCGCCAATGAAGCCAGTTTTCAGGATGAATTCGGGCAGTTTTCAGAAGGCCGGTTCTTGCAGGCTTTGGCCGGTGCCGGATTTACCGAGCAGGAATATCTAAACCGTGTCGATGGTGTGCTGCAACGACAGCAGCTGATGACAGCGGTTTCTCAGGGGTTACGTTATGATAGCGCCTTGGCCAATGTGGTGGCGGCGCATGAAATGGAAAAACGCACAGTGAAGCTGAGCAGTTTTCCGGTGCGCCCCGAATCTATTGCCACCCCCGATGATGCCACGATCGATAGCTTTTTTCAGGAAAACAAACCGAGCTATGACGCGCCCCAGTTGCGCAGCGCAAAAATCGGCAGCCTGTCGGCAGCCATCATCGCCGAAGAGATCACCATCAGCGACAGCGAGATCCGCGCCGCATTTGACGACCGGCTTGATGAATTCAGCACGCCAGAGACACGCAGCATCCGACAAATGGTGTTTGATGATGCGGCGACCGCGAATGCCGCTCTGGACAGGCTGAATAATGGCGAGGGTTTTGCCGCTGTTGCCGCATCGATGCTGGACTGGACCGATGCTGACACCAACCTGGGCACAGTCACCGAAGCAAGCCTTGACGGCGCGCTTGTCGGCCCGGCCTTTGACGCCGAGGCTGGCGCGGTTGTCGGGCCGGTGCAGACTGCATTTGGCTTTCATCTGTTGTCAATTGACACGATCACGGCTGGCGGCGTCACACAGCTGGACGATGTACGCGAGCAAATCATCAGCACGCTGCGCGGCGAGCAAGCCATTAATCTGCTGTATGACCGGGTCAATATGCTGGAAGATGCGCTCGGTAGCGGCGCCACCATTGAAGAGGCCATTAACAAAGCCGGTGGACGGCTCGATATTGCCACCGATATTGACCGACAGGGGCAGACCATCGACGGCATGCCGGCGGCGGGTCAGGTCGGCGAACTGCTGCAAGACGGCGCCATTCTCGAGCTGATCTGGGACAGTGAGCTGAATGAGGTCAGCGTCATTCAGGAAGGCAGCGACGATATGTTTTTTGTGGTCAATGTCAGCACCGAAACCGAGCCAAGAGAGCGTCGCCTTGATGAAGTCAGAGCGCAGGTTATTTCCGATTATAAACGTGTCGAGGCCGTCAAAAGCGCGCGCGCTGCGGCTGAAACCGTCGCCGCCACCGCTGATGGCGATCAGGATACCGCCCCTGTTCCGGCATTTCGGCGGAACGGCATTGGTCTCGACCATGAGGCTGCTGGCCTGATTGCCAAAGCCGCTTTCGAGCAGAATAGCGGTGATATTCAGGTGATTGAAACAGGCCGTGAGGCGATTGCGGTGCGCACCATTGACATCATCCCGGCAACCGATGAAGAGCTGAAAGACACCAGCGATCTGGTGTTATCAGTGATGAATAGCGCGCTGCGTGACGATCTGACAAATTTACTGCTGGTGTCATTATCAAAAAAGCATGATTTGCAACTCAATGTGCCGGCTGTCCAGCAAATCCTGATTGGAAATGCGCAATAATGGCGACAGCGTCGGCAGGTTTTGACAGGTTTCATAGCGGGTTCAGCGCCGGCATCACACAGCTTGTGCATCGCGAGCTGGTTGCCGATACGCAAACACCGGTTTCGGCATTTTTAGCGCTTGCTGACGGCCAGACAAATTGTTTTCTGCTTGAATCTGTTGAGGGCGGCGAAGTGCGCGGGCGGTTTTCGGTTATCGGACTGCAGCCGGATCTGCTCTGGCGCTGTCACGACAATCGCGCCGAAATCAATCGCACCCCCGACAGGGATGATGGGTTTCAGCAGGACAGTCTGCCGCCGCTGGATTCATTACGCCGGGTCATGGCTGAAAGCCAAATGGATGATACCGGCGATTTGCCACCGATGGCAGCCGGCCTGTTTGGCTATTTTGGCTATGACATGATCCGGCAGATCGAAACCATCCCCGATCAAAACACAGCCGCCATAGCAATGGATGATTCGCTGTTATTGCGGCCGTCGCTGATCGCCATATTCGACAGGCTGAAGGACAGCATCACATTGGTGACGCAAATCCGCCCCACCGAATGGGACAATGCCGATGCAGCATGGCAGGATGCACAAAACCGGCTGGATAAAGCGATCGAAAGTCTGGATCAGCCACTGCCGCATACCGAAGTCGGTAACGCCACCGCAGAGCTGTGCGAACCGACAACAAATATGAGCAAATCCGCCTTTCTGGATATGGTCAAAAAGGCGAAAGACTATATCCGCGCCGGCGACATTTTCCAAATCGTGCTGTCGCAGCGATTTTCCATTCCGTTCCATCTGCCAGCGATCAATTTATACCGGTCGTTACGGCGGCTGAACCCCTCACCTTTCCTGTTTTATTTTGATTTCGGCAAAATGGCGGTGGTTGGGTCGAGCCCGGAAATTCTTGTCAGGCTGCGCGATCAGACAGTCACCATCCGGCCGGTTGCCGGCACCCGCAAGCGTGGCGCCACCGTCGATGAAGACGCGGCGAATGCGGCGGATCTGATGGCGGATGTCAAAGAACGCGCCGAACATCTGATGTTGCTTGATCTGGGACGAAATGACGTTGGCCGGGTTGCACGCCCCGGAACGGTGCGGGTGAAATCGAATTATGACGTCGAATATTACAGCCATGTGATGCATATTGCGTCTCAGGTTGAAGGCGGCATCCGGGATGATCTTGACGCCATTGATGCGCTTGTCGCCGGGTTTCCGGCTGGCACCGTTTCAGGCGCACCAAAAATCCGCGCGATGGAATTGATTGATGATCTGGAACCAGATCGCCGCGGCATTTATGCCGGCGCGGTTGGTTATATTTCGGCAGCTGGTGATCTGGACACCTGTATCGCGCTGCGCACCGCGGTGGTCAAAGACCAGACCATGCATGTGCAAGCCGGGGCTGGTATCGTCTATGACAGCGACCCCGAAGCCGAATATGAAGAAACCCAGAATAAAGCGCGGGCATTGATTCGTGCGGCTGGCGAGGCGCTGCGCTTTACCCGTTAACGCATGCGTCACAATCAACGTGACATAAAATCTAAACGCACCATAAAATTAGCAAAACTTAATTTAGAAAATCTTGCCGCTAGACGATGGCACGGGGGTTTTGCATGTGGAAAGCGATACTGCGTTTTAGTTGTAAATCGGTGATGGTGGTGGGTTTATATGTTGGCCTGACGCCAATCACAGCACAGGCAACAATCCAGCTTGAGACCTGGCTGTCCTATGGCGGCATGGCGGAACAAGGCGCCATTTGCGCGGCTTTTTCCCGATTAATGGAATTGCAAAGTCTGGTCGATCCGCGCATCGGTAAATTATGGCAGGAACGCCATCGTTATGCCGGATCGGTGATCAGCAAGGCCGCAACATTAGAGGGCGTCGAGGAGTTAACATCAGCCGATATCAATGGCCTTGTTGACCGCTATGCCGCCTGGTTGATGACCAATCTGACCGAGGCAGGCTATGCGACGATGATCAATGGTGATGCGCATGCCGCCGCCACCAAAATGATTGGCGATGTCTGCACGAAAATCTACCAGAGGGCCGATCAGTCAATCATCAAAACCCACCCGGAACTTGCCGAGTGCGCTGTTGCCGGAAATTGCAGTGACACGGCGTCACCAGTCGAACCGCCATTAAGCCAATCAGCGCAAAATCACCAAGCTGATCTGAAAAGATTAATGCGTCAAAATCTGGCTTTGCAGCAAAAGATCGATATTTTGGAATCCGCCGCCACACCCGTAAGCGTGCCGGCCAACACACCAGATCCGGTGCAACAAGCGCCGAAAATGGCCGCGCAACCTGCCAGTGATACGCCAGCATCTCCACAGCCCGCCCCTGCCAACAAAAGCCACATTGCCAGCAACATTGGCAGCGACATTGGCATGGGCGGTTTGGATGTTGCCTTTGCGATCCTGTCGAAACCCAGCACAAGCGGTTACCGCGTGCATATCGGAACCTATCGCAATGAAACCGACGCGCACCGTGCGCATCACCTGCTGGAACAGCTCGATCATTACCTGCTCGATCATGTATTTTTCAATGTCGAGCCACAACAGCGCCGCAACGCAATATATTATGATTTGGTATCGGCGCCACTGCCCAAACATTATGTGAGTGCTTTATGCGCCTTATTATGGCAGCAAAAAATGGGCTTTAGCGCCAGCTTTGCCCCCTAAAAAGATGCGCTTGAACCGGGGCGTAATGAACTTGCCGAGAGCTGTCATTTCTGATTAATAGACAGACGACCATGCGCGTTTTTTACTGGTGGATCTGGCAGCCCTATGGATAGTTCGACAATCATTTCATTCGCCACCTTTGCGACAGTTGCCGGTTTTACCCCCGGGCCAAACAATGTCATGCTGGCAGCATCCGGCGCAAATTTCGGGTTTCGCCAAACCCTGCCACATATTTTGGGTATTGTTTTTGGATTCTGCGCATTGGTGGTGGCTGCCGGGCTTGGACTGGCAACCTTATTTGCGACGCTGCCATGGCTCTATGACGCGTTAAAAATCATCAGCTTTGTGTTTTTACTGTATCTGGCCTGGAAAATCGGCAGTGCTGGCCGCGCCACAACCAAAGACAAAGACAAGCCGCTGAGTTTTTTACAGGCAGCCAGTTTTCAGCTGATCAACCCGAAAGGCATCACCGTCATCATCTCTTCGGTGACTGCCTATAGCTCAACAGCCGAAAATATCGCCCGGGACGTAACAATCCTTTTGCTTGTTTTTGCCTTTGTCGCGGTCATTTCAACCTGCACATGGACAGTGTTTGGCATTGGCATTGCGCGGCTGCTGACCGACCAGCGCCGACTGCGACGCTTTAATATCATGATGGCGGCGTTACTTGTGGCCAGTCTGCTGCCCGTTATCATTGGCCAATCCTGATGGCTTCAATCATAAATGTAAATTTGCATTCCATTTTTTTTCAGATAGGCTAGTGGAATGTTACCAACATAACCCGCGACACTATGCCTAAAACATCACCGCACAACGCTGAACAAACCGCCAACCTGGCAGGCCGCTTTTTTGCAATTGCCGAAACTGTTGGCGATAAGCCGCTATTTTTTCGTAAAATTGACGGCAGTTGGCAGGGGCTGAGTTGGGCCGAGGCCAATCATAATGTCCGTAAATTGGCGTCGGTTTTGGTGGCTGCCGGGGTGAATCCCGGCGACCGGGTGATTATCAGCGCAGAAAACCGTCCCGAATGGGCTATTTGTGATCTGGCCATTATGGCTATTGGG
>ERZ802822.1432-NODE-1432-length-14652-cov-10.561647_pt1 | contig 14652 bp, 12 predicted proteins | sample MGYA00345649_ERZ802822 | MGnify/ENA primary metagenome ERZ802822 (study PRJEB30503, sample SAMEA104212359) | marine metagenome | biome: Westerlies Biome; feature: [SRF] surface water layer (ENVO:00010504) within the epipelagic zone...; material: water...
TATGACGTTGCAGTGACAAAACTACATGACCCTGTAAGTTTTGCAAGTTGTTTTGACTCAGGTCAGAATGGGGGACGTTGAGCGTGGGCAAGGCCACCGCGCCTTTGCAACCCAGCACAATAAAAGCCAATAAAAGCCAACAAAAGGAATACCCGATGACACAGCAGAGCACCAATTACGACGATGTAAAGCAGTACCGGCTCGACCCGGATCGTGAGCAGGAATTGGTGAATTGCGCCGGGGAATGCACTTTTTGCTGGGCTAACAAAGCGGGGCATCCGCTGGGTGTGACCACGGCTTACGTTCCTGTGGACGGCAAGATTTGGATGACAGCGACCCGGGAGCGTGTGCGCATCAAAGCGATTGCGCGAGACGGCCGTTCGTCAGTCGTGATGTCGAGCAAGGGCACCCATATGGGGGGTGGCAAAACGGTGACCTACAAAGGCCATACCGTGATCCACGATGATCCGGAAATCAAAATGTGGATGTACAAGTTGCTCGCCCACGGCATGTCCAAAGTGGAAGACTCAGACAACGACTTCACGATGGGGCTCGATCCCGACTTGTTTGTAAAATTTCTGGATACGCCCGAGAGAATCGTTCTCGAGTTCACGCCGGAAATGTCGATTCCTTTCGACGGTGACAAGATGGCGAAAGGCACCGCCACTGCCTACGCGGAGTTCGCGGCCAAGGCAGCAAAAGGCGACTGAATGCGCAGCCAAAGATCAGGAGCATCAAAAAGCGGCCCGGATGGCCGCTTTTTTTATTGCTTTGTTTTCATCTCTTCAGCTGCGCATGCGCTGTTAGCAAAGGGGACATGAGAGTGAGGGCGCTCAGAACCTGCGGCGTCATTCGGTCGAGACGACCTGCACGAGTTCAAGGAACGTGCCGTCCGGATCTTTAAAACAGAAGAATCTCGCGTAGCTGGTTTCAGAGGTATGCACATTCACCGGCTGAGAGACGACCTCGACGCCATTGGACACCAAGAAGTCGAAGTCAGCGTCGATATCGGAACTCGACAACGCGATGCGCGCGAGCCCCGGTCGATATAGGTTGGGGTAGGGCGGTGAGTCATCACGCGGCGACTTCCACTCCAAGAGGTCGATGACCATCGGTTGCTCAGCGTTCTGAAGCGCCATCAGCGCGCCCTCTACCTGATACTTCGGCATGCCCACGGCACCGGCGACCTCTTCAGTGTTGGTTTCCGGTACAGGCCAGTAGACTTGAAAGCCAAGCATCTCGTAGAACGCCTTGGATCGTTGGAAGTTGGTGCAGTTGATATTGATGTGCACCATGCCGGTGATATGCATTACGTTTGCTCCTAGTTACTCAGGGCAGAGTTTGTTGTGAATCAGGACTGGGCTGATGTCGTTAAGTGAACGAGGCGCGGCAGGTTGGAGTCCGCGCTTTAGATTACGGTGTCGCCGTTATCGATCACCATTTCTGCACCGGTGACGTGTTTGGACTCATCAGACAACAAATACAGCACCATGTTGGCAACGTCCTCGGGTTCGCCGATGCCCATTGCGACGCGGGTCTTTTCGGGGTCCTCTTCGGCCATCAGATCAGTCCCCATCAATGTCTTTAGTGCTTTGTGCACCATCGGTGTGCTGATGGATCCCGGGTGAACCGAGTTGCAGCGGATGCCCAGCCCCTCTGATCGACAGTGGATGGCAATTGATTTCGTCATCGCGCGAATACCGCCCTTTGCGGCCGAGTAAGCGAGGTAGGGGCTGAGGCCGATTAAGGCAGCCGTTGAGGACATATTGACGATGGAACCGCCGCCATTCTTCTTCATCAGTGCGATAGCTGACTGACACCCCCAGAATGTCGCATCCAAATGGATGCCCATCACGCGACGCCACACATCGGTCGTGGTGTCTTCGATATTGGCGATCGGTGCGATGCCCGCGTTGTTGACCAGGCCATCGAGCCGTCCGAAGTGACTTTCAACCTCACTCATGACCTTTTGCCACGAGGCTTCCTCACTGACATCCTGATCAATGAAGTGAGCGCCAATATCATTCGCATGCGCCTGTCCTGCCTCAGGATCAATGTCAGTCATCACCACCTGCGCCCCTTCGCGGGCAAGCACGCGGCTATCAGCCAAGCCAAGCCCCGATGCGGCGCCCGTGATGACGATGACTTTATCTTTCACTCTATCCATATTGGTTATCCATTTTGATTTGCGGGCGCTGGAACCGATATCGTGGTCTTCGCGGATGCTGCTATCGCTCTCAGCCAGCTTGATCATGTTGGGCGTGGTCTGATCCTACCTCAAAGCCTCTCCATTCTTCCCGGGCGAGACGACATTGCTTGCGATAAAAGGGGAAGCCGCCAAACCAGAAAAGGGTGGCTCTCGGTTTGCCGGGAATGTTGTCACCCATGTAGTAGTTGTCGGATTCGGGGTAAAGCGTGCTGTTTCCAATGTCATTGGTGAGTTGCACGTAGCGATGCTCCTCATCCACTTTGGCTTCAATGACCTCTGCGCCGTGATCTGCCATTCCGTCAATCAGCTCGGTGACGAAGTCGCACTGGAACTCGGCCAGCAAAATAGGGTTGTAAAACGGACTGTGCGGGCCGTTGATCCAGAACAGGTTAGGAAAGCCGTGCGTCATCATGCCGAGGTGGCTGGTCACGCTCTCTGCCCAACGTGCCTTCAATGTCTGATCCTCCCGACCGCGAATATCAATGCGATCCATAGCGCCGGTCATCACATCAAACCCGGTAGCGAAAATCACAGCATCGAGCTTGATCTCGGTATCGCCCACGACGATGCCATCAGATGTGAAGCGACTGATCGGCTGCTCATGAAGATCGATCAACTCTACATTGGATTGATTGAACGCCTCGAGATAATTGGTCTCGGGCGACAAGCGCCGTGTCAGGATGGGGTAGTCGGGGCAGAGCTTTTCGGCAATGGCGGGGTCATCGACCCGCTCCCGAATTTTGGCGCGCGCGAAATCAGCCAGCGTCTGGTTGGACTCCATTTTTAGCAAGCTGTCGGTGAATGCGTAGTAAGGAGATAGCCCGCCAGACGCCCAGCGATTTTCATACTCTGCCAGACGCTCCTCCTCGCTGACCTCAAGTGCTGCTTTCGAAGGTGGTGGTGCCAGATCCGAGTGCACTAGCGTAAAACCTGAGAACGAGTTGAACTGCCGATCCCGCAGTTCGGCATACTGCTCTTTCATTTTGCTGGCGTGACCAGGGTCGACCGGTCGGTTGCGCAGGGGAATGGTGTAGGAGGGTGTGCGCTGGAGCACATAGAGTTGCCCTGCCTCTTGCGCGACTTCGGAAATCACTTGAATCCCTGAAGAGCCGGTGCCGATGACTGCGACTTTTTTATCCTCGAAGTCTGGCTCCTCTGCTGGCCAGCGGCTGGTGAGATACTGTTCGCCGGTGAAGCCATCCAGCCCCTCGAACCGAGGCTCAATGGGTGCCGAGATGAGGCCTGTTGCCATGATGCAGAAGCGGGCAGATACGCGCTCGCCGTTATCTGTTTCAACCAGCCAACGCTGAGTGCTCTCATCAAAATGAGCTGCGGTGACCCGAGTCTTAAATTTAATATCGCGTCGCAAATCAAAGCGCTCTGCGACGTGGTTGGCGTAGCGTTCTATCTCCGGCTGGCTGGCGTAGCGCTCGCTCCAATCCCACTCCTGCTCCAGTTCTTGTGAAAAAGAATAGGAGTACTCGACGCATTCAATATCGACTCTGGCGCCCGGGTATCGATTCCAATACCAGGTGCCGCCCACCCCCTCACCCATCTCATAACACTGAACGCTAAGGCCGCGCTGCCGCGCGCGATAAATCATGTACAGGCCGGCGAACCCGGCGCCAACGACGACCATGTCGATCTGTTGTCGTTCAGTGCGGGCGGGCATAGTGAGTCGCATTTCTGTCAAGGGCTGGATACTGCACCATATCAGTCTCTAGGCAGCGCTGTTTTCGGCGGCTTGGGTTGGGTCTTGCTATGAGGCCGCAAACCCTGCCAGTTCGCGCCACAGGTCGCGATAATCGTAGTCGGTGTCCAGCGCCAGATTAAGTGTGTTATACGACGCAAAATCGCTCACCAAATGCGTCAGTTGCACGATGCCCTTATCGGTAAATCCCTGGTCTCTCAGGGTTTCAACCTGCGCGTCGGACACGGCTCCCGGATCGTCGTTGACCTGAAGTGCGTACTCCAGAATCGCTCTGAGCCGGTCACCTTCGACCGCGTCCAGCCCGGATTGCAGTAGCCCGCCAACGTAGTCCTCAGCGGTGCCGAGTCCGTAATTGAGAATCGTGCAAAATGCCGCGGTGCAGTAGGGGCATCCGTTGGCCTGAGACACCAAAATACCCACGTGCTGGATTTCTTCCATGGTGAGCTCGCCCATTTCCCACAGCACCTTTGTGGCGCCAAGCTTGGCGGTAAAGAACTCCGGGAAATTAAGCTCGGCATAGAAATGATTCGGCACGCTACCTTCTACTTCGGTCACCCAGGCGAATATGCCTTCGACCGCCGGATCGGTAATGTGCTCTGGTTTAGGTAGTGCGACTCTCGCCATGCTGACTCTCAACGACTGCAAACTGGTGATCGCGATTATGCCTGCTCCACATCTGGATTTCTGGCTACACGGCGTCTACCTATGGTGAGGAGCCACTTATGGTTGCCAGTAAAACCCGGATCAGAGCTGACGCAAGTGCTTGAGGAATATTCGCGCCGTCAGTCCACTTGGATTGTTATCCATTTCCAGCGCGTCATGATATCCAAATCGGCGTCGGTGCCCTCTCTGCCAAGACCACTCATGCCGTTACCGCCAAACGGGATGTGGGGCTCGTCTTGAATCGACATCGCGTTAATGTGAACCATTCCGGCATCGGATTTAGCGGCGGCCTTCATCGCGCTCGAGATGTCTGAGGTAAAAATCGCACAACTCAGACCGTAGCTCGTATCGTTCGCCAACTGCATTGCCTGCTCCAAACCATCAACGGTGTAAATCGACGTCACGGGGCCAAATGTTTCTTCTCCAAAGACCACCATCTCACTGGTCACGCCTGAAAGTATTGTTGGTGGGCAACAGTTGCCCAGCCACTCACCGCCGTGGAGAAGCGTTGCGCCTTTCTCTAGCGCGTCTGCAACGTGTGACTTGACTCTCTCTGCTTGTCGCGAGCTGATGATGGGTCCAATGGCAGTTTCCGGATCTGAGAGGTCACCAACTTTGACTCCCTTGGCAATTTCGACAAATGCAGGGATGAACTTTTCCGCAATTTCTGACTGCACGATAATCCTGCTGGAAGCCATGCACGCTTGGCCTTGAAAGAAAAATATGCCCAGCATGGCCGCTTCCAGTGCCTTGCCGAGGTCAGCGTCGTCGAGGATGATCAGGGGATTCTTGCCGCCCAGTTCAAGGGTCACGGGCTTTAGGCTCTTCGCCGCGATGTTGGCGACGTGTTGGCCGACTCGGGGAGAACCACAAAAGTTAATGGCGGCAATGTCATTGTGCGATGTGAGGAAGTCCCCTATCTCCGCAGGATCTCCCGTGACGTAGTTGAATACACCTCCTGGCAGGCCTGCCTCGTGAAGGGTTTTTGCGAACTGAACGGTAACCTGTGTTGCGAATTCTGAAGGCATCAGAACCGCCGTGTTGCCAGTCGCAATCACCATCGCGATTTGCTTCACATTTTTCAAAAGAGGCACGTTGAATGGGGTAATGCAGCCGATGACGCCCACTGGCTCTCGAACGGACATGCCGAACGCGCCAGGCCGATCCAATGGCATAGTCTGACCAACCAGCCTTCTGGGTACGCCCGCGGCGGAGCGAAATGCATTGATGCAATATTCGACCTCAAAAGCGGCTTTCATCTGCGGTGAGCCTACTTCGTTGATGAGCAAGTCCATATACACATCGCGGTCTCGTTCCACTATCGATGCCGCGTCGCACAGTATTTTCTCTCTTGTGCGTACCTCACTGTCCTTAAAATGCTCAAAGGTATTCTTGGCATCAGCAACAGCCGCGTTGACGTCCGCCATATTTCCTTTTGCAACTCGGGCAATGAGTTCAGCATTCGATGGATTGAGATCGTCGAAATACTCTCCTGAGCTGGGCTTATGTTCTTGTCCACCTATCCACAATTCGCTCGTGTTCATCTGTGTCTCTCATCCTCGCTTTGGGTCTTTGAAGATTAAATGTTTGTGCCTTGACCCGGTAAAGATATCGCCGGGTCGGATTGGACGGGCACCTGACATGATCAAGTTAGAACGACCTCCGGTCTGTCGGCTACCCCACAAGTTTTAGGCCTGATAATCGGCGCCGGCCAAGCGGGCGTTGCAAATAGTCAGTCGCATCGGATCGCACCTTTGTTTATGATTTTTATGAAACGCGACGAGGATTGCAATTGGATGGCAGAGGTAAGCCGAGACCTTGAGGCCGCGTCGGTTAGAGCGCAACTCAACTCCAGAGAGATGTCCTTCGCTCAGTGGGAAGTAGTGCTACTTTGCACAGCGATCAATATGCTCGACGGCTACGACGTGTTGGTCATGTCTTTTGCGGCAGCCCCCGTTGCGGCTGACTGGCAGCTGGATCCCGCTAGTTTAGGTCTACTGCTGAGTGCGGGGTTAATAGGCATGGCGCTCGGTTCGATTGTGCTCGGATCGCTCGCTGATGCTCTGGGCAGAAAACGGCTAGTGCATATATGCCTCATCACGGTGACGATCGGGATGATTGTGTCCGCGTACACGCAGTCTCAACTGCAACTGCTCGCACTGCGTTTTGTTACCGGGGTCGGTATCGGAGGGATGCTCGCAACCCTGACTGCTCTGGTGTCGGAGTACTCAAATGACAAGCGGCGAGGCATTTGTATGGGGTTGCTCCAGTCAGGTTATCCCTTGGGCGCTCTTTTCGGGGGGATGATTGCTGCTCAAATAATCCAGTTTGCAGATTGGCGGTCACTATTTCTGTTTGGAGGGGGACTCTCAGCAGTGCTGCTGCCCTTGATTGTCATTCGCTTACCTGAGTCGCTTGACTTTGTGTCGAGGTCTGGCAGTTCTGGAGCCGACAACATGAAAAGGCGGCTACTGGAAAGGTTTGATTTGTCAGAGCCACAACACAGCTTGGTCGAGGACTTGGACCAAGCTGCTGGCAGTTGGAGAAGCTGCTTCACACCGCCAGAAACGCGGTTGAACACGCTATTACTCTGGTCGTGTTACCTCGCGCTCATGTTTTCATTTTATTTCGTTGTGAGTTGGACACCCAAATTATTGGTAGACGCTGGGCTCTCGACCGCTCAGGGGATATCAACGGGGGCAATTCTGCAAGCTGGCGGGCTGATAGGCGCATTGGTGATGGGGCTTTTGGGCAGCAGATACGCGGTGAATAAGTTGGCGGCGTGGTTTTTTTCACTCAGCGTGGTCGTGATTTTGGCCTATGGTTGGGTTGACGCAGAATTGACAGTGTTGATGATGTTGTCTGCCATGATGGGCTTCTTCCTCATTGGTGCCATGATAGGTCTCTACACGATTGGACCCGCGTTGTATGCCGCCAAGTCGAGAGTGACGGGGGTTGGGCTGGCGATTGGCGTGGGCAGATTGGGGGCGATCGCCGCGCCTTTTGCGGGCGGTCTCATGTTGGAGGCTGGCCTCGAGATTAGCCTGATATACGCCGTGTTTGCCGCACCGCTCGTTTTGGCAGCATTTGCAGTGCGCGCAATATCTCTACCGATGGCCTTTAGGTGATCCTGTGAGTGGGCTGAAAATTCGGTGTTCAGTGCTAGATGTCATGGGACCGAGCAATACACTAAACTCAAGTCGTTGAAAGTTTGATTTAGAGCGGAGTCACGTAATGGCAAGTTTTGAACAGAAGTTTTCCCACTCCTCATTTCCACACAAAAGCAGATCGCTTCGACTGCCTCCAGCACTAGCTCTGAAGCGGAGTATGACGGGTGTGATCTGCCTCATGGCGATCGCGACTTTTCCCACAAGTGTAAACGCCAACTTGGAAGAGGTAGTGGTAACGGCGCGGAAGAAAGTCGAGTCGCTGCAAGACACGCCTATTTCGGTAACGGCCCTTTCGGGAGATCGCTTGGAGGACATGGGCTTATCGCGCATCACAAAACTCCAGAACGTGACGCCCAATCTCGTGTTTCAGAATACACCGGCATACAGTGGCGCCGGCAACAACGCTGCGGTCTATATTCGAGGCGTAGGGCAAAAAGACTTCGTTCCAACTATTGATCCGGGCGTCGGTATTTATGTCGATGAGGTTTATCTGGGCCGATCGGCTGGAGCCGTACTAGACATGATCGATATTCAGCAGGTGGAGATACTGCGTGGGCCACAGGGAACCCTATTTGGCAAGAACACTGTTGGCGGCGCTATAAGCATCACTACCACCAAGCCAAACGACGAGTTTGGCGGTAAAGTTGACATCAAGTTAGGAACAGATGAGCGACGGAATATAAGGGGTGTGCTCAATATACCTCTGTCTGACACCTTATATGCGAGGGGCAGTTTTGGAAGTCTGCAGCAGGATGGGTATGTTTTTAGACCCTTTGATGGCAAAGATCTTGGCAATCAGGATACGGTCATGGGCAGGTTGGCTCTGAGGTGGGCTCCTTCTGATACCTTCACCGCAGACTTGTCGTTCGATTACTACGATGATGAGACGAACGGTCCGCCGTTGCTTACGACTAGGGTCGACGAGTTCCCAGAGAGTGCAACGGCGATCCCGGGGGGTAACTTCCCATTCATTCACAACTTGTTTGCGGGATTCAGCCCGGATTTTGGTGGTCCGAATCCAATCGTCTGTACCCTGCCAGACGCGCCAGTCGCCTGTTTTACTAATGCTAATGCAGTCACGGGAGACAATACGAATTTGGGCACCGGCCCGAATTTCTCAGAGATGGAAAACGAAGCGGTTTCGCTGACGCTGACTTGGGATCTCGATGCATTCACCGCAAAGTTGATTGCCAGTCACAGAAGCCTCGATGGGGCGTTCGCGAGCGATCGAGATGGTTATGCCCAGAACGATGGCGAGCCGGCTGTGCCGGGTCTGCCGATCATGGTCAACCCGATCACTCACTACTTCGATACCTTCCAGCAGGATCAATTTTCCGTTGAACTGCAACTGTCTGGTAGCTCGGTAGAGGACAGATTGAGTTGGGTGGTAGGCGTATACGCCTTTGAGGAGGACGGAGAAAATATTAATCCAGTGGATTTCACCACCGTGTCAATACAAAGCGGCGGTTACTTTGATTACTCGAGTGAGGCGGTTTTTGCTCAGGCGACTTTTGATTTTACCGACAAGCTCTCTGCAACAGCGGGCATACGTTACACCAAGGAGGACAGAGACTACTTGCCTGACCAATATATCAAGGAAATGCCACTGGGAGGGCTGCCATTCCCATGCTTCAACGCAGACGGCTCAACAAAAGTATGCGCGTTGGGAGACAGGGTCGTTCCATTGGAGACCGTGAATAACTCGATCTCGGAAAGCACGCCGATGGTGAGTGTCAGCTACTCACTTACGGACGACGTAATGCTCTACGGCACCTATAGCGAGGGTTTCAAGGTCGGTGGTTTCACGCAACGTATTTTCCCCCCCGAGCCCAGCTTGCCTGCCTTCGGTCCTGAGTACGTGGACTCTGTAGAGGCTGGAATTAAAGCGGAGATCTTCGATAATTCATTGCGAGTAAATTTTGCGATCTACTCTGCGGACTATACTGACTTACAGATCCTTATAAACGAGCCAAGTAGAGTCGGGCCGTACACCACTAATGCGGGCGACGCGACCATCGAGGGTTTCGAATTAGAGGTTAACTATTTGGCTCAAAATGGGGTGTTGATTGATCTAGCGGTGGGCTACACGGACGCTGGATACGACTCTCTGAACCCTGATCTTTTCTCTGGTCTGAGTGTGTCTGACCCCTTCGTATTCATATCAGAATGGAATACTCATTTTTCGGTCACAAAAACGTTCGATACCCAGTTTGGAGAGATTACGCCGCGACTGGATTGGTCATGGAGGAGCAAGTTTTACACGAATGCGGGTGGTCTCCCGTTTGCACCTGCCTGGGCTGACCCTCTGGTTCAACCCGATTATTCCGTGGTTAACATGAGTGCGAGATGGGAGTCAGCCACTTCCGGGCTTAGCGTTACTGCCGGTGTCGACAACGTGGGTGACGAGGAATTCAGCATTTTTGGAGACTACCAATCAACCTTCGGCAGTACCGCTCAGGCATTTGATCGCGGCAGGCAGTACTACGTGATGTTGGGCTATAGTTTCTGACATTCCTCAGCGATAGGCAGACCTCAGTTGCATGCGCGCGGCTGAGGGTTCCTTAGAAGCAATCGAGATGACCCCAAAAGGCCGCGCAATGGATATCGACCAGTTAATCAGGGATGACGAGGTTCACCGCGACGTCTATGTGAGCGAGGAGGTATTCGCTCTGGAGATGGATCGCGTCTTTGGCTCGGCATGGATTTATATCGGGCATGATTCGCAAATTCCCGAACCTGGTGACTATTGGACAACTCGTGTTGGTCTAGAGTCGGTGGTGATGGTTCGAGGGAAGCAAGACGATATCAACGTTTTCTATAACCGCTGTCCTCACAAGGGCGCGAGGATAGCTGGGGACGGTTGCGGGCATACCAAAGGGCTTTTCAGGTGTCCGTATCATGCGTGGACCTTCAATCTCGACGGGACCTTGAGGGGCGTGCCCTATCTTGAGGGCTACGAAAACACGCGTTTTGATATGGCTGATCCGCGCTTTTCTCTTCGAAAAGTAGCTCAAGTGGCCTCGTATCGCGGGTTCGTCTTTGCCTCACTCTCAGAAAGGGCTGCCGATTTTGAGTCCTTCATTGCCGGTATCAAAAGCTCTCTGGATAACTTTTGTGATCGCGCGCCGAATGGCACGGTATCAGTGGCGGGCGGGGTTTTTCGTGTTGTCCAGCGGTCCAATTGGAAGATTTTTTTTGAGAATCTAAACGACACGGGGCACCCCATTGCGACGCATGAGTCCTCCTACCGGGCGGCTAGGCAATACGCTGATGAGCAGTTGGGTGGCGAGTTGCCTTTTGAGCTGCATATCATTGACGGTAACGGCGCGCCGCCGAAGTTCTGGTCGGATCTCGATCTGCATGCTTTTGAATTTGGTCACAGTTATATGACGGCGATCTTCAACGCCCCAGACGATCCGCTATCGCAGGCCTACTTCACGAGTCTGGCCGCTAAGGTCGGTGAGGATCGGGCCAAGGAGATCCTTGGGGTGAATCGCCATAACACCATTATCTATCCGTCTTGCTCGCCACATACTTCATTCCAGCAATGGAGAGTCATTCGTCCTTTGTCTGTTGATAGAACGCTAGTAGAGATTTTTACTTTCAGGCTTGATGGGGCGCCAGAGGAGCTACTTCAGCGGACATTCACCTATTCAAATGTGGTTAATTCACCTTCATCCATCGTCATGACTGACGACGTGCACGTCTATGCCGAATGTCAGAAGGGGCTGGCTACTCAAGGAGGGGATTGGGTGAGCCAACATCGCAATGCGGGTCAGGATCTTCCTTTTTCGGGCGCTGACGGCGGAGAGATTGGTGTCGGCACTAGCGAGTTACCAATACGCAACCAATTCCGCGCATGGCGAGAGTACATGACCGGCGATGCGACGGAGACGATTTCGCTAAAGAGTAGTGATCCGTGATGACAGCAGCGCGCTCTCCTTTCACGCGAGCTTCGGAAGTCCCTTATGAGGCGCTCTGCCAGTTTCTGTATCAAGAGGCAAGGCTGTTAGATCAGAGAAAATTTGACGAGTGGAATGACCTGTTCGCTGAGGGCGGTATGTATTGGATACCGCTTGCGGAGGATCAGGAAGATCCCGTTAATCATCTGTCCCTCGCTTACGAGGACTCCATGATGAGACAAGTCAGAATTAATCGCTTGAATCACGATAGAGCCTGGTCACAGAAGCCTCGGTCACGAACATCGCACACCGTGAGTGCGATTGTGGTCGAGTCGGTCTGTGAGGCTAGCAACCAGTTGGTCGTTGGCTCTGCCTTTACGGTGGCCGAGTGGAGAAGTTTTGGACATCGAACATTTGCCGGTCTCTACACTCATACCCTTCAGATTTCAGATGGCCGGTTGCAGATAGTCGAAAAACGCGTGGATCTGATCGACTCGGCGGAGGCTTTTGAACCCATCGAAGTATTCATATAGGTATGACATTCAGGGCATCCACCGTCATGCTCCCACTTCATCTGCAGAATGAGGTGATCCACCCGGATGGCCAAATTCGCGCTGGCTTTGGAGATGACCACACGGGCAGAGCGGCGTTTCTCGATGCCGCTTTAACGGCTTTGAAGGCTGCCTCAACATCGGGCATTCCCAGGGTATTTGTGCGGATGGCGTTTCAGGTTGGTGGAACCGACTTACCCGATAACTGCGAGTTGTACCGGTTCGTCAAATATAACGAGGTCATGCGGGACGGGAGCTGGGGCGCGGAGTTTGTTGATTCTCTGGCGCCCGATAGGCCCTCTGATGTCATTGTGTCTCACAACCGCGTGAATGCATTTTATGCAACGCAGTTGGAGCAGGTGCTGTCGGACTATGGCTGTGAGCACTTGGTGCTATTTGGTGTCGCAACTCACTCGGTGGTCGAACATACTGCGCGCCACGCGGTTGATCTTGGTCTTAGAGTCTCTGTTGTCACCGACGCTTGTAGTGCTTTTCCAAGGGAGAGGCATGAGGCCAGCCTGTCTGCGATTGGAAACTTGGTGACATTGGTGCGTTCGGAGGAGCTTAACTTTGACTGATCAGGCACCTGATTCCAAGAACAGGTCTGCAACCTACATTGTCAGTGGGGGAGCCAGTCGGCTGGGGGCCGCCTTTGTGCGACGGATTTCAAAGGCGGGCAATAACGTCGTTATCGGCGATTTGGATGAGTCTGCAGGTGCCAAAATCGCTGGAGAGTTCGACGAGTCCGTAATGTTTTGTCGATGCGATGTGCGCAGAGATGAGGATTTGGCTGGTTTGGTCCAGTGCGCTAGCGACGTATTCGGTGGCCTTGATGGGATTGTGAATAACGCGGTCAGTTACCTGGACAATGGTATTACCTCTTCCAGAGCCGATTGGCATGCAGCCTTCGATGTCACTTTGTTCGGAGGTGCGGTATTACTGGCCGAGGCATTACCACTTTTAACCGAGAGCCCCTCGGCTGCTGTCGTCAATGTGGCAAGTATTGCGGCGAAAGTTGCACAAAGAAATCGGGCGCTTTATCCAACCGCAAAAGCCGCGATCATTCATTTGACTCGCTTACAGGCGGTGCAATTGGCTGAAGCCAACATCAGGGTAAATTCCGTATCGCCGGCTTGGACGTGGTCCACGCCCATCGAATTGGCCACCGCGGGAGACAGGTCACACGCTGACAGTGTCGGGGCGAGTCTGCACCCATTGGGCAGAATTGCGGACGCCGAGGAGGTCGCCGAAGTTGTTAACTTTCTCCTTTCTCCTGACTCATCCTTTGTCACGGGCGCAGATTTCCCAGTCGATGGGGGCCACTCCATTCTGGGGCCAGACGCCGGTCATGCGCTTCAGGGGCAACTGCAAAAATAGCAACAGCGAGTGACGGCATTGGCGCCGTTGTCTTCTTCAGCGCAGCTGGGCTTCAACCCTCAATTTGTGGCACATTTTGCATCGCTTCCTGGATAGCGCTGTCGGGTAAATCCAAGTCAACCATCTGTCCTGAAAGAAATGTTTCGTAGGCCGCGAGGTCCAGATGCCCATGACCACACAATGCGGTCAAAATGACCTTCTCCTCACCCGACTCCTTGCATGCCATGGCCTCTCTTACCGCTGCCGCAATCGCGTGGGTGGGTTCCGGTGCGGGCACGATGCCCTCCGCGCGGGCAAATTGCAGCGCGCCTTCGAAGCATTCGATCTGGGGAATCGAGATCGCTTCCACAAGCCCTAACTCATAGATGTGTGAGACCAGCGGCGCCATACCGTGATAGCGCAGTCCGCCGGCGTGAATGGGCTCTGGAATGAACGACGCACCGAGCGTGTGCATTTTCATCAGCGGCGTCAGGCCCGCGGTGTCACCAAAATCGTAACGATATTCGCCTTTGGTGAGTGTTGGGCAAGCCGCCGGCTCAACGCATCGGATCGTGGGATTCATTTTGCCCGCGAGCTTCTCGCGTAGGAAGGGAAATGCTAGGCCCCCGAAGTTGGAGCCACCGCCTGTGCAACCTACCAGCACGTCCGGTGTTTCGTCGACTTTCGCCAACTGCAGCAAGGCTTCCTCACCGATAATGGTCTGGTGGAGCAGTACATGATTCAGCACGCTACCGAGTGCGTAGCGAATGGTGGGGTCTTCCACTGCCTCGGCAACAGCCTCTGAAATCGCAATCCCCAATGAGCCGGGGTGGTCCGGATCCTGAGCAAGCAGTTGCTTACCATAGTCGGTGACGTCAGACGGACTTGGGTGTACCTGCCCACCCCAGATCTCCATCATGGTGCGGCGGTAGGGTTTGGCTCTGTAAGACGCGGCCACCTGCCAGATTTCGCATTCGAGACCAAACTGGGCGCAGGCAAAAGCCAGTGAACTGCCCCACTGGCCCGCACCGGTTTCTGTGGTGAGCTTACGAATCCCTTCCTGCGCGTTGTACCAGACCTGCGGTACCGC
>ERZ802822.1433-NODE-1433-length-14650-cov-36.948260_pt1 | contig 14650 bp, 13 predicted proteins | sample MGYA00345649_ERZ802822 | MGnify/ENA primary metagenome ERZ802822 (study PRJEB30503, sample SAMEA104212359) | marine metagenome | biome: Westerlies Biome; feature: [SRF] surface water layer (ENVO:00010504) within the epipelagic zone...; material: water...
AAGGAACCAGCATACCAAATAGGATTCAGAACAGAACCGTTTCCATCGAGCTCATCAAGACGTTTTTTACACCACACTAAGTGATCAGTTTCTTCGTCTCCAGCTTCAATAAGATGCTCTCTAATTTCAGGATCTTTGCAGACTAGTGACTGACCTCTATAGAGGGCTTGAGCCGCAACTTCGCCAGCGAGGTTAACTCGCATCATTTGAATAGAACGTTTCTTTTCTTCAGCTGTTAATTCTTCAGAATTTTTTTCTGCAGGCTCTGGCGGATATGTTCTTCCTGTTCCAGATTTTTTATTTGATAGCGTCTTAAGTGCGATATCAAATTCATTAACAATATTATTTAAAAAGCTCATTTAATTCCTTTAAAACCTATATCTTTTCTATGAAAAGCACCATCAAAATTGACGCTGTCGACGAGATTATATGCTTTGGATTGTGCAGATTTCAAGTCATCACCAAGAGCTGTTGCACAAAAAACTCTTCCACCAGAAGTTACAACATTATCGTCTACCAATTTTGTTCCTGCATGAAACAGTTTCATATCTTGATCTAACGTTTCTTGAAGAGTTACCTGTTTATTAGATTCATAACTTTCTGGATATCCTTCAGCTGCTATTACGACCCCGCAGGCATGCTTGTCAGTCCATGCAATATTATAGGAATCCATATCATCATTAATTGCAGCAAGACATAGTTCAACTAAACTTGACTGGAGTCTAAGCAAAATAGGCTGAGTTTCTGGATCTCCAAATCTACAATTAAATTCAAGAACTTTAAGCTCTCCATCTTTAATCATTAATCCTGCATAAAGAAATCCTAAATAAGGCGAGCCTTCAGAAATAAGTCCATCCATGGTTGGCTTCATAACTTCATCAATAATTTTTTGATGGATACGTTCATCAACAATTGGAGCAGGGCTGTAAGCTCCCATTCCACCAGTGTTTAATCCAACATCCCCCTCACCAACTGCTTTATGATCTTGGCTTGTTGCTAATGGAATAATCTTATCTTTACTAACAACAGCAATAAAAGAAGCTTCTTCTCCTTCAAGAAATTCTTCTATGACTACTTTATTACCTGCCTCACCAAAAGCTTGATCCATAAAAATACTCTCAAGCGCCTTTATTGCTTCTTCTTTATTCTCACAAATAATTACACCTTTTCCAGCTGCTAAACCGTCTGCTTTTACAACTGTGGGATATTCAATAGTATCTAGATGGCTTTTTGAAGAATCATAGTCATTAAAAGAAGCATATCCTGCAGTTGGAATTTTGTACTTTACAAAAAAGTCTTTCGAAAAAGTTTTTGACCCTTCTAACTGAGCCGCTGCCTGAGATGGACCAAAAGTTTTTATATCTTTGCTTTGCAAATAATCAGTCATTCCCATAACTAAGGGTTGTTCAGGACCAATTATTACTAAACCTATATTATTTTGTTTACAAAAGTCTTCAACAGCTTCAAAGTCATTATTATCTAAAGAAATATTAGTTACTTTGCTTTCAAGCGCAGTCCCAGCATTACCCGGACAAACAAAAACATCAGTTACTGATTCGTCTTGAGCAGATTTCCATGCAAGCGCATGTTCTCTTCCACCTGAGCCAATTATGAGAACCTTCATTAGTGCCTAAAATGCCTTGTTGAAGTAAAAAGCATAGCTATATTATTTTCGTCAGCAGCAGCTATTACTTCATCGTCTCTCATAGAGCCACCTGGTTGGATAATTGCTGCTATGCCGCTTGAAGCAGCTTTATCAATTCCATCTCTAAATGGGAAAAAGGCATCCGAAGCCATTACAGCACCTTGAACCTCTAGACCTTCCTCTTTTGCTTTCAAATTTGCAATATCAGCACTTATTACTCGACTCATTTGACCGGCACCAATTCCAATTGTTTGTTTATTTTTGACGTATACGATTGCATTGCTTTTTACAAACTTAGCAACCCTCCAAGCAAACATCAAATCATTAACTTCCTCTTCAGAAGGTTGTCTTTTTGTTACACACTTTAAACCTTCTTTAGATACTGAAAAGGAATCATCGCTTTGAATTAATATTCCTCCAGAAACTTTTTTAATTGTGCCAGGGTAGGGATTGTCTTGTTCTAAATCTACTCTTAAAACTCTAACATTTTTTTTCTTTGCAAACTCGGTCAATGCGCCATCTTCATAACCAGTAGCAATAATGACTTCAACAAATTGACGAGTATTTATTTCTTCAGCAGTCTTCGCATCGAGTTTTCTATTTAAAGCGATGATTCCTCCAAATGCAGAAGTTGGATCGGTTTTAAAAGCAAGATCATATGCTGAGCCTATAGATTCTGATTCTGCAACACCACATGGATTAGCATGTTTAACAATGACACATGCAGGTTCGTCAAAAGCCCTCACGCACTCCCAAGCAGCATCTGCATCAACAATATTATTATAAGAAAGTTCCTTTCCTTGTAGAATTTCTGCATTAGCAATATTCGTATGTTTTAAATTATCAAAAGTTAGTAAATCTGCAGATTGATGAGGATTTTCACCATATCTAAGTGAAGTTGTTTTTTTAATATTGTACTGAGGTAACTGATTATTTGAGTTGCCATCAAGATAATTTGATATTGAAAGATTATAGTCAGCCATTAGGCTAAAAACTTTTTGTGATAGTTCTTTCCTAAATTCGTATGATATACCATCTGAATTCTCCCATTCCTCAATTAGTCTTGCATAGTCATTGGGGTTTGATACTACAGCAACGTCTTTAAAATTTTTAGCCGCTGATCTAATCATAGTTGGGCCACCGATATCTATTTTTTCAATTGCTTCTTCGAAAGAACAACCATCAGCAATAGTCTCTTTAAATGGATATAAGTTTACTACCACAAGATCAATTGGCTCGTATCCTCTATCTTTTAAAACATCCATGTCTGTATCTCTTCGAGCAAGAATCCCCGCATGAATTTTTGGATGTAATGTTTTTACTCTTCCGCCCATCATCTCTTCAAAGCCAGTAAAGTCAGAAACTTCAATTACATCAGATGTTATTTCTTTTATAGCCTTAAAAGTACCACCGGTTGATAGTATTTTTACGTTTTGTGAAATTAGAAAAGTTACAAGCTCACTCAATCCTGATTTATCTGAAACGCTGATTAGAGCTGTTTTTGGTTTGATTGAATTCACTATTTTATATTATATTTTTTTAGCTTAGTTCTTAGGGTTGTTCGATTAATGCCTAATATCCTTGAAGCTTTAGATTGATTGTTATTTGAAAACTTCATCACAGAATTCAATAATGGCGGCTCAATTTCATTAAGCACAAGCTGATATACATCTATTGGGACATTGTTTTGATCGAGTTGATTAAAATATCTTTTCATAGCCTTTCTCACTTCATCTTTCAGAGGTTTTTTTGAGTAGCTATCGAATGAATTTTTCTTATTTGCCAAAGTGAATCAATATTTATAGAGAAATATTAGTTTACAGTTGTTTAAAAATTGCTCAATAGGTTTTTAAAGATTTATGAGTGTTTTTTTCTCTCCGCCTACATAAAACTCTTTTACTATTCCATCTTCAATTATTATTTCTGTAATTGAGGTGTAATCAGGGTAAAAATATAACAAAGTAGGATTGTCCACTAATTTACCAATAATAGAATTTATAACCATGAAATGAGTAAATACTATTGAATCCTGATTTAAAGTTAGCACCTTAGACAATATTTTATCTCTCCAGTTGCTCACCATAGTTGGAAGACTATTGATATCCATTTTCATAATATCAGTAAGCCACCGTCTTTTGTCTGCTAATTCAATATCAACTGAAGGTATTTCAGAAAAAATAGGATCTATTATTAAATCCTTTTTATATATATTTGCTAAAGGGGCCGCTGTCAATAACGCTCTTGATTTAGGACTTGATATGAAAGTGAAATCTTTAAGTGATTGAAGTTTATTATTTTCTGTTAATAATTCGGATTGTTTCATTCCTTCAATACTTAGACCAGGATCCAAGTTATCTCCCCAAGCTTGAGAAGCCTCACCATGTCTGATTAATATTAAAGTTATCTCTGACATTTATATTCCAGCTATAGCTATAATGTGAGAATGAGGATTCATAGAATATATTGTAAATCAGTATCAGGAGAAGACAGTAATTTTGAGTTAGACCAATCTCAATCATCTCACTTATCAAAAGTGCTTAGATTACAAGTGAATGATGAAGTAGAAGTATTTGATGGAAATGGCGCTTCAGCTTTATGTCTAATTACTTCGATTGAAAGAAAAATGACTTCCCTTAAAAGAATTTCAGAAGTTATATTTTCTGATGTTCCAAAAGAAAAAATTACAATGATCATCCCCGTAATAAAAAAAGAAAATTTACATTTCATGGTGCAAAAGTTAACTGAAATAGGTATCTCTGAGCTTATTTTTTATAAGCCTGATCTCATTGATCAAAGTATTGCAAAAAAAGACCACCGTAAAATGATAGAGAAATGTTTAGAAGTGGTAATAAGTTCTTGCAAACAATGCGGGTCTAATTTCATTCCCCAATTAAACTTATTTGAAAATATAATAGATGCCTTTGATAGCATTGAAGCCAAAACAGATTCCTTTTTGTTTGACTTAGGTGCAAAAAATTCATTTAACATAAAAGAATTAAGTTCCGAATCAAATGTTTGTTTAATAACTGGGCCAGAATCAGGATTTTCAGATTCTGAGTTAGAATTATTAAATAAAAGAAACATAAAGATAAGATTAATTGGGAAAAATACTTTAAGAGCAGAAACAGCTCCACTTGTTATAGCCTCATTAGTACAAAATCAATTTGGTAACATTTAATAATGACTGAGAAACTTTTATTTATTACAGACTCTATGAAAGGTTTAAAACCTAAAAAAGATACATCTATATTTATGATGGAAGAGTCTATTTCTATAGGGTATAAAGTTTTTCAGTGTGAAATGAAAGATTTATTTATTGAAGGCGGTATTGTTCATGCTAACTGCAGAAGCATTATTGAAGTAGGCGAACATCAAGTAGAGGGAATAGCAAAAGAATCACTTCAAGTTTCTGAGTTCACTTATAGCTTTATGAGAAAAGATCCTCCAGTGGACTCAGATTATATCAATGCTTTACATTTGTTGGGATTAGCTGAGAAGCAAGGTGCGACAGTTTTTAACAAACCCAACTCAATAAAAGAATTCAATGAGAAAATATTTGCAATTCACTTTAAAGAATTTATTCCAAAAACTCTTGTAACTTCAAATATAAATAAGATCAAAGAATTTCAAGAAAAACACCAAACCATAGTCGTGAAACCTCTCGATGGTATGGGTGGAGCCTCTATTTATAAGTTTGATAATATCGATGAAGATAATATAAATATTTTGTTAGAAATGACAACAGATGAAGCTACTCAAATAATAGCCCAAGAGTTTTTACCAGAAATTTATGAGGGAGACTTTAGAATATTAATTATCCATGGAAAACCTTTCAGAAAAACTTTGGCGAGGATTCCGCAAGGAGAAAGCTTTAAAGGAAATTTAGCAGCTGGAGGAAAAGGAGTTGTAAAAGATATAACGGCTGTGCAACTAAAGGTTGCAGAAACTATTGGAAAATATCTTATTACTAAAGGAGTTAACTTTGCGGGCATAGATATGATTGGAAGTCACTTAACTGAAATAAATATAACCAGTCCTACTTGCGCAAGAGAAATTTTTGATCAATCGGGTGAAAATCCAATTACTGAATATCTAAAAGGACTATGACTTCAATACTAGCAAAACAAAAAGTAAGTAAAAGATCTCTAACACTAAATAAATCTTTTATTTTATCTTTAACTTTTCATTTGTTTTTGGTTTTTGGCATTACCTTTACCACTTTTTACACAATACCTGTTTTAGAAAACTCTCCAATTATTAATGTAAAGTTTGCTAATTCATCTCAAGACGTTATTGGGTATGACGGTTTTCAACAAAATGAATCCTTACCTAATGAGGAAGGTTTAGAATCTATGCAAAATATTGTTCCTCAGAAAAATAGTTATCAAGCTAGAAAAGTAAAAAAATTAGAATCGAACTCTTTAGTAAATACTGAAGAGGCTGTCTATTTAAATTTATGGCAAAGAAATATTGAATCGATTGGTGATGAGATTATTGCTTCTGCTGATATCGAATACATCGATAGCAAAGTTCAAGTAATGGCTACAATAGATTCTTTTGGGAATTTAATTAAATCAGAGGTGCTTATATCCTCTGGAAATATTGCTTTGGATAAAATGGCATTAAATATTCTCATAGAAGCAGCTCCTTTTGCTCCTTTTGACCAAAAGATGTTAAATGAATATAGTGTTTTAGAAATAGTAAGAGATTGGAATTTTTCACCTAAATAAATGCAAGTAATATCGTTTGACTTTGGAACAAAGAAAATTGGTGTTGCGGTGGGACAAACTGAAACCAAGACTTCTTCGCCGCTTCAAATAGTTTTTAGCAAGAATAATTCGGTAAATTGGGATGAAATCGAATCCATTGTAAATGAATGGAAGCCAAATTTAATTCTTGTAGGTAAGCCATTAAATATGGATGGTTCGGATAGTGATATGATGGAAAAAGTAGATATTTTTTATAAAAAATTAGAGAAAATATCTAAAATTCCATGTGAATATGTTGATGAAAGATTAACAAGCTTTGAAGCAAGAGAAAGTCTTACAGAAATAAAAAAAGATTTGATTGATGCTCATGCTGCAAAAATATTAATAGATCAGTGGTTTAATAATAATGAATAAATATGTCTATACCCTCTAGTTTTATAGATCGATTGATAACCTCTATTAATATCGTTGATATTATTGGTAGAAGACTTCAGCTTGAAAGAAGGGGTGGGGCTTATTGGGCTAAATGCCCATTTCACGGGTCTGGAGAAGAAAGAACTGCATCCTTTAAAGTCTATGAGGACACAGGTACTTATCATTGCTTTGGTTGCAAAGAATCTGGTAACGCCATTCACTTTTTAAGAAAACATGACGGCCTAGACTTTATGGAGGCCGTTGAGTTATTGGCATCCTATGCAGGTATGGAAGTGCCTAAGCAAGAAAAATCCATCGATATTTCTGATGCAATAAATATAAATACAAAAGCCAAAGAGATATTTATTGAGCAACTTAAATCTCAAGCTGGAAAAGACACTATCGAATATTTGAAAGCAAGAGGAATTACTGGAGAAACAGCAAAATTATTTGAACTAGGTTATTCAATGGAAAGAAGTCCTTCTTTATATTCAATTTTAAAACCAAATTATGAAAAAGTTGATCTAGAAGACTCTGGATTGTTTGGAGCTAATGACAACGGAGATATGTATGATCGTTTTCGCGACAGACTTATGTTCCCTATTAGGAATGTCAAAGGCGACCATATCGCTTTTGGTGGAAGACTAATTAAAGATAAAAAAGATCAAGCTAAGTATTTGAATTCTCCTGAAACTAAGACCTATAAGAAAAAATATGAGTTGTACGGTTTATATGAAGCAAGGTTGCAAGAGAAACGTCCTGAGTCTTTATTTCTTGTAGAAGGTTATATGGACGTTATCGGATTACATCAACACGGCATTAAAAACTCGGTCGCATCCTCTGGGACAGCTTTTACTCAAGAACAACTCAGAAAAATATTAGGTTATACAAATAATATTTTTATTGTTTTTGACGGTGATGAAGCAGGGCAAAAAGCATCATGGAGAGCTGTTGAAAATGCATTACCGCTTTTAAGAGAAGATATTAGAATGAGTTTTATTTTCCTAAAGCCTGGAGAGGATCCAGACAGTTTTATAAAAGAAAAAGGCAAAGATGCTTTTTTAAAACTTGCAGATGAGGCAACTTCATTCTCAGATTACTTTTTAAAAACAATTAAAGATCAGGACGACCTTTCAACTATTGAAGGAAGATCGATGGTTGCTCAGTTTGCAATACCTTTAGTTAACAAAATTGCTAACCCAACACTCAAAGAGGCTTATACAAGTGAAATAGGCAATATATGCGATTTAGACTTTGTTAAATTATTAAACGGCAGCAATCAATTTATAAAAAAGAGTAACGAAAAAAAAGAGGAAGTAAAAAGAAGCTCTAGTTCTGTTATTAAAAAATCAGTGCTTGGAGTTTTTACTGCTTTAATTCAACATCCTAAGCTTGCTAAAGATAGGATCTTTGATTTAATTGGAAAGGATTCAAGATTCTTATTTCTAAACGATATAAAAAAATCTTACGAACAAAACCCTGAAATTGCTCCTTCAATCATTTTTGAACAAATTGATAATGAAAAAATAAAGAACTTATTTGGTGAAGCATTAGTCTCTGAAATCAAATTATCAGTTGAAGATGCAAAAGCAATGATTGAAGATTGTATTGACCTAATATCGAAATCTGAAAAAGATAGAGAGGAAATTCTAAAAGAAAAGTATAATATGCAAGAAATATTATCTGCTGAAAAAAGAGAGTTACAACAAATTATTCTCAAGAAAGACAATATGTCCGAAGAAGATCAGATTTTATTGAAGAATTTAAGCTCTAAATAGATTGAATTTATGCATTTAATCACTACATAGAGTAAACATATTTGGAGTACATGATTTCGTGGATAAATTAAGCAAAAAAGGTTCTAAGATAGCTGAACTCATCGAGAAAGGCAGAGAACAGGGCTATTTAACATATGCTGATGTAAACGATCATTTACCAGAAGATATATCAGATCCAGATCAAGTTGATGAAATTATTGGAATGATCAATGATTTAGGCCTTCAAGTACACGAAACTGCACCAGATGCAGATGATTTATTATTAGCTAACTCAGAAGAATCAGATGATATTGCGCTTGAGCAAGCGGCAGAAGCATTGGCTGCTGTTGAAAATGAAACCGGAAGAACTACTGATCCGGTCAGAATGTATATGCGAGAAATGGGAACTGTTGATCTTTTAACTCGAGAAGGTGAGATAGAAATTGCAAAAAGAATTGAAGAAGGAATGAGAGATCTTCTTGCAGCCAGTGTTCTGTACCCAAAAACAGTTGAGTTTGTTATTCACTACCATCAGATGGTCAAAGATGGAGAAAAGAAAATTAATGACTTTTTAACTGGTTTCTTAGAAGAAATGGAAGAAGTTCCATCAGCTGGTCCAGGAAGTCAAAGAGCGAAAGAAGAAGCAGAAGCCGCTGAGGAATCAGATGATGATGCTCCGTCAGGGCCAGATATGGTCGAAGTTCAAAGAAGAATGACTAATCTTAAACGTCAATACAATAAAACTTTAAAAGTAATCGAATCTAAAGGACGTCATTCAAAAGAGGCAAATGCAGAGTTTAAAAAAGTCGGAGATATTTTTCAGTTTCTAAAATTTAGTCCGAGAATGTTTGATGATATTGCATCTATTGCCAGAGAAGGACTTGCAACTATAAGAGAAAGAGAAAAATTTATTCTTGAGCAACTTGTAAGAAATGCTCGTATGCCAAGAAAAGATTTCTTAGCAACTTATACCGATAATCTTACCAAAGTAAGATGGGTAGATTCATTAATGAAAGAGAAGAAGTATAAAAAAGATCTACTCGAAGAAGTTAAACAAGATGTAGTCATTGCTCAAAAAGACATAATTGAACTTGAGCAAAGAGTTGGCTTAAGCGTAAAAGAGATAAAAGAAATCAACAGAAACATGTCCATGGGTGAAACCAAAATGAGACGTGCTAAGAAAGATATGGTTGAAGCTAACTTAAGACTTGTTATTTCAATTGCAAAAAAATATACCAACAGAGGCCTTCAATTTCTTGACCTTATTCAAGAAGGAAATATTGGTTTAATGAAAGCTGTTGACAAATTTGAGTATAGAAGAGGCTACAAATTCTCTACATATGCTACATGGTGGATTAGACAGGCTATAACTAGATCAATTGCTGACCAAGCAAGAACTATCAGAATACCGGTTCATATGATTGAAACTATTAATAAGCTTAATAGAGTTTCAAGACAAATGATGCAGGATATGGGCAGGGAGCCTACACCAGAAGAATTGAGTAAAGAACTGGATATGCCTGAAGATAAAGTAAGAAAAGTTCTTAAGATAGCAAAAGAACCAATCTCAACAGAGACTCCAATAGGTGATGACGAAGATTCAAGCTTAGGTGATTTTATTGAAGATACTGTAATAGAATCTCCACTTGAAAACGCTACTGAAGATAGTCTACACTTCGCAACCGATGACGTTCTTGGATCTCTTACAGCAAGAGAAGCCAAGGTTCTCAGAATGAGATTTGGTATCGGCATGAATACTGATCATACTTTAGAAGAAGTAGGTAAGCAGTTTGATGTCACTAGAGAAAGAATACGTCAGATAGAAGCAAAAGCTTTAAGAAAGTTGAGACATCCTAGTAGGTCTAGTCATTTAAAAAGTTTCTTAGACGAATAAGTTTCAGGGCCTGTAGCTCAGTTGGTTAGAGCAGTGGACTCATAATCCATTGGTCGGAGGTTCGAGTCCTCCCGGGCCCACCATTTATACGAGTTTCAGTAGTATTTCATCCTAAAATGAATTTTTAAATTATTTGAAATAAACAAATCTATATAATGTATAAGCTAATATTCCACCTATAAACTGAGCAATACAAAATAAAAAAACATTTTCCGGGCTTATCCCTGCAAAAGTATCAGAAAACATTCTACTTATTGATGCTGCCGGGTTTGCAAATGATGTTGATGATGTAAACCAGTATGCTGCTCCGATATATGCTGCAACTGATGAGGCTGTATTCTTAGAAGATGAAAGCAAAATAATTAAAACCAGTCCAAACGTAGCAAACACTTCGCTTACAAAAATATTTGCTCCAGACCTCTGATTAACTGAAAATTGAATTACATCCAAGCCAAATAAATAGTTTATTAATAAAACTCCAAGTACCGCTCCAGCTATTTGTAAAAAAACATAAATAATTAGGTCTTTGAGCGATAAATTATTGTTTAAAAACATTACCATTGAGACAACAGGATTAAAGTTAGCGCTATATTTTTGAAAACTAACTATTAAAAAATATAATGCAAAAACTGTAGCTATGGTATTCACTAAAAGAATAACTCCGTCATTATTAGGGCTTAAGTTTTGACCCATAATCCCCGATCCAACGACTGCAGCAAATAAGAAACCAGTGCCTATAAACTCAGAAAAATATCTTTGTATGTTCATTATCCTAATAATATAAAATTAATTTATAAACTAACACTCAATTGTGACAATAATTTCACAAAATCAAGTTATATCTAACATATGCAAAGAAGATCATTTCTAAAATTTTTTACTTTTCTCTTAACTTCGTTAAGTTTTAAGGTTAGTTCAAATAATAATAATGAGAAAATTTCATTCAATCATGGAGTTGCCAGCGGCGATCCTACAAATACTAATGTAATTATTTGGACGAGAGTAACAAAAGTCTCTAACAAGAGCATCAATGTTAATTGGGAGATTTCAGATGATATAAACTTTCTTAAAATTATTCATTCAGGAACTACAAAAACTTCAGCTCATAAAGATTTTACTGTTAAGGTTGACGCGAAAATTCCTAAAAAATACAACGGCACTCAAATTTTTTATAGATTCATATGTAATAATAATTTTTCTCCTGTTGGTTCCACTATTACCTTACCTATTTATAATCCACATCTTTTTAATATAGCATTTTGCAGTTGTTCAAATTATCCCGCTGGATTTTTTAATGCTTATAAGGAGATGGCTAAAAATAAAGAAATTGATCTTGTTCTTCATTTGGGTGACTATTTGTATGAATATGAAAAAAATGGCTATGCATCTGAGAATTCAAATGAATTAAATAGAGTTAGTATTCCATCAAATGAACTAATTTCTCTCAAGGATTACAGGCTTAGACATGCTCAATATAAAACAGATCAAGATCTTCAGTTGCTGCATAAAAACAAACCAATGATTGTTGTTTGGGATGATCATGAGTTTACTAATAATACATGGAAAAGCGGAGCTGAAAATCATTCAATAAATGAAGGAAATTTTCTTAGCAGAAAGATAAACGCCTTAAAAGCATATTATGAATGGATGCCGATAAGAGAAAGCAATAATAAAACAAATATTTGGAGAAGTTTTGAGGTAGGAAACTTATTTCAATTATTAATGTTAGATACAAGATTGATCTCAAGAGATAAACAACTGGATATAAATGATTTTTTTGCAGATGGTGTATTTGACTATGAATCGTATGAGAAGGATCTTAACAAACCAAGAAAACTTCTAGGCAACAAACAATTTAGCTGGGTTAAGAATACTCTTGATAAAAAATATAAGTGGTCAATATTTGGTCAGCAAATATTAATTGGACCTCAATATTTGCCTGATGCACTTAAAAAAATTGATAAATCATCAGTTCCTGAATATATGCACATATATCTACAACTAGCTGGAAAAAAACTACCTTGGAATACTGATCAATGGGATGGGTATCCAAAAGAAAGAGAAAAATTTTATAAAATAATTCAGAACTCACAATCAAATATTATTTTAGCTGGTGATACTCATTCATCTTGGTTATCTAACCTATATGACGTTAAAGAAAATTTTATAGGCATCGAGATAGGAGCTCCATCAATATCATCACCAAATGGAGTTGATTTATTTGGAGACTATGCCAACCAAATCGATAATCAATATCTAGATGAAAACGATAATTTAATTTATACAAACAGTTCCTTTAAAGGTTACGCCCTTTTATCACTAAATAAAGAAAGTGCAAGAGTTGTTTATAAATATGTTTCAACTGTGAAATCAACTGACTATAAAAATATAGAATCGCCTACTTTTGATATAAAACACAATCAACCCATTAAAATTGGCGCTTAGCTAAAAACCTTAAAACTTTCAGACTTGTAACTGTTATAAAAATTAATTCATAAAATTTACATTGTTGAAATAAAAAGTTATAAAAATTTCACATTAATATAATCAAAATAATTAAGATAATTGGTAACTTTTGTACATGAAAGTTAAAATTTTATCTGATGGTTTAGACGGACACGTAAACCAATCTTTGGGTATTGTAGAAATTCTTCAAGACAGCCTGCAACTTTCTTACACAACTGTTGATGTAAAATTGAAAAATACTTTCTTAAGAGGTCTTAAATATAGTTATATTAAAAACTTATCAAAAAACCTCACGAACAGAAATATAAATACAATTTTAAGCTTTTTTGAAGAAATTGATTTGACAGAATGTGACTTGCTTATTTCAACAGGCGCTAAGCTGACTGTTTTAAATGCTGCTCTTGCAAAAAAATACAGTATTAAAAATATTAACAACGGCTCTTTAAGAGGTGTCTCTGATGAATATTTTTCAGCAAATTTAGTCTTAGAAGAAAATATTAGGAAAAAAAAAACAAAAATAAGCAGTAATATCCCAATAATATTACCTCCAAACAGATTCAACCCTTTTAAACATTCGGGGATAAAAAATAAAGTTTTGTTTTTAATTGGTGGAAATGGATCAGGGTATAAATATAAAAAGAAAGACTTTTTTGCACTATGTAAACAAATTATAAAATACGTTCATGATTCAGGAAAAACTCCTCTAATTGTTACTTCAAGAAGAACTAAAGAATCACATGAACAATTGATAAAGGAACATCTAGAAGATTATTTAGATGTTCGGTCTGTGTGGTTTAATTCTGGAATAGGCAGAACTAATCTCTCAAATATATTTAAACTCGTTGATGAGATATTTGTTACTGAGGATAGTTCCAGTATGATTGCTGAATCTATCTCAAGCGGTCTTCACGTTTATACAATTGCTCCAAATAGACAGAAAAAAAATAAAGACTATTTAGAGATGCTGTATAGATATGAAAGAATGGGATTTATTAAAAGGCTAAATTTTGATACTACTTTTAATAATTATACAAACAAATCTACTTTGTCTGCTAAATATAAAAAAATAATAAATGCAAAACACTTGTTAAAAATACAAATATTAAAAAAACTTAACAAGTTAGTTTTAACAAAAAATTTAAAAATATTATAGGATAAGGTTATGAAAAAATTACTATTTTTAATAGTATCGCCCATATTGATCATTGCAGACTCCACAATCAAATAGTATTTTAGTCACAATTAATTTAAAAAATTTTTTATAATCTTAACTTAGATTTAACAAAAATTTTTTTATATGCATCTCGATTCCTATTAATTTTTTGATTATGTCGTATTATGGATTTCTACTTTTAAAATTTATCAACCTTTAGAAAAGTTTTTAAATTTTTACAAAAATGTAATTAAAATGAAATACAGATGAAACATAATAATTTAATGATAAAATACAAATCGATATTTCTTTCCGATATTCATCTTGGCTCTAAAGGCTGCCAGGCTAAATCTCTATATAACTTTTTAAAGAAGCATGAATGCGAAAATCTTTTTTTGGTTGGAGATATTATTGACTGCTGGAGATTAAAATCTAAGCTTTATTGGCCTCAAGAGCATGTAGATGTCATTAGAAATATATTATCAATGTCTAAAAATGGCACTAAAGTAAAATATATTACTGGAAATCATGACGATCTTTTAAGGCTTTATCAGCCACTTAATCTTGGCAAAATAGAACTTACAGAAGAGTATGAGTATGTTTCAGTTAAAG
>ERZ802822.1435-NODE-1435-length-14603-cov-28.997935_pt1 | contig 14603 bp, 15 predicted proteins | sample MGYA00345649_ERZ802822 | MGnify/ENA primary metagenome ERZ802822 (study PRJEB30503, sample SAMEA104212359) | marine metagenome | biome: Westerlies Biome; feature: [SRF] surface water layer (ENVO:00010504) within the epipelagic zone...; material: water...
GCGCATCAACGCCGACTACACAACCTGACCTTGGCCTGGCTGCTGAAGGCTGCAAAAATCACTCCATGACACAAACTTCTAACCACAGCGAAGCGAAGGGTGACGTTCCTCAGACTCGCCGACCCCGCTTCTGGGTTGGCCCTTTGCTGGCCGGTTGTTGTTTTTCCTTGGGCTACGGCATCACCCATCGGTTGGTGACCTTGCAGACCAACCCTGAGCCCCCGCGCCAGCCGGAACCCTTCGTTCGCCTTGAGTTCCCTGGCCAATCACTGGCGTCGATGCGCCGCTCCAAGGGCACAACGGAATCCTTGGTGGTTGATGTTGCCGCTATCGAAGCCAAGGCAGCGGCTGAGCGTCAGGCCAAAGCCAAGGCCGAAGAGCAGGCCCGTCTGCAGGCAGAGCTTGCTCGTAAGCAAGAACTGGCTTTGGAGGCGCCGCTGCCCGAGCCCAGTTGGATGACTCCGGCATGGACGGAACCCGAGCAACCCTGGCCGCAGGAGTTTCAGTCTGAGCCAGCAGCGTTAATCGATCCAATCGTGGATCCATCGGTTGACCCGTTCAATCCCATTGATCAGAACGATTTCTTCGTTCCACTTGACCCGTTGCCGGCACCAGCTCCCTAGCTCGGTTCGCCCGACGGATCTGCCAAAGTTTCGAAGTAGTCGAGGCGCTCATGGGGTCTTCGGAAGCATTCATTCGTGCCACCGTCAACCGGATCAGCGCCCGTTTGGGTCATGGGTTAGCGGATGCGGCGGCTGAGATCGCTGTTCTGGCGCAGGATGCACCAGAACGTCTCCGTCAGGAATGGGAGTTGTTCCAGGAGGAGGTTCAGGCGGAGGCCGAGCGGTTGGAACATGTCGATGCCCCTGCCCCTCGATCACCAGGCTCCGGCATTGAGACCACCGACATCACCACCGATTCCCAGCCCAGCTCTCCGCAGGACCTGGTTGATCGCCTGCGCGCCTCGGTGGCCGAGATCAACAGCGTCCTCGAGGCCCGCTCCTGATGGGCCGCATGCTGCGGGGGCTGCGCATCTGGCGGGCTGTCCTCACATTGCTGCTGTTCCTTTGGTGGGATAGCCAGGCCTGGACTTATCGAGGTGGACCCACCCCGGAAGGCCGTGCTGCCCGGCAGCAACGGCGGGCCCGCTGGTTGACAGCCGAGTTGCTTCAACTGGGCTCAGCTTTCATCAAGTTGGGCCAGTTGCTCTCAGCGCGGCCCGACATCCTTCCCGCCGGTTGGGTGGCGGAGCTTGCATCCCTTCAGGACAGCGTGCCCGCTTTCCCGTTTGAGCAGGTCCAGACCGTGCTGGAGGAGGAGCTCGGCCCCCGTTGCGCTGAGGTGATCGACCTCGATCCGGTGCCTCTGGGAGCCGCGTCCTTGGCTCAGGTGCACCGCGCCAGCCTGCGCAGTGGCCGTCAGGTGGTGCTGAAAATCCAACGCCCCGGGCTCGACACCCTCTTCCGCCTGGATCTGGAGGTGATGCAGCAGGTGGCTGCGGTGATGCAGCGCCACCCCAGCTGGGGGCGAGGACGGGACTGGCCTGCGATGGCTCGTGAATGCCGCCGGGTGCTGTTGCGGGAACTGGATTTCAGGGTGGAAGCGCAATACGCAGCCCGCTTCCGTCAGCAGTTTCTCGATGACGAGCGCATTCGCATCCCCGCCGTGATCTGGGAACAGAGCACCCGCCGGGTGCTTTGCCTGGATTATCTACCTGGAATCAAGGTCAACGACCGGGAGGCGCTGCTGGAGGCCGGCGTCGACCCCTCCGCCGTGGCGGAAATCGGGGCTGCCAGTTACCTCAAGCAACTGGTGCGCTTTGGTTTTTTTCATGCTGATCCCCATCCCGGCAACCTGGCGGTGGCCAGCGACGGCGCTCTCATCTACTACGACTTCGGGATGATGGGGTTGTTGTCGGATGGTCTGCGCCGTCGTCTCGGGTCGATGGTGAGGGCGGCTGCGGCACGCGATTCAGCCGCGCTGGTGGATGAGTTGCAGGCGGCCGGTGTGATCTCCAAAGGGATCGATGTGGGCCCGGTGCGCCGGTTGGTGCGTCTGATGCTGAACGAAGCCCTTACACCACCGTTCAGCAGCAATGTGATCGACAAGCTCTCCGGTGATCTCTACGACCTGGTGTACGGCCAGCCGTTCCGTCTGCCGGTGGAGTTGATCTTCGTGATGCGGGCACTGTCCACATTCGAGGGCGTCGGCCGCAGCCTCGATCCGGCTTTTAGCTTGGTGGCGATCGCCAAGCCCTACCTCCTTCCTCTGATGACGTCGAGCGGATCCGGCTCCAACGACCTGTTCAATGAACTTGGACGCCAGGTGGGAGCGTTGAGCAGTCGAGCTGCTGCCCTTCCCCGCCGTCTGGACGAGAGCCTTGAGCGGTTGGAGCAGGGTGATCTGCAGCTGCAGGTGCGCCTGGGTGAATCCGATCGCCAGTTCCGCCGGATGACCCTGGCGCAGCAATCGATCGGTCAGTCGGTACTGCTGGGTTGCTTGGCACTCTCCGCCGCCATTGTTGGTGCCAGCGTGCGACCTCTCTGGGCTCTGCTTCCTGCAGCAGCTGCAGTCCCGGTGGGGATGGGTTGGTTTCAGATGCAGGTGCGCATGCGCCGTGATCAGCGACTGGAGCAACTGCCTGGCTCTAATCGCTGACGACAGGCTTGGTGATCAGGCGTTACCTCGGGGACCCTGGCCAACAGCACCGGCGTAAATCGCCTGGCTGCCTAGTTCGTCCTCGATCCGCAGCAGTTGGTTGTACTTGGCGACGCGCTCGCTGCGGCTGAGGGAACCGGTCTTGATCTGACCGGCGCGGGTGGCGACGGAGAGATCAGCGATGGTGGTGTCCTCGGTTTCGCCGCTGCGGTGGCTGATCACGCTGGTGTAGCCGGAACGCCCAGCCAGATCGATCGCCTGCAGGGTTTCGGTGAGAGATCCGATCTGGTTCACCTTGATCAGGATCGAGTTCGCCGTGCTGTTGTCGATGCCCTGCTGCAGGCGCTTGGTGTTGGTCACGAACAGGTCATCACCCACCAGCTGCACCTTGCTGCCGAGCCGCTCGGTGAGCAGTTTCCAACCCTCCCAGTCGTCTTCCGCCAGGCCGTCTTCGATCGACACGATCGGGAATTTCTCCACCAGCTGCTCCAGCTGACCGACCATTTCGGCGCTGTCGTAGCTGCCGCCATCAAAGGCATAGCGGCCGTTCTCGAAGAATTCGGTGCTGGCGACGTCCAGCGCCAGGGAAATCTGCTCGCCGGGTTTGTAGCCGGCCTTCGTGATCGCCTCCACCAGGATCTCCCCGGCTTCCACGTTGCCCAGGTCGGGGGCGAAACCACCCTCATCCCCCACGGATGTGCTCATGCCCTTGGCCTTGAGCAGACCCTTGAGGGTGTGGAAGACCTCGGTGCCCATGCGCAGAGCCTCGCGGAAGCTGGGGGCGCCGTGGGGCACCAGCATGAATTCCTGGAAATCCAGGCTGTTGGCCGCATGGGCGCCACCGTTGATCACGTTCATCAACGGCACCGGCAGCAGGTTGGCCATCGGTCCGCCGAGGTAGCGGTACAGGGGCAGTCCCAGTCCGTTGGCAGCAGCGCGGGCGGTGGCCATGCTCACCGCGAGAATCGCATTGGCGCCCAGGCTGGATTTGTTGTCGCTGCCGTCCAACTCGAGCATCGCCGCATCCACGGCGGCCTGATCCAGGGCGGAGAGTCCGCACAGGGTTGGCGCGATGCGCTCTTCGATGTGGGTGACGGCCTGGCTGACGCCTTTGCCCATGTAACGGTCGCCGCCGTCCCGCAGTTCGTGGGCCTCGTGGGCACCGGTGCTGGCGCCGCTGGGCACGATGGCCCGGCCCATGGCACCACCTTCGAGCAGCACTTCGGCTTCAACGGTTGGGTTGCCGCGGGAATCGAGAACCTCGCGGGCCACGATGGTGTCGATGACGAGGTCGAGCGAATCGATCACGTTGGGCGGGGCATAAACCTGGCGATCTTATGGGTCGCCCCCTGCTCTCGCATTGTGACCGTTGGCACCCGGCCAGAATGCTTAAACGTTCACGTCAGGAAACCGCGCCCCATGCGGATGCTCCACACCATGCTCCGGGTCGGGGATCTGGACCGGTCCATTGCCTTCTACACCGATGTGCTCGGCATGCAGCTGCTGCGCCGCAAGGAGTACCCCAGTGGACGCTTCACCCTGGCCTTCCTGGGTTACGGGCCGGAGTCGGAGCAGACGGTGCTGGAGCTCACCCACAACTGGGACACCAGCTCCTACGAGCTGGGGGATGCCTACGGCCACATCGCCCTCGGGGTGGAAGACATTCGCAGCACCTGTGCCGCCATCAGCGGCAAGGGCGGCCGGGTGGTGCGTGAGCCGGGGCCGATGAAGCATGGTTCCACGGTGATTGCTTTCGTGGAGGACCCTGACGGCTACAAGGTGGAGTTGATCGAGATGTCCTCCCGCGCCGCTGCATGACCGGCACCCCCGCCTCCCGCGGCAGCCTCACCCACGAGCCTGACCGTTTTTCCGATCCCGCCTGGGAGCTGCTGCTGGCTGGTCAGGACATGGCCCGTCGCTGGCGCCACGATCAGCTGGATGTGGAGCATCTGATCCAGGTGCTGTTCAGCGACTCAGCCTTCCGTCGCTGGGTGGATCCGCTGCCGTTGCGCTCTGACGATCTTCTCGATCGCTTGGAGGATGTGCTGGCGGATCAGCCTCCGGCGCGGGGTGATCAGTTGTTCATCGGTGAGGACCTCGAGCAGCTGTTGGAGACCGCCGATCAAGTGCGAGGTCGCTGGGGCGATCGCTCGATTGATGTGCCCCAGCTGATCGTCGCCGTCGGCGCTGATCCCCGCATCGGTGCCGAGTTGTTTGCAGCCCAGGGTCTGGCTGTTGATCGGCTGGAGAGTCTGTTGCGTCAGCCGTCGGTTTCTCCGGCCCCAGCACCACCACCAGTCCCAACCGCAGCATCGGCCCCAGCCCCAACGCCTCGATCAGCTCCTGCCCCCCGCGTGATGGCACCGGAGCCGGAGCCGACGGTTGAACTGGAGCGGGAGCCGTCAGCGCTTGAGGCCTATGGCCGGGATCTGACTGAGGAGGCTGAAGCGGGGTCGCTTGATCCGGTGATCGGTCGCGACAGCGAGATCCGCAACCTGATCAAGGTGCTCTCCCGCCGCAGCAAAAACAACCCGGTGCTGATCGGAGAACCCGGCGTCGGCAAGACGGCCATCGCCGAGCTCCTGGCCCAGCGGATTGTGGCTGGAGAGGTACCGGATTCCCTGCAGGGGCTGCGACTGATTGCCCTTGATCTCGGTGCCCTGATCGCCGGGGCCAAATTCCGCGGTCAGTTCGAGGAACGCCTGCGCTCCGTGTTGGAGGAGGTGAGTCGCTCGGATTCCGGGGTGGTGCTGTTCATTGACGAGCTCCACACCGTGGTGGGCAGTGACCGCAGCAGCACCGATGCGGGCAGCCTGCTCAAACCCGCCCTGGCGCGGGGGGATCTGCGTTGCATCGGTGCGACGACGCCGGAGGAATACCGGCGGACGGTGGAAAAGGATCCCGCCCTTAACCGGCGCTTTCAGCAGGTGCTGATTCGCGAGCCGGACCTCGAGCTCAGCCTGGAGATCCTGCGCGGCCTGCGGGAGCGCTACGAGCTGCATCACGGCGTCACGATCACCGATGAGGCGATTCAGACCGCCAATCGGCTGGCGGATCGCTACATCAGCGACCGTTGCCTGCCGGACAAGGCGATCGATCTGATTGATGAGGCGGCGGCCCAGCTGAAGATCGAAGTCACCTCCAAACCGCAGGTGGTGGAGGAGGCTGAAGCGGATCTGCGGCGGGTGGAGCTGGCGCTGCTGGCGGCGGAACAGGCACCGGAAGAGGAGCGGATTCAGCTGCAGCGTCAACGTCTGGAGGTGTCCTCCCGCCTGGACGACCTACGCCGCCGTTGGCAGGAGGAGCGCACGCAGTTGGAGGAGCTTGGCCAGTTGCTGCAGCAGGACGAAGACCTGCGTCACGCCATCGCTGAAGCGGAACGGGAGGGCGATCTGGAGGAGGCGGCTCGGTTGCAGTACGACCAGCTGCACACCGTTCAACAGCGGCGGGAGGCGTTGGAAGCCAGTCAGGCTGAGGCGCAGTCCGCGGGTACAGCGCTGCTGCGGGAACAGGTGGAGGCCGGAGATATTGCTGATCTGGTGGCCCGTTGGACCGGTATTCCGGTGCAGCGTCTGCTAGCGGGCGAACGCCGCAAGCTGCTGGCCCTGGAAAGTCACCTGTCCGAGCGGGTGATCGGCCAGGTGGAAGCGGTGGCCGCCGTTGCGGCAGCGATCCGGCGGGCGCGGGCCGGGATGAAGGACCCCCGCCGTCCCGTGGGTTCGTTCCTGTTTCTTGGCCCGACGGGGGTCGGCAAAACCGAGCTGGCCAAAGCGCTGGCCACCTCCCTGTTCGATGAGGAGGAGGCGCTGGTGCGCCTCGACATGAGCGAGTTCATGGAGCGCAACGCCTCCGCGCGTCTGATCGGTGCACCACCGGGCTATGTCGGATACGAGGAAGGGGGACAACTCACCGAGGCGGTGCGTCGGCGCCCCTACGCCGTGCTGCTGCTGGATGAGGTGGAAAAGGCTCACCCGGATGTGTTCAATCTGCTGCTGCAGGTTCTCGACGATGGCCGCCTCACCGATTCCCAGGGACGGACCGTTGATTTCCGCCACACCGTGGTGGTGATGACCAGCAACCTGGCCAGTCCGGTGATCCTTGAACACGCCCGTTCCGGCTCCAGCGATGACGCCCAGCTGCAGCTGCAGGTGGATGCGGCCCTGTCCAGTCAGTTCCGCCCGGAATTCCTCAATCGCATTGATGAAGTGATCCGTTTCCGACCCTTGGAGGTGAAGGATCTGGTGCGGATCGTGCGCCTGCAGCTGGCTGATCTCTCCTCCCTCATGGCTGAACAAGGTCTGTCGCTGGAGGTGGACGATGCGGTGGCGGACTCCCTGGCCCGTCAGGGCCATGAGCCGGAGTACGGCGCCCGACCGTTGCGACGGGTGCTGCGGCGTCAGCTGGAAAACCCACTGGCAACGCAATTGCTGGAGGAGCGCTTCCGTTCGGCGCGGGGCATCCGGGTTCGTAGCGGAGCAGACGACGGCCCGTCGCTGGTGTTTGAGCCCCTGGAGTAAACAGGGGCATCCAGTAAGGTGTTTGTTTGGCAGTGTGCCTGCCGGCATCCCTGTCAACACCCGGTCCCCCTTCCGTGACCAGCCCGATTTCCGAGGACACCTCAACCAAGAGTCCTGACGCCACACCCGCAGAACCCGCCGCCCCACGCGGTTTTCTGCCGGCCACGGTCGACGAACTCAAGCTTGTGGTCTGGCCCAGCCGTCAGCAGCTGTTCAGCGAATCGATCGCTGTGATCCTGATGGTGAGCTTGTCGGCCGCCGGCATTGCCGCGGTCAGTCGCTTCTTCGGATGGGCGTCATCCCAGGTGTTCCGCTGATCCGCACCCCTTTTCAGCCGTGCCCGACGATCTGACCACAACGGACCCCGCCGAGGTGCTCGACCTGCCGGCCCCGAATGAGGGTGAGGAGGGCACGCTCTCGGATGCGCCGGCCGCCAACACGGCCATTGCCCGTTGGTACGCCGTGCAGGTGGCCTCCAGCTGTGAGAAAAAGGTGAAGGCGACCCTTGAGCAGCGGGCGATCACCCTTGGGGTGAGCAAACGCATCCTCGAGATCGAGATTCCGCAGACCCCTGCGGTCAAGGTGAAAAAAGACGGTTCCCGTCAGTCCACCGAGGAGAAGGTGTTCCCCGGCTATGTGCTGGTGCGGATGGTGCTCGATGAGGACACGATGATGGCCGTCCGCAGCACACCGAACGTGATCAACTTCGTTGGGGCGGAAGACCGGCGCGCCACCGGTAAGGCTCGCGGCCACATCAAGCCACGCCCCCTCAGCCGCGCTGAGGTGGACCGGATCTTCAAACGTGCTGCCGAGAAGAAAACCGTCGTCAAGGTGGATCTCACCGAAGGCGATCAGATCCTGGTGACCGCTGGTCCGTTCAAGGACTTCCAGGGTGAGGTGATCGAGGTCTCGGGCGAACGCAACAAGCTCAAGGCCTTGTTGTCCATCTTCGGTCGGGAGACCCCGGTGGAACTGGAGTTCTCTCAGATCTCCAAGCAGAACTGACCACGGGCGGCCGCTTCCCTGTGGAGGGCGGCCTGAGGGGTGATTTTCACCCTGCCCCACCCTGCCCACGGGCCTGGTGATCCGCAGAAGTCAAAAGCCGTTCGTCAATGGCCAAGAAAGTCACCGCTGTTATCAAGCTGGCCCTCCAGGCCGGCAAAGCCAACCCCGCGCCGCCGGTGGGCCCTGCCCTCGGTCAGCACGGTGTGAACATCATGATGTTCTGCAAGGAGTACAACGCTCGGACGCAGGACAAAGCCGGTTTTGTGATTCCGGTGGAGATCTCGGTCTATGAAGACCGCAGCTTCACCTTCATCACCAAGACGCCCCCGGCGTCGGTGCTGATCACCAAGGCCGCCAAGATCGAGAAAGGTTCCGGCGAGTCCGCTAAGGGCAGCGTTGGATCGATCAACCGGGCTCAGCTCGAGGAGATCGCCAAAACCAAGCTTCCCGATCTCAACTGCACCAGCGTTGAGTCCGCGATGCGGATCATCGAAGGCACCGCCCGCAACATGGGCGTGTCCATCAGCGACTGATCGTCGCCGCCTCATTCTTCAACCCTTACCGGGGGAGACATCGCTGATGTCGTCCGCACCCCACTCCTGTTATGCCCAAACTCTCCAAGCGACTGGCAGGTCTTGCCAGCAAGATCGAGGATCGCGTCTACGAACCCCTCGAGGCGATTGCCCTGGTGAAGGACAACGCCACCGCCAAGTTCGACGAAACGATGGAGGCCCACGTGCGCCTCGGCATCGATCCCAAGTACACCGACCAGCAGCTGCGCACCACCGTGGCACTGCCCAATGGCACTGGCCAGACCGTTCGCATCGCGGTGGTGACCCGTGGTGAGAAGGTTGCCGAAGCCAAGGCCGCCGGGGCCGAACTGGCCGGTGATGAAGATCTGGTGGAGACCATCGCCAAAGGCGAGATGGAGTTCGACCTGTTGATCGCCACCCCGGACATGATGCCCAAGGTGGCCAAACTGGGTCGTGTCCTCGGTCCCCGGGGCCTGATGCCGAACCCCAAGGCCGGAACGGTGACCACCGATCTGGCTGGAGCCATCCAGGAATTCAAGGCCGGCAAATTGGAATTCCGAGCTGACCGCACGGGTATCGTCCACGTCCGATTCGGCAAGGCGAGCTTCACTGCCGAGGCTCTGTTGCAGAACCTCAAGACCCTGCAGGAGACCATCGACCGCAACAAGCCCAGCGGTGCCAAGGGCCGCTACTGGAAGTCTCTCTATGTGACGTCCACCATGGGCCCTTCCGTGGAAGTGGACTTCTCCGCATTGCAGGACATTGAGCAGGGGAGCTAATCAGGCTCTCCTCTACAATTCAACATTGGCGAAAGCCAAACCGGGCACGCGCCCGGCCTGAGACAGCAGGATTTCAACTGGCCCGTTCCTGACGGGCCATTCGATGTAATCCCTGCCGAGGCAGACGCGACATGATTTTTGTCCCATTCGGGATTGGATCGACACGCGGCCTCGTCTTCTTCTGAAGACTCGATCGGCCGTGTGTCCAGCTTGTTCCCCCTCGATCCGATCCAATCCCTATGGGCCGCACGCTGGAGAGCAAGCAGCAGATCGTCGGAGAGCTCAAGGAGCTCCTCGCCGAGTCCGAACTGGCGCTGGTTCTTGATTACAAGGGCCTCTCCATCAAGGAAATGTCCGACCTGCGGGATCGTCTGCGGGCTGGCAACGCGGTGTGCAAGGTGACCAAAAACACCTTGATGCGCCGTGCCATTGATGGTGACAGCGCCTGGTCGAATCTCGACTCTCTTCTGACAGGCACCAATGCCTTCGTCCTGATCAAGGGCGATGTCGGTGCCGGTGTGAAGGCCGTTCAGGCGTTCCAGAAGGAGACCAAGAAGTCCGAAACCAAAGGCGGCCTTTTCGAAGGCAAGCTGCTGTCCCAGGACGAGATCAAGGCTATCGCCGATCTCCCCTCCAAAGAGCAGCTCATGGCTCAGATCGCCGGTGCGATCAACGCTGTGGCCACCAAGGTTGCTGTGGGCATCAACGAGGTTCCCTCCGGTCTCGCGCGGGCGCTCAAGCAGCACGCCGAAGGCGGCGACAGCTGAGCGCTCTCTGCCGACATCACTGGTTTCACTGATCTGTTGCTTCTTCATTCACAACCATGTCTCCAAAAACCGACGAAATTCTCGAATCACTGAAGTCCCTTTCTCTGCTGGAAGCTTCCGAGCTTGTCAAGCAGATCGAGGAAGCCTTCGGTGTGTCCGCCGCCGCGTCCGCCGGCGTCGTGATGGCTGCCCCTGGCGCTGCTGCCGGCGGCGGTGGTGGTGAAGCCGCCGAGGAAAAGACCGAATTCGACGTCATCCTCGAGAGCTTCGACGCCGCAGCCAAAATCAAGGTGCTCAAGGCTGTGCGCAACGCCACCGGCCTGGGTCTTGGCGACGCCAAGGCTCTGGTGGAAGCTGCTCCAAAGCCCATCAAGGAAGGCATCTCCAAGGACGAAGCCGAAGCTCTCAAGAAAGAGATCGAAGAAGTGGGCGGCAAGGTCACCCTCAAGTGATCCTGTTCGGGCTGGTCTCACCGGCCCGATTCACGTCTTCCACAAAACCAAGCCGGTCCCCAGGGGCCGGTTTTTTGTTGGACACCTGCCCAATAAAAAACCCCCGCCGAAGGCAGGGGCTCTTATTAAGTGGAACACTTTCAGGAGTCTGTCCTTGTTTCGACCCTGAAGAGGCGTTCAGCACTCCTCACACCTATGAAAACTAAGGGCGATGAAACAAACAACCAACTTCAACAGGTCAGCCTGCCAACTGGCACTGTGACAGTCGCTGGCCTCAGGGTCGATAGGGAATGACCTCCAGCCGTATGGGCTCGCCGCTGGCGATGCGCTGATTGATGCTTGGCGCTGTTGGTGCCGTTGGGGCCCCCAGCCGGCTGAATCCACTGTCGCTGCCCCGTTCTGCCCGGGCCAGGAGCCGGTTCACCGGGTCGGGATGAGCGAAATAAACGTGGCTCAGGGTGCGCCCTTTGTAGACACGCCGTTCCAGGCGCCAGGCGGGATCCAGCTGAATCTGAACGAAGCCGTTGCGATCCCGTCTGGGAATCGTTGCCCGGCCGACCACGATTGGGGCCCCCTGGCCTGGGTTCAAAGCTTGCAACTGCAAGCTGTTGCCGCGTTGCCGCAGGCTCAGCCGAAAGCGGCTGCCGAGGTCTTCACCACCGCTGCGGAGGGAATAGCCATTGCTGTCGAGGTAGCGGCTGCAGATTCCGGCAAAGTTGAACGTGTTGAGGGTCGGATCCACCAGACCATCCGCCCGCGGTGTCCAGCAGCGGGGCCGTTGCTTGATCTGCTCCAGCACCAGCAGCTTCCAGTTGCGCTGTCCCACCGGCTGGGCCAGCACCGCAAAGCGGTTCTGCTGGAGAGCTTTGCTGTCGAACAGGCCGCGGGCGGACTGAGCCGCCGGCAACAATCCCGCTGTGCTCACGACAACTGCGGCCAGGATCAGGCTGCGGAGGTAGGTTCGCCCCATCACTGGCCTGCGAGAAACCACGTTGTACCGAAACCAGTGCAGGGGGAGCAATGGCTGAAGGACGGGGTCGGGTGGTGGCTGCAGCCACCGACGGAGCCTGCAGTGGCAACCCGGGTCCAGGCGGTTGGGGCGCTTTGCTGCGCTTTGAAGATGGCAGTGTCGAGGAATTTGGCGGCCATGATCCGGCAACGACCAACAACCGCATGGAACTGCAGGCGGCGCTGGAGTTGCTGCAGCGGCTGAAACAACTGCCACGCCATCCCGATCTGACGATTCGCACCGACAGCAAATATTTGATCGATGGGCTCGGCTCCTGGATGAAGGGCTGGAAGCGCAAGGGCTGGAAGACAGCGGCTGGCAAGCCTGTGCTCAACCAGGATCTCTGGAAAGCCCTGGATGCAGCTCGGCTGGATGATGTGCCGCTGGCCTACGTGAAAGGTCACAGCGGTGATCCGGACAACGACCGTGTCGACCGGATCGCAGTTGCTTTTTCCCAGGGGCGTTCGTTGGATCTCGGCCAGCCAGCCGTTGAGAGCGACGTTGCGGCAGTCGATGTCGATGCTGATCCGGCACCACAACAGCTGGTGCAGTTGTTGAGCCGCTTGGAGCTGGCGGACCGGTTGGCGGATGGAGGATTCAGTCTCAGCCTGGTGGAGCTGGCGCAGCTGGTGGAACTCCCGCTGAAGCAGCTGGAGCAGCGTCAGGAGTCCTGGATCTGGCGGGACTGGCAGGTGCAACCGAATGAGGAGGGTCGCTGGACCCTGCAGCGTCGCGAGGCAGGATCAGAACAGTCCTGAGCGATCGCCATGCCGCCATCCCCTCTCAGCAGCGGCGCGTTCTATCAGCGCTGGCTGGGGCCGGTGCTCGCCAATGACGAGGGGCTCGATGCTGAACAGCTGTCCCGCACAGCACTGACTGCCCTGGGACAAGCGTCGCTGCGGCGCGAGTGGCCGCTGGTGTCTACGGTGCTGGAGGGCCTGGCCGGTGATCTGCAGCGCCGTGATCTGCGGCTCGAGCAGGTGTTGTTCGGTTGCCGTTTCCCCAACCCAGTGGGTCTTGCGGCTGGTTTCGACAAGAACGGGGTGGCAGCAGGACTCTGGGATCGCTTTGGCTTTGGTTTCGCGGAGGTGGGCACTGTCACCTGGCATGGTCAGCCCGGCAATCCCCGACCTCGGTTGTTTCGTCTGGCTCAGGAACAGGCAGCTCTCAATCGGATGGGGTTCAACAACGATGGAGCCCAGGCGTTGCGCAGAACCCTGGAACGTCAACGGCTGGCCCCCCCCGGTCGTCGCCCGGCAGTCCTGGGAATCAACGTCGGTAAATCGAAGGTCACCGCGTTGGAACAGGCCCCTGAGGATTACGCCTCCTCGCTGGAGCTATTGGCCCCCCTGGCGGATTACGCCGTGATCAATGTGAGTTCTCCCAATACCCCTGGGCTGCGGGATCTGCAGGATTCCAGCCAGTTGCGGCGGCTGGTGGAGCGGCTGCGTCGCTTGCCGGCCTGTCCGCCGTTGCTGGTGAAGATTGCACCGGATCTTGAGGATGAGGCGATTGATGGCATTGCCCGGCTGGCCTTCGAGGAGGGGCTGGCGGGGGTGATTGCGGTGAACACCAGCCTGGATCGCCTGGGGTTGGAGCAGCGTCGGCTGTTGCAGACCGGCCGCACCTTGGCGGAGGAGGCTGGTGGTCTCAGTGGTGCGCCCTTGCGGCAACGGGCGCTGGAGGTGATTCGCCGGCTGCGGGCCAGCGCCGGTCCGGCCTTAACGCTGATCGGTGTTGGAGGTATTGATTCAGCTGAGATCGCCTGGGAGCGCATCACCGCCGGAGCGTCGTTGATTCAGCTGTACACCGGCTGGATTTTCCAGGGTCCTGAGCTGGTGCCTCGCATCCTGGAGGGGTTGCAGTTGCAGTTGGACCGCCATGGCTTGCGCAGCATTGCTGAAGCGGTGGGAAGTGGTTTGCCCTGGTTGCCCGGTTCAGAGGGTGCGGAAAGCTGATTCGGTAGTTAAAAAGTCAACTGGCTCACTCCAAGATTGGTGGAGTGAGTCCATCAGGAATTGATGATCGTTTTGTGATTTCACCATGCTTCGCTAATTCAGAATCAAAGAGTGGAGTGATTTGATTGTTTGTCGCGATTAAAGATTTTCTTTAATGAGAGCCAGGTGATTCAGTTGCCTCCAATTGCCCATAAAATTTGGCTTGTCTCTACACCATGATCTGGATACCATGGATGAAAACAATGTGTCTGATTGAGTCCGCTGCTCCTGGCTGAATTTCCTCAGGTTCAGGCTTTTCAGGCCGGCTTGAAGCGTCTTCTTGGTGTGCGTCGAGTTCTGGGACTGGCCACAGATCGTCGATTGGTCTGTTGTTGGCAGCACAAGTCGCTCTGGTATTGGCGATCCATTGATTGGCCGCCTGATGCATGCCGTGATGGCATGCCGATGCAGCGCGAGGTCATGAGCGAGGCGCTGGAGGAGCTTCTTTTTGACAGTGATGTGGTCGGTGCTCGGCTTGAGTTGCTGCTCCCTGTTGATGGTGTTTATTGGCGCGTTCTCGAAGGTGTTGGTGCTGATGTTTTTGATTCGGATGCTTCATCAGCGGCTCTATGCAATGGGCTTGATTGGCCTCTTGATCCGTCGGCGTCCTATGTCACGGCGACGCCCTGTGCCGATGCGGTTGTTGCGGTTGGTGTGAGGCGAACCATGCTTCAGGCCTGGATTGATGTCGTTGAGCAAGCCGACCTGCCACTGCAACGCGTTGATTGGCTTTTGTCTTGCGCCCAGCGATGCCTTCATCACCTCAGCTCCGGCTGGACGGGTGATGTGGCCTGGCTGTTTCCCCATGCCTCGGCTGTCCGTTTGGTGTTGATTCACGACGGTGTCCCTGAGGTGGATCAAACCTTTGCAAGAGATGGGCTTGAAC
>ERZ802822.1436-NODE-1436-length-14587-cov-48.177050_pt1 | contig 14587 bp, 14 predicted proteins | sample MGYA00345649_ERZ802822 | MGnify/ENA primary metagenome ERZ802822 (study PRJEB30503, sample SAMEA104212359) | marine metagenome | biome: Westerlies Biome; feature: [SRF] surface water layer (ENVO:00010504) within the epipelagic zone...; material: water...
CGTTCGGCACTGCGTGCGCCAGCAAAAATTTGCACCGGGTTTTCGTCTGAGCCGAAGTCGCGTGCAATTTGGTAAACCGCGGCTAGCCCGGTGCCACCGGCTACACAGATGATATTGGCGTCGTCTTTGGGCATAACAGCTGCACCGTGCGGCCCTCGTATGTAGACATCATCCCCAGGTTTGAGCTCATAGCAGGCATGGGTGAACTGTCCGACGTCGATGACAGCGAGCCGAAGCGGCGAGTCGGTCAGGCATGAGAAAGGTTTTTCTCCAACGCCCGGGATCCACACGAAAACATACTCACCGGGCTGAATGTTGATATTGCCATCCAAGGTCAGGACAGTGATGTCGTCGCATACCGGTTCGTTAGCGAGGACTTTAAACGGTGCAAAGTCCATGTCCAGTTCAAGGTTGAGACCTGCTCTGGCCTTGTCACTGCCAAATTCAATATCGTCTCGAAGCTGACGGAAGTAGGTGTTCATATCTTCCGTGTCCATGCCGCTCAGCGCCGAGCCCACACCGACAATAGTTGCTCCAGCATGCATGGCGGCGCGGCAATCCTCTGCTGTCGACAGGCCACCGCAGCCGATGATCGGCGTGTCGGTGATTGATTTCAGCGCGCGAATGCATTTCAGTGCTGTGGGCAGGACACCACTTCCCGACATGCCGCCCATGCCGTTACTCAGCACTGCATGACCGTGACTCTCGGTGTAGCCGGGTCCGACAGTGTTAATGGCACAGAGACCGTCGGCGCCTGCATCGAGCGCTGCTTGGCCTATATCCTCAATGCGATCAACATTGGGTGTGAGCTTGGGAATAACCGGTACATCCACGGCCGCCTTCACTGCGCTGACAATTGCGGCAACCATCTCGGGATCCTGACCCATAGCCATACCGTAGCCCTGCGCGTGTGGGCAGGAGAGGTTAAGTTCTAGACCATCGGCTACTGGCGCCAGAATTGTTGCGACCTCGACAAACTCTTCGATGCTGCCGCCAAAGATTGAGACCAATAAGAAACGGTCTTCTGGAATATTCAGTGACTCAAAACCTTTCCGAGCCTCTTCTGCACCGGGGTTGGTCAGGCCCACAGCGTTGACGAAACAGCCGGGGGCGTACTGTGAATAGACTGGCTCGCGATTGCCGGCTCGTGGTGCGGGACCCACGCTCTTTGTGGTGACAACACCAATTTCGGGGAGCTCGTCGAAAATTCGTTGAATGATACTCGGAGCCGTAGAAACAATTCCTGAGGGAATCGTAAAAGGACCGCTGACCGTTTTCCCAAGAAACGCTGTTTTCACCCGACTCTCCATGTGTGCGACGCGCAATTATACAGGCCTGCGCGCCGATGAGCTATGGATGAGCTGTCAGAGCGCCATCAACCATGGTGCTGTTCATGGTCCTGTTTAAGTACCGCAAAACGTCCGGGTGACGCGCTCAGACCCAGTCGGCGTGGCAGCCCACAAGGCATCGTTGTCATGCCAATCAAACGGCTGCTGCCAGCGTATAAACGCGGCTTCCAGCTTGTCATAGTCTTGCGACTCGGCATCACCAATTGCGCTGGCCACCAGATGGTTCCGGGGGATGACAACCGGATTGGCGCGCCTCATGAGGTCCGCTGTCTCTTGATTATCCCCCTTGTTCACCGCCCTACGTTGCCGCCACGATGCGGTCCACTCAATGAGATCCTCGCTCGGCGTAAATAAGTCACCGATTGGGGTGTGGTTAGCATCATCGAGCGCTTGGTGAGTCAACCAGCGGTAGGCGAGTGTCAGATCGAGTGCGTCGCGCTCCAAGATGGTTAAAAAAGTGTCGTGGAGTTCGGTGTCCTCCGGACGAAAGCTGTCAAGCCCAAGTTTGGCTGCTATGCGAGTTTTGAAGGCATCGGTGTACCAGCGAGGAAACTCGTCTATCACTGACTGTGCATAGGCTACCGCCTTGTCTTCCTGGCTATTGAGCACTTTGAGCAGACAGGATGCTAAAACGCTGGTGTTCCAGTGGCCGATGCCGGGCTGGTTGGATAGCCGATAACGTCCGTGACTGTCGATGGCACTGAACACAGCGTCAGCTTGGTAGGTATCAACGAAGGCGCAGGGCCCGTAATCGATGGTCTCACCGGAGAGCAGCATATTGTCCGTATTCATCACACCGTGAACAAAGCCGAGGCTCTGCCAATGGGCCACTAGAGATGCTATCCGCTTGACAGTGGCTTCGAGTAGGACCTCGGCCTTGGCTTCGAGTGTCGTCGCATCCTTGGCCGCCAGGATGTCAGCGAAGTGGCGCTCTGCGGCGTACTCGACGAGTTCCGCCAGTCCATCGCCATCTCTGGTCATAGCAAAGTACTGAATGCTGCCGAAGCGCAGATGGCTCTTTGCCACTCGAACGATGACGGCGCCGGGTTCCATGTCGTTTCGGTAGACCCGATCTCCCGTGGCAATGGCGCCAAGCGCGCGAGTGGTGGGTACGCCAAGGTGGTGCATTGCCTCTGAGAGGAGGAATTCTCTGACGACCGGTCCCACGGGCGACTTTCCATCGCCACCGCGCGAGTAGGGCGTTTGCCCGGCCCCCTTTAACTGGATATCGAATCGCTCGGCATCGCTCCGAGTCCATTCGCCCAGAAGCACGGCTCTGCCGTCCCCCAGCTGAGGGTTGTATTGACCAAACTGGTGGCCCGCATAGACCGACGCACTGGGCTTTGCACCTTCCAGCTCACCGCGGCCAGAAAAGGCCGCCAAGGCCAAATCGGTTTTGCGCCACATGTCAGGCCACTCTATCTCGGTTGCCAGCGCCTCGTTCCATGCCATCCACTCGGGCGCAGTGGCTGGCTCAGGAGCCACCGTGGCGGTATAGGCGCGACCGAGCGCTTGGTATGAGTGCTGCCAGTGGGGTGTGTGCATCATTATTGAATTCGCTTGACAGAGGGCTGGATGAGTTCGGCATTGCCATCGAGGTTGAGCTCGTCTATGAGGCTACCCTGCAGACTCCGCTGCACGATGGCCGAGACGTCGATGGCACAGCAAGAACGGGCATTACCGGTATGTGTTTGCCCGCGACAGGTTACGGGCCATGTGATGTCGGGCCATGTGATGTCGGGCCATGTGATGTGAATGACGCGTGAACTCGCTTGGCAGTCGAATCGTTGGTTAATAGTGTCAGCATTGAGCGTCAACAGCGCATTTGCTTCAAAACGAGTGGTAGCACGATTCATGACGCCCTTCCCGGTGATATTCAGTGTGTCATTTGCAAAGGCCTTCTAACTGGCCTCTTTTTCCTCGAAGCGCTTCGCGTAACGCTTCTCAACATGCTGGCTTAGTATACGCACTCTCTCGCGCCCTACCATGGGATCCGATTTGAGTCGCCAAAGCGTATCTCTAGCCCGCGTATAACTGACCTTCAAATCGATGACTGGCTCGGGGTAGTCGATCGGTTGCAGCAGTCGCTCTATTGGGGACATGAGCCAGGGCTGGTGTACTAGGGGGGTGGGAAGGTCACGCAGCTCCGGCACCCATTTACGGATGAACTGTCCATCGGGGTCGTGATCCAGCGACTGTTTGACAGGGTTATAGATGCGGATCGTGTTTATGCCCGTCACGCCGGCTTGCATTTGCATCTGGGGATAGTGGATGCCCGGTTCAAAATCGAGAAAAAGCGAACCGAGGTGGGATACACCGGCGCGCCAGTCCTGCCAAAGGTGGTGGGTTAAAAAGCTCACCAGCATGGCTCGCGAGCGAAAGTTCGCATACCCCGTGGCTTTGAGTGCGCGCATGCTCGCATCGATCAAAGGAAATCCGGTCATGCCCTCTTTCCAGGCGGTGATTAAGTGCTCGTCATTGTCTCGGGGTTGCGCTGCGTAGCCCCGATTTATGTCCTCGAATTCCATACGACATTCCATCTCAAACTTTTGGATGAAATGACAATGCCAGTGCAGTCGTGACTCAAACGCACCCATGGCCCGTGTCCAGCCATGCCTGCGTTCCTGTTGTTGCAGAGCCTGATACACCTGTCGGAGGCTTACATTGCCCCAGGCGAGATAAGGTGACAAACGCGAGCAGTGTTCACGACTCTTTTCAGGTTTAGAAATAAACGTTTGGTAACCCCACCCGCGAACGCTCAGAAAACTGTCCAGTACTCGCTGCGCTTGCGATGGTCCGCCGAGTTGCAGGTCACTGACTGCTTTACACCACTTCGGGTACTGTCTGCTGCGAAGCGCTTGAAGACCTGACTCGGTTGCAAAGTCGATGGTTCGTAGGGACGGGATCACTACTTCATCGATGTTACTCGACATGATCTGATGCCAGGACCTATTCCAGCCTTTTCGGTTACGTCTGCCGCGCTCCACACCATTGGTTTGAAACTCTCGCCAGGCGATACCTTGGGAGTGGCAGAAAGCCGCAATCGATCGATCGCGTTGAAAGGTCACATCGAGACCGGTTTCTTCGTAAGACAATAATCGGCTTATGCCGAGGCTGCGATGAACCTCTTGTAATACGCCTAATGCGTCGCCCTCCAAAATCTCAATCGTTTTACCGGAGGCCGCGAGTGTTTGCTCTATGTCTTTCAGCGATTGCGCGATGAACTGCCAGTGACGTCCACGATAATGAGGGTTGTGAACTAGGCTGGGCTCAATGATGTAAAGAAGCAATGTGCGCTCGGGCAATTGAGAGGCGAGCGCAAGAGGTGCGTGATCATCGAGTCGAAGGTCGCGCTTTAGCCAAACAACATTCACAGACATCAGTCGAAATTCTCTTTTATAAACGGGTTGTCGACCGACTTGAGGGTTGTGATGTCAAGAAGCTCTAGCTTTCCCTGGCGCATTGCGCTGATCAACATGCGATAGGCATCGCGGTCAAAAACGGTTTGGATGCTGTCGGTTGACGCACGCTGTGCTCTTTGCGTGTCGCCAAAGCAGCCTAGCCACGACCAGTGATTGACGAGATGAAACTGCTCGCTTGGCTGTCCTGGCAGTACGCGGATATTGCGCTCTGCCAGTAGAAGCGGACCTGCAAACGGCCACGCAGCAATGCGATCGCGATCTAATGCGGAGAGGAGACGCGCATTGTGCTCGTCGGGGCTCTCTTGTCCAGCACAGGCGCCATCGCAGCGTTTAAGTTGGTACTGGAAACACGGGCCCTTACCGGGATCGAGACCCAGCATCCGAAGACACAAACCGTGATCACGGGCGTGCCTGCGAAGCGTGTTGTCTACATGACGACGATTGTGGAATAGACCGTAACTGTCGCTCGCGCGCTCACCCCAAGGCGAAAAGTCGGAGCTTGCAGGTTGCAGAAAATTATCCTTCGCCCGATGCAATTGGATGGTCCATAGCTTTCGCACTTGTCGCTGACGACGGTTGTAAAGAGGCGTTTCAGCTTTTATAGCCGCATTCTCAACTAGCAGAGCGCCCACTTCACCGGCCGTGGCTTGCGTTTCGATACGAGCGACTTGGGTCATGATGCGTTGATGGCGCCCGGGTTTGCGCCCCTCTTGAAAGTGCGAATAGACACGAGCTCGGATATCCACACTTTTGCCGACGTATAACAGCGTATTGTCTGGCGAATAAAAGCGGTAAACCCCGCTGAAAGTGGGGAGTTCGTCCAGAGTTTCTCCGTTGGAGGTAATGTTGACGGTGGCAAGCTCTGGCATCATGCAAGCATGATTCCTCAAGATGACGACATCACCGCAAGCCGTCCACCTTTTGAACGGGTAGAAGCGGGTCCGGTTTTTCTTCCGCACAGCCATGAGCCGCGCATTGTGGCCATGGGGCTGGCGCCCATGGATGGCCCTTGGGTTGATTGCGTATCCGAGGACCACTGGCGAGAACACAAATTGGCTGCTCGCGCTCAGCTTGGACGCCGCGTCTACGCGGTGCTGCCAGAGGCGGTAGAGGCAGCGGAGGAGTTTGCCGAGCTGGTAATGGACTTCGCAGTACCTCAGGCGTACTCGTCGGGAGGGTTGGTCCCGCAATCATCGGACCTCGGTGAGCCGGCCTCTACAACACAGTCTCCTCGGTCGGAGTCGCTGTGGCGGGCCTCACTCGAAGTCGCCGATGATCTGGTTGTCATGATGCCAGGCAAGCAGGGGCAGTACCGATTAATGGCAGCGTCGCTCTGTAGTCCCAGTGACTGGCGGTTAGAGGAAAAAATAGGCGCGACTATGACCGAGGTACACGGCCCAATTCCTCGTTTAAATGACGAGATTGGTGGCCAGATAGATCGGTTTTTCGCGCGGCTGCCCACGGATCGTTTTATTCAACGCTTTAATTGGTCTCTGACACCACGGGCGGATCTCATGTCACGCGATCATTGGCAGGTCGATCCGGCTGCCGACGCGCTTTGGTATCGCGCGGAGAGGCAGTCCTTACGCCGACTTCCTAAAACAGGCGCTGTCGCGTTCACTATTCGCGTGCACATTTGTCCTTTGGCTTCGTTGAAGGCGCACGGTGACGCACTCGACTTGTTATGGGAGGCGATTGAAGCGGCGCCCGAGGATCTTCGTCACTACAAGGGTCTCGATGTGCTGGCGCCCGTCATAGCCAACTGGCGTGATAAAAACCGAGTGTAATTGAGGCTCGTATCAAAGCTACGCTGCGATCATTGAGTGAGTAACTGACGATATGAAACTTCGTCTGAAAGACATAAAGCACACGTCTGGGATAGACCGATTTATCATCGAGTCTGTGGATTTGAGTTTGTATATTGCCTTTGTTCAAGTTGGTGGTGAGGAGCATTTGATTGCCGATAACAAGGGTAAACCGCTCAAGACCACAAATCTCCTAGCGATGCAGCGACAGATCAAACAGTTTGGCAATATCGAAGTCACGCTTCGCCAGCGTAGCGCCTACGACGAGATGGTAGGAAGGGGCGATCAAGCCCAGACCGATAACACAATGGAGTTATCGCTAGGCGATCAACCGCTGCCAGAGTGGCTCAACTAAGATCGTCTTCGTCGAGCCCGTGACCCCAATCGCGTTTCGCCTCTAAGTAGCGACGATTACATTCGTTTACACCAGAGACGTGTTTAACCCGCGTTAGGTTTGGAACACCCATATGGGTCAAGTCTTCCAATTTTTTGGGATTGTTAGTCAGGAGCCGGAGCGGCCTGCTTTGACCAAAGTGCTTGAGTAAGGAGGCGGCATCGCTAAAGTCTCTAGAGTCATCGGGCAGCCCCAGCGATCGATTTGCCTGATAGGTGTCCTCGCCCGCATCCTGTAGCAGGTAGGTTGCCGCTTTCGCCCAAAGCCCAATGCCCCTGCCTTCATGACCTGCCATGTAAATCAAGTATCCACCCTCTGGGTCTTGTGCAATCCGGTCTATAGCGGCTTCGTATTGGGGTCCGCATTCACAGCGTTGTGAACCAAAGACATCGCCAGTCAGACAGGAAGAGTGAACACGTACTAACGGGGACTTCGATGTAGCAGCAGGTCCGATTTCGAGCACACTATTGACCGCCATACTCGATGCGAGGTGGGCAAAGAGGTGCTGGCCCCCTTGCTCACGCAGATTCGATGCTAAATTTTCCACCTCCGCCAGTTCAGTAGCGCGAACCGTGGCATACCACTTTGCGGTTGGGTGAGTCTCACCTCGCGCGAGTGGAAGTGGAATCGGCCCCAACAAGTTGACCATTCGCTGGCCAGGGGCTGGATTGCTGTGATCGTCGAGACGCCTGCCGTCAGCATCGATTCGGAAAAGCTTCCTCTCAGCGATGAGGCGTTCGCGAATGCCTGGTTTGAGGTATGTAAACATCAACTAGTCCAAAAGCTATAGCGCGGCGGCGTTTCTACCATTAGGGCAGGGCCGGCTGTTGTTGGGTTATGCAGTGTATACCGCCACCCATAGCAAACAAGACTCTCGCGTCTAAATTGGTTACGTGTCGGTCGGGATAAAGGTCTTTCATGATGTCGATAGCGTGGTCATCTGTGCGGTCCCGGAACGCCGGTAGCAACACGAAGCCGTTACCGACGTAGTGGTTAACATAGCTGTAGTCGACCCAGCCAGAGTTGTCTTTGGTGACACGCGGTGCTGGTAAGGCACGCACTTTAAACCCCGCGCCTTCGAGGGTTTCACAGTGACTCTGCCACAGCTTACTGTCGGGATGTTGGGTATCGAACTGTCGATGCAGTAACACCGAGCCATCGGGCGCAAAGGCGGCGATCATATCGACATGGCCTCGCGTTCCATGCTCTTGATAGTCCCGCCACAGACCCTCTTCGAACCAAATAGCGCGTTGCGTACCGAGCCGACGATGTATCTCTGACTCGACCTCGAGGGCGCTAGCGGCAGGATTGCGCCCCGGATCGAGCTGCACAGTCTGTGTCAGCAGTACATCACCCGAACCATTAACCGTAATGCCTCCACCCTCGTTAACTAAGTTTGAGGTAATTAGCTCGGCTCCGGTTAAGTCGATAATGTACTGGGCAATCTTGGCATCGCGCGCCCAATCAAAGGCCGTATGATCGCCCCAGCCGTTAAAGACCCAGTCAACACCGCCAAGTCCGGCGTCACCGACCACGAAGGTTGGCCCAGAATCCCTAAGCCATGCGTCATCTATCTCGACCTCATGAATCGATACGACACCAGCAAGCTTTTTGCGCGCCACTTTTGCGTGTTGGGGATGGCACAGCATATGGACAGGTTCGTGCTCGGAGACAGTATTAGCAACCTGCGCCCAAGCATCGAAAACATCGTCATCACTCACCCCGGCAGTATCATAGGCACCCGTAGGAAAGCCCATCCACGTCGCTTTGTGCGGCTCCCACTCGGGTGGCATGGTCCACGTTGTCATCAGATTACTCGCTCGGTAGTCCGGGTATCGGACCGCTCACGCCGCTACCGTCCGACATCCTCGGGTTGACCAGGGCATCGGTGAGACGTCCGTAGGTATCAGGCCTTCTTGTCGCAAAGAAGGGGAAAAGCGTTAACCAGTCCCTTCTGTGAGCAATGTCGATGTCTGAGATGAGTGCAGCCTCCACGTCCTCAGGAGCCTGCGCCAAGATCCGTCCAAAGGGGTCAACAATAAAACTCCCCCCGTAGAAGCGGATGAGCCCCTCGACGCCTGTTCGATTGGGCACCGCGATAAACAGACCGTTTGCAATGGCATGTCCCACGATAACCGACTGCCATAGAGAGCGGGTATTGAACTCAGGATGATCGGGCTCGGAGCCGATGGCCGTCGGGTAGCAGAGAATATCTGCACCACGAAGTCCGTAGTTGCGCGCAACTTCGGGGAACCACTCGTCCCAGCATGTCGGCAAACCTAACTTTATATCGGCTGAGTCGGTTGCGATGCTGTGAATGGGGTAGGGCTCGTCGGCCGGGCCTTCAGCGAAGTAACAGTCCTCAAAATAGCCCTCGGTGACAGGGATGTGGAGTTTGCGCGTTGTTGCGACGATGTCACCTGACGGTGCTACGAGCACAGCGGTGTTAAAGCCCAAGCCATCATCACGTTTAACCTGCTCATAAAGTGAGACTTGGACGAAGACGTCGTTAATTTGGGCTGCCTCGCGCGCAAACGCCACACTGGGTCCTCGATTGATGTCCTCGGGGTACCGGTCCGCGGCTGTTTTTGGTCGCGTATCCGCCGGATACCGGCTGAGGGTCAGTTCAGGTAAGAAGACCACATCGGCACCCGCATTTGCACAGGTTGCGACGCCCTGATGCAGGCGTCGAAGATGCTCGGCAGGGTCGTCAAACCACTGCATTTGATAGAGTCCTATACGAATCCTGCCAAGTTTTGGTCCCTGCGAGGGACACAAACTGGGTAGGGCGGGTGAAGTGATGACCTGGACCATGACCTATCTCTTAACGCTCAATGTGGTGTAATTGATACGCAATATAGCAGAGCCCGAAGGCCGACATGACACCTCTTGTGGGTAGCTGATTGTGAGCGGCTCGCTGACCGTAGCGAGCAGGCATGAAGTGCTAGCAGTTATCCAGCGCTCGTTGAACGGTATGCACGTGCTCGCGAGGCCCTGTGTACAGTTGCTGCAATACAGCATCGCGTTTTTCCATCCAACTTCTGTAAGCCGCAGGAGCGACATCGGTGAGTGCAGATTCCAAAGCTGACAGCGCGGTTTGGATCTCGTAGTGTCGCTGAGACACCTGTGCGGACCAGGCTTGTATATCGGCGGCAAAGAACTTGGTGACAATTGTTTTCGAGATAGTACCTACGTCGGTCCGCTTTCCATTTTGGCAATACCGTCCTTGTTCATGTGCGGTATTGAGAATGTGATTGGCTTGGTCAAGTGCAGATGCCTGAAGCAAGGCTGCGGTCAATAACTGGCCACCCGCATTGGCTCTAATTGACGCGAGTAGCGGTTCAATGTCTTCGTCCTCTGCCGACCACGTCCGGTTAGAAAATCGAAGCACTCTTTGCGATAACACCCACAAGGATTGTGCCGCGTCGCCACTAGCAGTCTCTGGATAGCGACCCAGAGTGGCCGGTTGCTCCCAGAAGTCCCGCCACTCCGGTCCGTCTAGTATGGCCGTAAATATGCGCTGTTTTAAAAAAGCGAGTCGCGCGTCGCTCTGCTGGCGGAGTACATCAGCAATATCCGCATCATCCTCTGCGTCAAGCAATTCAATGCAGGCGGGTGCTAGTCGCAGAAACTCAAGATCTAGGATGAGGCGTTGTGATGGCGATGCAGTGCGCCCCATGGACGTATTTCGGCGCGCAATATTCACCTGCAATTCACAGCCACTGAGTGACAAGAAATCGATTAGCGACAGCGAATCAGCTGGCTCTGACGAGGAGGTCTCCAATAATTGTGGTGCCAATATCCTCGCAACAGGTGCCGACTCAACAATATCGATCTCGGCGGTGTTGCTGAGACGCGCGATGTAGTTATCCAGCTTGTTAGCGCCCAGTTCTTGATCCGCGCAAGCCATTAGCAACGAGGCAAGCCAGAGAACAAAGACTGACTTTAATCGCAATGACAGAGCGCTGCCCGTCAAGCTGCCTGTCAAGCCAAGCTGCCCGTAAAACGGGTTCCTGTTGTGCACCAGGCAGACTTAGGCCGTGCCATCGAGAGTGGCTTGTGCTCGCTCGCGCCAGGCGTGTAACCCAGTCATGGCATCGTCAGGCTTGGTTTTGGTTGCCCAGCCGGCAAAATGCAGGAGGGCAAGTAAATCGATGTCCGCCATGGTAAAGGCATCACCCGCGACAAATTTACGCGTTGCGAGTTCGTTGTTTAGGACCGTCAACGCGAACAGAAGTTGTGCTTTACCTCGCTCTGCTAAAGCAGGGATTTGCTCCAAATCGAGTGCTCCGGGGAGTGCGCGTCCGGCAAACGCAGGATTGGTATTTCGAAAAATGTCCCCTGTGGGGCGAAAGACCTCATTGAAAAGGCGATGGTTCCAGTCAAGAACCACGGCGCGCTCCTCTGCGGTCGAGCCGAGCAAGGGTCGAGCTGGATTGAGAGCTTCGAGGTACTGGGTGATTGCAAATACTGAGCTTAGCACCCTGCCTGAGTCCAGCAAGAGGGAGGGAACTGTTCCTGTGGGGATAATTGCTTTGTAAGCGTCGGTTCGCTGTTCACCCTCTGGGAAATTGACTTGGTAGGTATCTATCTCAAGCCGCTTGAAGTCGATAAACATCTTCAAACGCTGAGGATTGGGCGCAGGATCGTAGGTGTAGAGTTTCATTGGTAGTCCTTTATGGGTTGTTTTAGCGAGTTGGCGCTCATTTATGGTCCGACGCTATCATTCTTATGTGCACAATCCGCACAATATGATTAATCGAGTTTTTTCAGCGTCTCATTAGTCTGTATACTCCGCGCTCGACTAAAACTGCCAAACGAGTGTCCAGAGCCATGCGATACCTTCTTATCATGATACTAGCGTTTTCCGCTTCATCTTTTGCACAAACAGATGAACAGCGTGCGGCGATTGCCGACCGAATTAAATCATTTTCGAATGTCTGCGTTGCCGGCGACGATTGCGGCGGTGCAGCGATTGCCGATAGTGCAGTTGCGGCGCTTCCCGGCGAAGCCAAATATGCCGGCTGTGCCGCCTGCCATGGACCAAACGGTGGTGGCGGTATCGGACCCCAGCTCGCTGGGCGCGATGCAGACTACATTGTAGGTCGTTTGACGGCATACCGCGCTAATGAAACCGTTGGTGCGCAGAGCGCTCTAATGTGGGGTCAGGCAGCGGCACTGAGCGACGACGATATTCAGGATCTCGCGGCTTACGTCACGGGCTTCTAGCTCTGCAATGTCAGTGCGCTTAGGGCGCACTTCAGCTCTATTACGGGTTGGCTTTGATAGCAATACGGTAGGCGAGTGCTTCGGTGAGATCGGTCTGACTCACCGAGGCCGCTCCGGTCAAATCGGCGATAGTTCTCGCCACCCGAAGGCAGCGATGCAGGCTACGCCCCGATAGTTTGAGCCGTTCGCCGGTGCTTTCGAGCCATTTTTTTGTCTCGCCTGTCAAGGAGCAGCTGTCTAACACGTCGCTGCTGGGGAGTAACGAGTTTTGCTGCCCCTGACGCACAATCTGACTCTCACGTGCAACTAGCACAGACTGCCGCACGCGTTCTAAGCGATCGTATTGCGTTGTTTGTGGTGCCATGACATCTGATAGCTTCGATCTGGAAACACGAATAAACATATCGATTCGGTCGAGCAGAGGCCCGGAGAGTTTAGCGTCGTAGCGGGTCAGCGCGCTGGATGAGCAACGGCAAGCGGTCTCGCTCGAGCCTCGGTAGCCGCAAGGGCAGGGGTTCATAGCGGCAATGAGTTGAAATTTGGCGGGGTATAAATGCGACTGTTCCGCACGAGTGATCTGTATGTGTCCGGCCTCAAGGGGCTGACGAAGTGCTTCTATCGTGGCCAGTGAAAACTCTGGAAGTTCATCGAGAAATAGAATTCCATGGTGTGCGAGGCTGATTTCACCCGGCGTGGCATGTCGTGTTCCACCCACGAGCCCGGTCAAACTAATACTGTGATGAGGCGATCGAAAGGGTCTGTGCGATGGGTAGGGCTTATTAGCAATATCAAAGAGTATCTGGCTCTCTAGCATCTCTTTATCGGATGGATCTGGCAGTAGTTGTCTGATTAGTCCGGCGGTCATTGTTTTACCCGCTCCCGGCTCGCCAGACATCAGGAGATGATGTCCGCCGGCAGCAGCTATTTCTGCGGCTCGCCATAAACTCGCCTGACCGGCGGGTAGCTGGTACGTGGTTGCGACGCCGTTAGTTCGAGCTGGACTGCATTCTCGGAAGTCGGATTCACTTAGGCGGTCGGGTGTTCTGAGCTCCGAGAGATGCCGCAGCCCTACGACCCGTGAACAAAAGGGCGCGAGCGCCATTGCATTCGGTTTTGGAGTGAAAATGGTGACTTGCTTGTCGCGCTCACTGGCGCCCGCTGCCAGCAGTCCAGTAGTTGTTAAGACTCTGCCGTCTAGACTGAGCTCACCATAAAATTCGGTCCCTTGTGCTAGTGCGTCTGGCAGCTGTTTGGATGCGAGGAGGATGGATACGGCAATCGGCAAATCAAAGCTCGCTCCCGTTTTTAGCGCACTCGCGGGTGAAAAGCTGATAGTAAGTCTAGAATCGGGCCATCGAAAGCCTGATGAAATAATGGCACTGCGGACCCGCTCTTTCGCATCCCTGACAACCGATTCTGAGATGCCAACCATAACGATGGCAGGCAGGCCTTGGCTAAGGTGGGTTTCAACCCATATGAGGGTTGCGTTTAGGCCATTTCGAGAGCGTGTTGCAACGCGTGCAAGCGACATGCGACTTCCTTGTCAATGAGCGACTGTCCGCGGGCATCCGTGCCCACAGATTGTGTTTTACGTACGTTTTTCGAGCTCCTCTATCGTGGCTGACAGTTCCTCAACCGCCCGCTCCAGTTGTTCTATTCGGGCTCTGGTCTTACGAAGCACCGTCGACTGCGCATCGAACTCATCGCGGCTGACCACATCGAGATTGCCTAGGGCTGACCGCGCTACGGCTTTTGCATTATCAGCCACCTCGTCAGCAAGCGACTTACCTTCTTTGATGAAACCGCCAAAGAGCTTGGAAGCCGCATTGCTCGGGTCTTTTTTATATTGGTCTTCTTTATATTGGTCTTCACTCATGTCATGGCCCTTTATTTCGACAGCCAGAGAATATCCGATTTCTCAAGCCGCATACCGCATCAATTTTGAGCATCATCCATCGTAAAGCGCACTAAATTGGTGCGGTGCTGGTTTTAAGTTATCCGATAAAAAGGAAAAAAATATTCAAGCACCTGATTTAAATAACATTTTTTCTGTTGGCTCGGCATTCGCTAAACACTTGTTGCCCGCAGTGCGATGTCACTCATGACTCTGCGGAAATTTTATTAATCAAGGAGATAAACTATGTCGTTTAAAAAAGTAGCCCTCGCAGCACTGATCGCCGTCCCAGCGAGTCAGGCCTTTGGTGCGGAAGTCAGCGGTAACATTGCGCTGACCACGGATTACAAGTTTCGCGGTATTTCACAGTCGGACAGCGCTCCCTCCGTCCAGGGCGGATTTGATGTCGCGTTCGACAATGGCGCTTATATCGGGACGTGGGGCGCGGCGGTCGACTTTGACTGCGCGATCGATACCTGTGGTGGTTTGAACGG
>ERZ802822.1437-NODE-1437-length-14586-cov-11.939624_pt1 | contig 14586 bp, 15 predicted proteins | sample MGYA00345649_ERZ802822 | MGnify/ENA primary metagenome ERZ802822 (study PRJEB30503, sample SAMEA104212359) | marine metagenome | biome: Westerlies Biome; feature: [SRF] surface water layer (ENVO:00010504) within the epipelagic zone...; material: water...
ATGCGTCCCCTGCCGCTCAAGCTTGCACCCGGCAGTGACCTGCGCCTCAGCCTGGAAGATTTGGCTCGTCGCGAGGGGATTCAAGGATTCGTACTCAGCGTTGTGGGCAACCTCACACGCGCAGCCTTCCAGTGCCCAGGCCAATCAGAGCCCACCGTCTTGGAAGGGGATCTCGAAGTGATCACCCTGAACGGCACGCTCAACCCCGATTCCGTCCATCTTCATCTCAGCCTTTCCGACGGTGCTTGTCAGGTTTGGGGAGGCCACCTTGAGCCGGGCACCATTGTGCAAAAAGGGGCCGATCTTCTGATCGGTGTTCTTGAGCAACACAAACCGGCGGCGGTTACGACCGCAACGGCACCGCGTTTAGAGATTGCTGTGTTGCCAGGATGTCCCTGGTGCAGCAGGGCGCTCCGCCTGCTTCGCACCTTGGATCTGCCGCATACCGTGACCACCGTGAACGATGACACCACGTTCACGAGCGTTCAGAGCCGTAGTGGGATGGGAACATTTCCGCAGGTGTTCGTCGACGGCACCGTGATCGGTGGCTACGACGACCTCACCACGCTGCACGCTGCTGGTGACCTCGAAGCCCTCCGCTAACGACTCTGCCGAACTTCCATCGTTCTGGTCGCTCAAACCTTGGTGGTGTCAGCCCTGGTCCATTCTGGCGACCGGATTGGTCGGAGTGCTCGGCTCCTGGCTGGTCCTGCAACGGCTTTGGATCAGTGTTCCCATTGCCATAGCCGTCGCCCTGTGGTGGGGACTTTTTCTGGTGGTTGTGCCAAGCGCCTACAAAGCCAGCCTGGAGCAGGACTTAATGGGCCGCAGACCGTGATGCTTCGCGGTAACGCTGCTTCTCCTCATAGAGCTCCCCCTCCAACTGCTCAATCAGACGACTGACCAGATCCTGAAATTCAGGCTGGCATCCACGAAAAGCAGCTTTGTGGCGGATCGGTTCATTCCGCATCCGTAGATCGGTCAACATCAACTGCAGAGAATCAATCCTGGCGTTGGAGTTCATCCTGAGAGCTAGCTCGCGCACAGAGGTTATGACGCAACCGTCCGCTCAGATTCCCAACTCCTTCAGCAAACGCGTCTGAGCCTGGCCACCCAAGATGGCGTGGGCCGCCATCGCTCCACTTGCCGCAACGGGTGGAATGCCAATTCCAGGAAATGTGCTGGCCCCACAAAGCCACAGATTCTCGAGCGGAGTCGTCACCCCAGGGAACAAGCCCTTCGCAGCAGAAAGAGCTGGACCGTAGCTGCCTTGGCTCACGTTCAAGAAATGGCTATGGGTTAGGGGCGTGCCCTCCATCACCAGATCACATCGGTTACGAATATCTGGGATGCTGCGCTCTAAAACCCGCCAGAAAACCTCGCAACGCTCCCGCTTGAACGTGTCATAGGCCTGCGTCCCACGCGCGTGCTCGCGCCACAGCGACCAAGGCTCACTCGCTGGGGTATAGCCATGCAAGACATGGCGACCGGCAGGAGCCATCGAGGCGTCCAGGACGGAAGGAACCGACAACACCACCACATTGCGCTCGGCAGCAATTCCCCGTTCCCAGTCGTTGACCCACACCGTGTGAATGGGCAAGGGATCCAGACCGCTGGCATCAAAGCCCAAATGAAGGTGCAAAAAGCTGTTGCAACGTGGGGTCTCTGCCCGTTGACGCTGCCAGGCCTTGGCGGCGTCATCAGGAAGCATCGCCAGGGTGCTCCAAATGTCGGCGTTACTCACAACGCGCTGCGCAGAAATCGTCTCCCCGTTCTGCAACTCGACGCCTACAACGCGATCACCATCCAGCAGCAGAGATCGCACGGTGACCCCTGTACGCAGGCTGCCGCCATGCGCCTCAAGTCCCTTGACCAGGGCATCCACCACCGCAGCACTGCCACCAAGGGGATAGTCGAGATGAGCCTCAGGCTGAAACCACTCCCCAAACAATGTGGCCATCGCAGCAGCGTTGGTATCGCCCATCGGCATCCCGCTGATCAGGAAGCAAAGCAAATCCACCCAATGGCGAAGGAACGGATCCTGGAGATGTCGATCGACCAGTGGACCAAATGCGCCGGCGAGGTGACGCATCGCCCGGAGGTGGGGCAGTAACCGTCCCCCACGCTGCAACAGCTGAGCCATGCCATCGACACCCGGCCGCATGGAGAGGAGCGGCAACGCATCGGCCGCCGCGGCAATCGGACGAAGCACATCCATAAATCGGTGCCACTCCTCCACGGCAGCGGGGCCCCTCAGCTGACGCACCACCGCCTCAAACCCGTCATCGCCAACGGCAACGCTCAGGTCGCCTTCGGGAAGAAGCACGTCCCAGGTGCGGTACGGAACAACCTCCAAGGTCTGACCCAGGGCCCGTAACACTTGAGCCAAAGGGTTATTGCTGGGCCAGCGCCCCAAGCCACTCCACAGGGACGGACCCGATTCGAGGTGATATCCCTGTCTTTGGAAACCATGGGCCGCTCCGCCAGGCTGGTGATGGGCCTCAAGCACCAGCACATCCCGGCCCGATTTGGCACAGAGCCCCGCGCAGCAGAGCCCCCCGATACCACTTCCAATTACGAGGACATCAACGCTGTCCTTCACCAATCACTGTGCGGCGGAATCATCATTGTGGTCGCTTCTTGTTGTTGATGCGTGGGCGATTTCTCCTGCCAGTGCTGTTGCTGGGGCTGGCCTGGGCGCAGGAATTAATCGACCAAGTGCTCTTCGGTGGAACCTGGAATCTGCCGATGGGGCCGGGTCTGCCGTGGTGGGGAGTCCTAAGCGCCCCGTTTAGCCACGCCGGCTTTGGACATTTGTTGTCCAACAGTGTGATCTTCCTCGTGCTGAGTTGGCTGGTGCTCACCCGAGGGGTCAGGGATTACGTGTCCATCTGGGTGGCCGTCCTAATCGTCAATGTGCCAATCGCGCTGTTGTGGCCAGCCCGAAGCCATGGGCTCTCTGGAGTGATTTATGGGCTTCTCGGTTATGTCTTAGCGGTTGGCTGGCTCGAGAAAAAAATTCTGCCGATCGTGTTGAGCCTGGTGGCGTTTTGGTTGTACGGATCAGCACTCATCGCCCTGATTCCAGGAGTCTCACCAGCGGGAGTGAGCTGGATTGGCCACGCTGGTGGATTCGCCGCTGGACTGCTCGCCGCATGGACACAAAACAAGGAACGTTCCAATGCGATTTAAATGAAATAAACCAACGGAACATCCTGGGTGAACCATCAGAGGTATTGATCCAAGAAAGCCAACGGGTTAGCCATCGTCTCGGAATAACCCAAGAGGCTTTTGTCGCAGTGTTGATACAACAAGTCATCATCACTGTCTAACAAATAGGTAGCTCCACGTTGGGTGATGTAGTCATCACAGGGCACATAGGTGCGCCAGTTTCCAAGCACTTCGTTCATATTTCTCAGTCGCCAAGTCGCCAATTCAAACGGTCTCTGGAAGCCATCACCGCCGGCACGTCGGAACATCTTTCCGCGAAATGACGGCAGGGGCGAGGCCTGCACCAGATCGTCATCCGCGAACAGCTGCGGCGCCCGACGGTCGCCCGTGTAACCACGCAACACCTCCTGCAGTGTTCCTGGAGATCCAACACCAGCACACATCAACAAAAAGCCAGGCCAAGGCCCCCCTGGAATTTTCAATCCAGCCTCAAGCTCCAATTGCTCATGCAGTGTTGGAACAGGGTCAACTTGCAGTTGCTGGCGGGGAAAACGTGTGAACCCACAAAAGCGATCAGCCCCTGCGGCATCGCCAATCGCGAACACCTGAACACTGACGCCGTGGTCTCGCAAAGAATCCAAACGGGGAACGAGTGCCTGGGCATATTCCAAGGAATCAAAGTCGCCAAGCTGTCCCATGACAGCCACAAGACGCCTTGAACCTGTTGCCATACCTGGTAGTGGTGCGAGACGACTCAACAATGCTTCTGGTGCTTTCATAACCTTCTGGACAACAGCGTTGACAACAAAATTTGTTGTCAACGCCAGCATGGTCTTTTTATGGCATAACCGTTGAGGTGCACGCCATTGGTCAGCCGCTCGAGTGCCATCGCAGCGAACTAGTCATCGTCAAACTTTTCAACTGATCAATCAATCAGTCCCTTTGCATCTGTATTGAGAGATGCAACTACAAAAAACACAAGTGACACCACACCAGTCAGTGCAATTGCTACAGCACTGAGATTAGTCATCTCAAGATTTCCGTAACGGAAAGCGAAGGGAATCATCAACGGGGTCGCAATGGAATAGCGTTACTTGACTAATTAAAATCAATTTTCACAGTCAATGGCAAGAATCAAAGCCCCCAGCAACTGATTGATCCTCTCAGATAACTGCGAGGCTGGCCTTGAGGCTGGCCTTGAGGTTTGCTGTGAGATTGGTTGTGAGAGCCCTAGAACGCTGAACACTGTTTAACGTTCTAAGTTGAAAGAGCACAACTTGACAATCAATCATCAATGGCTTTTCAATGGCGAATCGATTGTGTATTCAAATCAATCGAAACAAGGCAGCATTAAACGAAAGTCTTCTCGCCAAGGCCAGTACAGTTGTCGCAAAAAAGTGATTCGACGAGATGGTCGATGAACCCTATATAGATAGAACCACAAAACTTTCTACGTGCCATAGCCAAACATCCATTGGCTGCTAGCGTCTTAGAACAGTTAATCTTCAAATGAGATCTTTTCCTCAAGGCCAGAATGTGCAGAATTCAAAAAATGTATTAGCAATTGCTGGAACAGTGGCTGGAGGCATCCTGATTCTTTCAAGTGTATTCGTAGTTCCCGCAGGAAGGGTTGGCGTTGTAACCACTCTTGGAAAGGTTGCAAAAAAACCACGACTTCCTGGCTTGAATATCAAGCTGCCTTTCATTCAGAGTTCACACTTATTTAGCATACGCACACAGGTCGTTCCTGAGAAATTCTCGACTCTTACCAAAGACCTTCAAGTTATCGAAGCAACTGCAACCGTTAAATATGCTGTTAAGCCCGAAGAAGCACCTCGTATTTATAGCACAATTGCGATCAGCGATGATGACATCTATGGTCGAGTCATTCAGCCTTCTCTGCTTAAGTCACTGAAATCAGTATTCTCTAAGTACGAGCTAAATACAATCGCCACCGACTGGAATACCATATCTACTTTGGTTGAAGAAAGTGTAGCAAGGGAGCTTAATAAGTTTGATTATGTTGCGGTTAAAGGCCTAGACCTTACTGGTCTCAAGATCGCAGAAGAATATCGATCAGCCATTGAACAAAAACAAATTGCAGAGCAGCAACTTCTCAGAGCTAAAACCGAAGTGAAAATCGCAGAGCAAGAAGCTCTTAAGTTTGAAACTCTGAATAGAGGCTTGAATAATCGAGTTTTGTATAAGCTGTTCCTCGATAAGTGGGATGGCACAACAAAAGTTGTTCCTGGAATTAATGGTGGAACTCCGCCTGTCATCGTAGGAAATTGACCAGCAAAGCTGATCCATCAAGCAAAAAATAGTGCTGAATTTTCAAAAAGGGAACACATCTAGTCGAGAAATATTTGATCGATAGACATTCAACGTGGCCTGTCTGTTCCAGTGATTTGAGCACCATCGACACTTGATGTTCTCGATGGATGCATCGAGAACTAATTCATGCAGATGTACTGGTTTAGCCATCACCCATTGTAGCCAAGAGAGCCAAACCCTTCCTTCTTTTAAATCACAATCTTATGTTCGTCAGCCATCGCAGAACAGTATTTTTGTTGGTTTTAGTGGCGTGGAGGTCATCATCAATGATTAGGCAACAACATTGCTTCACGACTATCACGCGTGCCATGCGAATGGCGCCGGTTTAGGAATAATTCTCCTAATGACTACTTTATCCCTTTCACTTATTACCGCCAAAACAACACCGTCAATCCCCAACATATCCTCCATCGTCATTACAGAACATCAGCCAAATTCAGCCAACATGCTGCCTTCCAAACGCAAGCAGACCTACGTCTAGCAGTGCCAGAGAAGAGGTGAACGGGAGAAGGTGACAGGTCATAGGTGACGAGTGAAAGATGACTAGTGAAAGGTGACTAGTGAAAGGTGACGTTGCCGGTCATGCTGGATGGGTTATCGAAACAGGGGTCGTGGTGACCAGTGTCTGCCAGAACTGTGGAAGTCGACGCTTTCGCGCCGATCGTTCGATGGCGGGCCGACTGGTCTGTCAGGTTTGCGGTTTAGCCGCGGGCAGTCGAGCCAACCGCACCACCATTCGCCCTTCGGGACGATCCCGCCAGCAACGCTGGCGATGGCTTGTTGGTTTAGTAATCGTGGTGATCCTGATTGCGGTCGTCATGGGTTGAGCAGCTGAACCACTTCTGCCGTATTGGCGGAGAGGGGATAAGAGGCCAATACGTCGATCGCCTCACGCATTACCCTCTGACGCTCGGCCCCGTAGCTCCCGCAGCGGCTAAACACCTTGGCCATGCGAGACGCCGTAATCGGGTTCCGAGCATCCACATCAGCCACTTGCTCTGCCATGAATCGATAGCCACTGCCATCGATGGCATGGAAGACAGGAACATTGGCGGTAAAACCACCGAGTACCGCACGCAATGAGTTAGGTGCAAGGGGATCAAAACGGGGATGCTCCAACAGTTGCTGCACTCGTTCCAGTCCGTTGAGCCTTGGAGCGGATGCTTCAAGGGCAAACCACGCATCGAGGATGACCGGCTTGGTTTGCCAACGGTCGTAGAAACAGGCAAACGCCTGATCACGTTCCTCAACCTGAAGCGGTTGGAGGGCGCGTAGTGCAGACCGAGCCAGGGTCATGGACGGACCGGACACCGCTTCTAGGGCCTCGCGACGAACCTCTCCATCACCAGCGGCTGCAAGCCAACTCCAGGCCAAACCTGTCAAGGATCGACCTCCTTGGCCTGCTGGCCAAGCCAGCGGCCAATCGTGACGAACGAGAGACAGCATTTGGCGCAACGGCGATTGAAGCTGGCGACCAAGCTCAGCTGTCCAAGACCGCATGGCGTCGTAAAGAGCCAAGGGATCGACGGGACTCTGTAAGGCCTCTAACTCGGCCATCCCTGGCAACGACAACAGCGCCGCCAGATCGGCTCGATCACTGACCTGGCCAGCCGTGATGCGCTGGTCCATCGCCTCAATCAACGCCTCTTCAACCTCCTGATTACGGCCACCCTGAGCTCGCGCCAGCAACACTTGGCGTGCAAGGCGCTGTCCCGCATCCCAACGCGAAAAAGGATCGTCATCGGCCGATAACAACTGCAGAGTTTCCTGCAACGACTGATCCATTTGAACGATCAGCGGAGCCGAAAAACGACGCAAAAACGAAAGCGCTGGAGCCGGGGAATTGGGCTGTCCTTGAAGGGTGGTGGTCATCGTTTCGCCATCCATCACCACCAAGGCCTCGTCGCCAACACGCCCCTCTGGTCCAACCAACGCCATGGCCAGTGGCAGAACCAAAGGCTCTTTCACCGGCTGGCCTGGAGTTGCAGAAGTGGCCTGCCTCATCTGCACTGACATCTGCCCAAGGGCGGCATCCCACGAACGCTTCACCTCTAAGTGGGGCGTTCCTGCCTGGTGATACCACTGACGAAACTTCACCAGATCAAAGCCCAGGGGCTCACCATCGGCGCAGGCCCCATCAGCGATGGCTTGAACAAAATCTTCCGTGGTTGCTGCCGTTCCATCAAAACGACTGACGTAGGTGGCCATGCCGCGCATGAACCGGGTTTTACCCAAAAGTGTGTGCAGCATGCGGATCAACTCCGCGCCCTTCTCATAAATGGTTGTTGTGTAGAAATTATCAATTGCTTGATACTCAGCTGGCTTCACTGGATGCGCTGTAGGACCAGCATCTTCACGAAATTGAGTGTTCCTCAACATCGAAACATCTTCAATTCGCTTCACCGATTCTGAGTGGAGATCTGCCGTAAAACTTTGATCACGGAACACCGTAAGGCCTTCTTTTAGTGAAAGCTGAAACCAATCTCGACAGGTGATTCGATTACCACTCCAGTTGTGAAAATACTCATGAGCAATAACACTTTCGATACGCTCCAATTCGGCATCAGTGGCTGTTTCTGCGTCCGCTAATACAAGCTTCGAATTAAAGATGTTCAAACTCTTATTTTCCATGGCGCCCATATTGAAATGACGCACAGCAACAATGTTGTACTCATCAAGGTCGTATTCCAGGTTATAAACCGATTCATCCCAAGCCATTGATCGTTTCAGCGATGCCATCGCATGCCCGGTGAAGGCCTCATCGCCAGCCTCAACGTGAAGCCTTAATGCCACGTCTCGTCCCGACGAGGTGGTGTAACTATCGCGAATTTCCCTAAGGTCACCTGCCACCAAAGCAAAGAGATAAGAGGGCTTTGGGAATGGGTCGTCCCAAGTGACCGAATGGCGATCAGCCCCCACAGCGTCTGCGGCAATGGGGTTGCCATTACTCAGCAAAACCGGGCAACTGCTTCGCGGTGCTTCAATCCGCACCCGCCATTGGCTCAACACATCTGGCCGGTCAGGATGCAAGCTGATTCGGCGGAATCCCTCTGCCTCGCATTGGGTACTAAGCAATCCACAACTGGCATAAAGCCCCTCAAGGGAACTGTTGTTGTAAGGGTCAATCCGACAGCGCGTCGACAACACAAACGGCTGCGCAGGAGTCTTGGTGATCGTGAGGAGCCCCGCCTCATAGGACCACTCAGACGGTTCCAACGGAACCTCGTCGATGGCCAAACTCTCAATCGTGAGATCAACACCCCTCAAGAGCAGAGGGGAACTTGAAGCCTGCGGCTGAAGCTCCAACCTGCTGCTAACAACAACATGATCCGACTGGATATCAACGTCCAGTTCAATGGCAGGGAGGCTGAAGGCCCAAGGCGTGTAATCCGCTAAACGGATGGGAGCAACAGCGGCCATTCATGGAATAAAAAACCAATCCCATCATGACCAAGACGATGATGAATCGACGAGATTCATAGGGTGGATAAGCACAAACCCAGACTAAATCCACAAAACTGGAATTAGTAATCACCAGAAAAATTTATCTCAGAGGATGGTCGAAGTGATCATCCTGATCAAAATCTCGTCGACACTTATTATTTACTTGTTGTTTTTCTTGATTTGCTCAAGCATCGTGTCGAACTTTTTCTTCTGTTCGGCAGGAACAAACTTGGGGCAAGCACGAAGTGCATTGCCGACCAACCTGAATTGGGATGAGGCGATGAATTGCTTTTCATCGAGTGGCGTCTTCAGCTCCGCCGCCTTACCGCCGTGCTTTTGAAAAACCGTGAATACCTCGGCAGCGATACTCAGCCGCACGGCCTTAACAAACTCCACTTCAAGAGACCTGGCCTCACAGAAGGTCACGACGGACATCGAGGAATATGTCAGCAACTCGTTTTTGGTGACAGGCGCTGTCGGCATCGAGCCACTGGACTGAGCCAACGACGATGGAGCTAAGACTGCACCACCAAGCAGGACAGATGCTTGAAGAGAGGCTGCCGAGAGCCAAAAAAACGTTTTTGAGTTCAATTGACTCATCTATCTAATCCAATCATCACCCATCGACCACAAAACGTGTTGGTGGCTGGTCCAGGTTGACGAACTGGGACAACGGCAACAGAGGAAAAGCCTCCTCATACAAAGGCGAACTTTTTCAAAGCAAGTGAGCACGACAATTAAATCCCACAGAAATAAGTCGTAGTCAGTCCATCAAGATCAGAACAAACTGAACATCAAACGAATCAAATTTCAAGACTTAGTCAGTCAAAGAAAGTGCTTTGATCTGATTAACTTTGACTCGCTTCGATCAGGGGCAAAGCCTCTGACTGGCGTATTTCATGGTGATGTTCAACGATCGCGAGAACACCGCTATCCCACGTATAGATGGCTCGATAGCGGTAGCGATCTTGATCTAAAAGACGAATGTGCTCAAGAATGTCCCACTGCTGATAGTGCGATTCAAGGATTGTTTCGTGCTCATCAACCTGCCGAAGTGTTGTACGCACCGGTTCACCGTTGAGGTAACCACGGCTGCGTTGAAGTTGATGTCCCCAAAGAGTTGCTTCCATCACCCCCTCACGCTCGTACCAAGGTTTCCGCTCAAAGAACGCTTCCGACACTTCACCCTCAGGCCACCAACTGAAGCGGTAGCGGCTTTCGCCCCCCTCAGGCTCAGCAAAGGCTTCCATCTTCAGGTTCATGTCCAAATGAAGAACCTGGTCGTCACTAAAGGTGTACTGACGCCGCGAGCGCCACAAACCAAGATTGCGTCCAAACCAGCGACGCAAGCTCGTGTCCATCTGAATCGGCGTCGACGCTCCATTCGCCGTCGGGGCGACTAGGGGGACGCGGTTTTGCGCGGAGAAAAGCGACATGGACCGCGATGTTGACGCAACGGAGTGTTCAACAACGTCTTAGCCGGGATGGCGGTCCAGTCAAAAACCCATAAGGTAAGAATCGGTTTTGAGGCGGGTTGCCCCGTGGTCGATGACGGTCCTAAAGGGCGCCAGCAGCTGAAGCTGCTGCTGGTGGCCGCCAGTCATCAACTTTCTGGGCAGGACCTGCGCGGTCTGGTGCAGTACTTGGAACGAGAAGATCTCGGCTTCGAAGTCACGCTTCAAGTTGCAGATCCCACCCAACAACCAGAGTTGTTGGAGCTGCACCGACTGGTCGTTACACCAGCCTTGATCAAGCTCCTGCCATCACCAAAGCAAGTGTTTGCAGGCAGCAATATCCTTCAACAGCTCAAAGGTTGGGTGCCTCGCTGGAAGCAAGACGAGGTGGTGAGTGGTCTTGGCCTCAGCTTGCGACCAACGGAACTGGACGGCAGCCGCACCCAGAAGGAACTTCAGCTGGAGGATCAGTTGCTGGTCCTGCGTCAGGAAAACGAAACCCTGATCGACAGAATTCATGCTCAAGAGCGTCTGTTGCGCATGGTGGCCCATGAGCTGCGCACTCCATTGACGGCTGCTGTGTTGGCGCTGCAAAGCCAACGGTTGGGGCAAATCAATATGGATCGATTCCAAGACGTTGTAACCCGACGCCTTCAGGAGATAGAAGCGCTCTCAAAAGATCTCCTCGAAGTTGGCACAACGCGATGGGAAACACTGTTCAATCCCCAACGACTCGACTTAGCCAGCGTTTCGGCTGAGGTGATCTTGGAATTGGAAAAACTATGGCTCGGTCGAAATGTGGAGATTCGTACCGACATTCCGAGCGACTTGCCCAAGGTTTTTGCCGATCAGCGACGCATGCGCCAGGTGTTGCTTAATCTGTTGGAGAACGCCCTGAAATACACAGGGAATGGCGGACATATCGCGCTCTCCATACTTCACAGAACCAACCAGTGGGTCGAAGTAAGCGTCTGTGACAGCGGGCCTGGCATTCCGAATGAAGAGCAGCAACGCATTTTTCTCGATCGTGTGCGCTTACCGCAGACCTCAAACGGCACCACTGGCTTCGGAGTGGGTTTGTCCGTCTGCCGTCGGATTGTGGAAGTTCACGGGGGTCGAATTTGGGTGGTCTCTGAGCCAGACGAGGGGGCTTGTTTCACCTTCACCGTGCCGATCTGGCAGGGCCAAGGACAGGAATGGGGTCAAGCCGTCTTGACGGAGGGTCAGGCTGACCCGTAATTTCACAGGGTGTGGGAGTTCAAACGACCTTCCGATCACGTTCATGGCCCCATCGTCTAGAGGCCTAGGACACCTCCCTTTCACGGAGGCGACAGGGGTTCGAATCCCCTTGGGGCTACTGAAGAACTGGATGAAACTCTCATCCGATGCCATAAAAAAAACTCCCCTCAAAGGGAGTTTTTTTATGGCTCAGGGATGAAGGAGAGGGATGACTGATGCCTTAATCCCGACGCCGCTTCGCTTCCATCATCACGGCCTGCAAGTTGCTTGAAAGATCGTCACGCAGCCGCTCTTCAATCAAAGAGATCGGCATACCAATACACCCTTGAACGGTGAGCTCATAAACGAGAGAGCAACCGCCTTCAAGCTCATTCACGCGCCAAGCGCCTTCGAATCGACGAAAATCTCCCTTCACCATTTTGAAGCTGAGAAGTCCTTCCGGCCGACATTCGGTGAGCTCTAATTGCACCTGCGCCGAGAATCGAAGTCCCAACAACTGTTGGCTTCCCACTTGCTGCAACCGCACCGTGTGGCCTTCCCGATGCACCAGCTGGCTGGAGCTCAGGTTGGGAATGAATGTTGAGAGGTTTTCGTAATCGGTGAGAACTGCCCAGAGCTCCTCAATGCCCAAGGGGGTTCTCAGTTGAGCAGCAAGGCGTCGAACCCCATGGGGGAGCCGTTCCATGATCTGTTCAATCGCTTCGCTTTCGAGCGAGGAAGTGGCACGGGGCTCACGTCGAAACATCGCCTGAGAAGGAACCAATATCGAGGCCGATGGAAGGGTTAGTTGCGGTGATCTTAAGGAGGTCTTCTCAAGAGCATCGATTTCTATGGAAAATGACAATGAAAGTGTGCACAAACATCGACCACGCCTATAGTCGCGCCACCGAGAAGCGGTTTAATCAATGCGGGTGTCTCAAGCAGCGTCAGGTCATTCCACGTCGGGCCTGTTCACTGTTGTTGCCAGTGGTCGTCAGGCTGGCTCCCGCCCATCCGTGGTGCAGAGCTACACCGTGACGCTTCGCCAGCTTTCCAGCACTTTTAAGCAAATCACGGCGTCTGGAGCCAAAATCCTTTCAGTGACTCCGGCCGGTCAGGACATTCCTGCTCCTACCGCCCCTGTGGCCGCCCCAAGCGCCCCCGCAAAAAAAGCCACTTCTTCCAAACCTTCTAAAAAAGCCGTGACGTCTAGCGCCCCGAAGAAGAAGCCCCACGCCAACGTTCCGGTCAATACCTACAAGCCCAAGACTCCGTTCATGGGCACGGTGATCGACAACTATTCCTTGCTAACGGACGGAGCCATCGGCAGGGTCCAGCACATCACCTTCGACTTGGCTGGAGGCGAACCGCAGCTCGAATACGTCGAAGGCCAGAGCATCGGCATCATTCCTGAAGGGAACGACGCCAACGGCAAACCTCATAAGCTCCGGCTCTACTCCATCGCCAGCACGCGCCACGGCGATAACTACGAAGACAGCACTGTTTCCCTTTGTGTTCGCCAACTTGAATACAAAAACGAAGCCGGAGAGCAGATTTACGGGGTTTGCTCCACCTACTTGTGTGACATTGAGCCAGGGACCAAGGTCAAGATCACAGGCCCGGTCGGCAAGGAAATGCTCCTTCCCGAAGATGAAGACGCCAACGTGATCATGTTGGCCACAGGTACTGGTATCGCTCCGATGCGCACCTACCTACGTCGCATGTTCGAGTCGAAGGAACGCAACGCCAATGGTTGGTCGTTTAAGGGCAAAGCCTGGCTGTTCATGGGTGCTCCCAAAACTGCCAACCTTCTGTACGACGACGATTTCAATCATTACCTCAAGGAATATCCCGATAACTTCCGCTACACCAAAGCAATCAGTCGGGAAGAGCAGAACAGCAAAGGCGGTCGGATGTACATCCAAGATCGTGTTTCAGAACATGCGGATGAAATTTTCGCAATGATCGAAGACCCAAAAACTCACGTTTATATGTGTGGTCTTCGGGGCATGGAACCAGGCATCGACGAAGCGATGGCTGCAGCAGCAGCTGCCAAGGGTTTGGATTGGAAGGAACTCCGTCCTCAACTCAAGAAAGCCGACCGTTGGCACGTCGAAACTTATTAAATCCACCACCTTTTGCATATCTTCTTGCTCATCCCTCGGGATGAGCTTTTTTTTGGGTTGATCACAAAACCCACATCAAACCCAGACGAGATTCCACTGAGCAGTGTGAATCGGCTCTTCCGCGTCTAAACCTTCGATAGAAGCCTGAGCTCCATGGTCGCCACGATCACCAATCCGCTCCGCGTTGGTCTTCGACAGGAACGTGTCATTGCACCGCAATGTTTGGTGATTTTTGGAGCCAGCGGCGATTTAACTCACCGCAAACTTGTTCCGGCGTTGTTCGAACTGTTCAAACAACGCCGACTTCCCAGTGAATTCGCTCTTTTGGGTTGCGCCCGTCGCCCTTGGACCGATGAAGTGTTTCGGGGAAAGATGACCGAAGCACTCGCTACCAGGATTGAAGAGAATCCAGCAGAGTGGGAGCAATTCGTCAGCAAGCTGTTCTACGAACCCGTCGACCTACAAAAACCAGACGATGTGGTGCGACTCGGGGGCCGCCTTGAACTGATTGATCAACAGTGCGCCACCCGCAGCAATCGCACCTTTTACCTCTCGGTCTCCCCCAATTTCTATGCAAGCGGTTGTCGTGCCCTGTCCGATGCGGGGCTTCTGAAGGATCCCAAACGCAGTCGCGTTGTGATCGAAAAGCCCTTTGGGCGCGATTACAGCAGCGCACAAGCTTTGAACAAGGTGGTTCAAACCTGTGGGCAAGAAAATCAGATCTTCCGCATCGACCACTACCTCGGCAAGGAAACAGTCCAGAACATCATGGTGCTGCGGTTTGCCAACACCATTTTCGAGCCAATCTGGAATCGCAATTACATCTCAAGCGTCCAAAT
>ERZ802822.1438-NODE-1438-length-14584-cov-29.437927_pt1 | contig 14584 bp, 15 predicted proteins | sample MGYA00345649_ERZ802822 | MGnify/ENA primary metagenome ERZ802822 (study PRJEB30503, sample SAMEA104212359) | marine metagenome | biome: Westerlies Biome; feature: [SRF] surface water layer (ENVO:00010504) within the epipelagic zone...; material: water...
AGAGATGGTCAGAGAACGTATGGAATTAAAAAAATTGGTACTGGTAGTTTAACATTAACCGGTTCAAATTCTTATTCAGGAGGAACTACTTTATCAGGCGGGTCAATCTCGGGTTACTCTGGAGATTTATCACTTGCCCCAACTAGCGCAATTACTTTATCGTCAAATTTAGCTTCACCTAGTTTATCTGGTTCAGCAAATATAAATCTATCCTCATATACACTAACCGTTGGATCAGATGATTCTTCAACATCTTATACGGGTGTTATTTCTGGTACGGGAGGATTGGTTAAACAAGGATCGGGAACTCTAACTTTAACAGGCACACAAACTTATACAGGTGATACGACAATTTCAGCAGGAACATTAACCGTGTCTGGTTCTGGTTCATTAAATAGTGGTAATTATGCTGGAGCTATTGCGAACAGTGGAACTTTAAATTATGCGTCATCAACAAGCCAAACATTATCAGGGGTAATTTCTGGAACAGGATCATTAACTAAATCTGGAAGTTCAACATTAACATTATCTGGTAACAATACTTATTCAGGTGATACAACAATTTCAGCCGGGACTATAAATGTGTCAGGTAAAATTGGTAATGGATCTTATAGCGGCGCGATAGCTAATAGTGGAACATTTGTCATGAGTTCGAGCACCGCTCATACTTTATCAGGTGCTATTTCTGGTAGCGGTGGCATAACTAAATCGGGTAGTGGTAATTTAACACTTTCAGGAAGTAATAATTTTACTGGAACGATTACTTTATCAAATGGAACACTAATTGGTGCCTCTGATAATGCATTAGGATCTGCACCAACAATTGCAGCAAGCAATTCACCAACATTTCAAACTTCAAGCAGTAGCATTACGCTGCCATCTCTTACTGTTACAGGGGAAATTAATTTAACATCTGATATTATTACAACCGGAGCTCAATCATACTCAGCTGCCACTACAATTGGAGCAAGCTCTGGTTCAGCAATTACTGTTCGAACCACAAATTCAAACATTACATTTAGCGATGATGTAAAACTTTACCAAAATACTACAATTAACAGTGGATCAGGCGGAGGTACAATTACTTTTGGGGGTGATATGTATACGCATAATTCAGCATCTGCCTGAAGGCTATTTGTGCCAACAAAATCTGCATCAAATTGTAAAAATTCTCTAAATCTTCCAGGTCCAGGTTTTTCATTTCTCCAAACTGTTCCTAGTTGATATCTTTTAAATGGTTTTGGAATTTCTAAATAATTTTTTGCAACATACCTTGCTAGTGGAGCTGTAAGATCATATCTCAAAGATAGCCACTTATTTTCATCCTTAAATGAAAATACACCTTCATCAGGTCTATCTTTGTCAGGTAAAAATTTTCCAATACTATCTGAATACTCAAAACTTGGAGTTTCAAGATATTGAAAACCGTATTTGATCATAACTTCTTTAATATTAGAAATTATAAAATCACGTACGAGTAATTCTTTTTCTTGTCTGTCTACAAACCCTAATGGAAGTTCTTTAGAAGGTTTGTTCTTTTTTTCTTTTGTCATTTTTTGGTACAGCAGGGTGGATTCGAACCACCGACCCCTAGTTCCACAAACTAGTGCTCTAACCAACTGAGCTACTGCTGCGTCCTTTCTATATTTATCTTAATTTTTGTTAAATTTATATATTTTTGATTATAAGCTAAGCAATAGCCTAGCATGCATTCTGTGAGAATGTGATCTAAGAGTAGATATTTTCTTTTTAATAATCATATTTGTTGTTTAAAAAAACAATGTGTCTTTTTTAAGAAGGAATTAGCGGGACAATAAAAAAATTTTAGTCTTATCTTAGTGCCCCGTTAACCAGTGATTTTTGGAAATTTAGATTAAGATGTTTTCTGCAGTTTAACTGCTGAAGGACCTTTTTCCGTGCTCTCCACTTCAAACGTTAACTCATCACCTTCGTTTAAATATTTTAAACCTGCGTCTCTAACAGCTGAAGAATGAACGAACACGTCTTTTTCTTTGTCTTCTCTTTCAATGAAACCATATCCTTTAGTGCCATTGAACCACTTTACTTTACCTTTTAGTGTACTCATATTATTTATTTTTCCTTATTATTATTAACTTTAACTAATCAAAGATTAGTTATTTGAACCTTAAATAGATTTGATTAGTGAAAGTCAATAGAAGAAAAAACTATTTAAATTGATTGTTTTTTTGCAACAATGGCTAAAATAAAAGGGCAATTAAGCTAGTAATTACTAGTAGGCCAATTCCACCGTAAATTAGTTTATTTTTGCTAATATGAGATACTAATTTTTGCATATTAGACTCATTATAACTTAATCCACCTCCTTCAAGATTTGTAGATTTGCTAAATCCTTGATCTCTTCCGATTTGCAGAAATTTTGCTTTCCTATGATCATAAATTTCTTCTTTGCTTAAGTTTTCAAAACTTTTAAGATTTTTCATAATTGCATGCTTAATATCTGCAGCAATACTTTCGGGATCTCTATGAGCCCCACCTAGAGGCTCAGAAATTATTTCATCAATAACTCCTAGTTTTAGTAAATCTTTTGCAGTGAGCTTCATGGCTTCAGCTGCTTGTAGGGACTTGCTTGGATCACGCCATAGTATGGATGCACATCCTTCCGGAGAAATTACTGAGTAAATAGAATTTTCCAACATAATAACTTTATTTGATGAAGCTAAAGCAATTGCACCTCCTGATCCACCTTCACCAATGATGATTGAAATATTTGGAACAGTTAATGACATGCTACACTCTATTGAATTCGCAATAGCAGAAGCTTGCCCTCTTTGCTCAGCTCCTAAACCAGGATAGGCACCAGGCGTATCTATAAAACTTACTACAGGAATTTGAAAACGATTTGCTAACTTCATTAATCTTATACATTTTCTATAACCTTCCGGTCTCATCATTCCAAAATTTCTTTCAATTCTACTATTTAGATCTTCACCTTTTTCTTGACCAATAACTAAAACAGATTTGTTATCAATTAATCCAAACCCTGCGATAACAGATTTATCATCACCAAAATAACGATCACCAGATAATAATGTAAATTGAGAAAAGATTTTTTTAATATAAAAATTTGCTTTAGGTCTATCTTCGTGCCTTGCAACTTGAGTTCGTTGCCAACTATTTAGATTAGCGTATGTCTCTTTAAGTTTTTCATTTATTTCGTTTTGAGTATTTTTTATTTTTTGCGTATCTACTTCTGAAATTCCTTCAGAGCCAAAAGGGCTTTTTAAACCATCTACTTCTTGCTCAAGCGCCTTTACTTCTTTCTCAAAATCTAAATAATTTTTCATATTGAGTTAATAATGCTACTATTAATGTATTATAATAAAATGTAAAGAACGGTACATTATGAGTTTTATTGAGAAAAAAGGCCTTAAAATTAGTTCCATATTATTTGATTTCGTTAATAAAGAAATCATACCTGGGACAGATATCCAAACTGACAAATTTTGGGATGGTTTCGAAAAAACTGTTCATCAACTTGCTCCTATAAATAAAAGATTGATTGAAAAAAGAGAAACTATTCAAAAACAGATTGATAATTGGCATAAAAAAAATAAAGGTAAAGAGTTAAACAAGAAAGAATACACTGAATTTTTAAAATCAATTTCTTATATTGTTGAGGAAAAAGAAGATTTTAATATTGAAACTACTAACGTTGATAATGAGATTGCTTCAATTGCAGGTCCACAACTTGTTGTGCCGGTAGATAATGCAAGGTACGCTTTAAACGCTGCTAATGCACGATGGGGTAGTCTTTATGATGCTTTGTACGGAACCGATGTAATCCCTGGAGATAAAGGAAAAGAATTTAATAAGGAAAAAGCAAAAAATGTAATCACTTATGTTAAAAAATTTTTGGATGAAAGCGTACCTATTGATGGCTTAAATTGGAGTGAGATATCTGAAATTAAAATTAAAAATAAAGATTTAATATTTTTAAATAACAATAATGAGAAAAATCTAAAGAATAAAAATCAATTTGTAGCTTTTAATGAAAAAAATGGAAAACTTAGTTCAATCTTAATTAAAAACAATAACCTTCATATTGAAATTTCAATGGATCCAAATCATATGGTAGGAAAATTAGATAAAGCTTCAATTTCAGATGTTGTAGTTGAATCAGCAATTTCAACTATCGTTGATAATGAAGATTCAGTTGCAGCTGTTGACGCAGAGGATAAAGTTAAATGTTATCGTAATTGGCTCGGTTTGATGAAGGGAGATCTCACGGCTAATGTGGAAAAAAATGGAAAAAAATTTGTAAGAAAATTAAATTCTGATCGAAATTATACTTCTCGAGATGGAGAAAAAATTTCTCTTCATGGAAGAGCACTTTTATTAAATAGAAACGTAGGTCATTTAATGACTAATCCAGCTATTCTGTTAAAAGATGGTTCAGAAATACCTGAAGGAATAATGGACGCTTTTTTTTCCACAATGTGTGCTCTACATGATTTTAAAAGTAAAAAGAATTCCCGGACTGGTTCTGTTTATATTGTAAAACCAAAAATGCACGGACCAGAAGAAGTGTCTTTTACAAATACTCTTTTTGAAAAAGTTGAAGAAGTTTTAGGTATAAAAAAGTTTTCAATTAAGGTTGGAATTATGGATGAAGAAAGAAGAACTACGGTTAATTTAAAAGAGTGTATTAGACAAGTTAAGAATAGAATTGTTTTTATTAATACTGGTTTCTTAGATCGAACTGGAGATGAAATGCACACATCTTTTGAGGCAGGTCCTATGATATTTAAAGGAGATATGAAAAAATCAACTTGGCTAGGAACTTATGAAAATTGGAATGTTGATATTGGATTAAATTGTGGTTTTTCAGGTAAAGCTCAAATAGGAAAAGGTATGTGGGCTATGCCGGATCAAATGGCAAACATGATGGAACAAAAAATTGGTCACCCTAAATCAGGTGCAAATTGTGCATGGGTTCCTTCACCAACAGCAGCAACGTTGCATTCAATGCACTATCACAAAGTAAACGTTTTTGATGAACAAAATAAAATTAAATCACGAAGTAAAGCTAAACTAGAGGATATTCTAGAAATTCCAAAAGCAGATAGACCTAACTGGGCATTAGACGACATTAATCGAGAATTAGAAAACAACGCCCAAGGAATTTTAGGTTATGTTGTAAGATGGATTAACCAAGGTGTTGGTTGCTCAAAGGTGCCTGATATTAATAACGTTGGTTTGATGGAAGATAGAGCTACACTTAGAATTTCATCTCAACACATTGCTAATTGGTTGCACCATGGAATTTGTAATAAGGATCAAGTAATGGAAGTAATGAAAAAAATGGCTAAAATTGTAGATGCACAAAATAAAAATGATCCAGGTTATCAAAATATGTCAGATAATTTTGAAAAGTCAGTGGCTTTTTCTGCGGCTTGCGATCTTGTTTTCAAAGGAAGGGTACAACCCTCAGGTTATACAGAACCTTTATTACATCAAAAAAGATTAGAAAGAAAAGCTTCTAATTAACTTTCAGTTACAGGCACTCTATTTTTAAAAGCTGAAAACAAAGTTCCATCATCTAATTGTTCAATCTCTCCACCAACCGGTAGGCCTTGAGCTAATTTTGTAATTTTTAACTTATCATTTTTAATGGTATCTTCGATATAATGCGCAGTAGTTTGCCCTTCAACAGTAGCACTTGTTGCAATAATTACCTCTTTAAGATTATTTTTTTTAATCCTTTTAACAAGAGACTCTATTAAAAGATTTTTTTGTTCATAGTTTTCATTAGAATTTAATGTTCCACCTAAGATGTGATAATGGCCTTTATAAATATTGGCAGAGTCTATTACCCACATATCAGCAAGGTTTTCGACGACGCAAATTTTATCGTAGGAATTATCAGAAGAACAAATGCAAATTTTATCTATAATTTTTAAATTTCCACAATCAACACATCTAACTACTTTTTTATAAACTTGAGCTAAAGATTTAGCTAAGGGTTTAACCATATTATCTTTATTATTAATTAATTTTAGAATAATCCTTTTTGCAGATTTAGGTCCCAAACCAGGCAATTTGGAAAATTGCTTGATTAGTTCATTGATTTCTGGAATTTCATTATCCATTAGAAAGGAAGTTTGAAATCTAGAGGTAAGTTAAGTCCACCTGTTGCTTTAGATAATTCTTCTGCAGATTTCTTTTTAAGATTTTCTTTAGCGTTATTATAGGCAGCAATTATTAAATCATTTATTATTTCTTGGCTCTCTTTTTTTGCTGCATCACTAATCGTTATTGATTTGAGCTCATAATCTCCTGATAAAACAACTTTGACAAGATTACCTCCAGCCTCTCCTTCAACCTCAATTTTTTTAATTTGATCTTGAGCCTCTTTCATTTTCTCTTGCATGGCTTTAGCTTTTGATAACATGTCAGAAAAGTTAGTCATTTATTCCTCTTCTTTTAGATCAATTAACTTAGCATCTGGAAAAGCTTTTTGTATGTCTTGAGCAATTTTACTTTTCTTAAACTCTTCAACCTTATTGCTTTTATCTTCTAAATTTTTTTCATAGATACTTTTTGCATCTGCGTTTTTACTTAATGATATAATCCATCTTTCACCTGTCCATAAAAGCAATTTTTCTGTAAGATTTTTTATAAAATTTTTATTTAGTTTTTCATTGAAACTAATATCTATAGTGCCTTTATTAAAACTTACTAATTTTACATTTCTTTCAAGATCGTACTTAAGTTCTATTTCTTTTTCTTTGTTTGCCTGATCAATTAAATCTTGAAAACTTGTTATTTCAATTTTTGCACTTTGATTATCTTTTAACAAATTTTTTACAGGATTAGTTTTTATTTGATCTGTGCTTTTAAGCTGATTTTTAACTTGATTAGGAATGTTGGTTTCAAGTGGCTTGTCATCAATTTTTTTACCAACTAAGCTTTCTTCAGTTTGCTGATTAGTTTCTAAATTTTGAGTTTCTTTTCTAGCATCAATATTTTTTAAATGTACTAATTGCATTATATACATTTCCAAAGTTAAATTTTCATTCCCAACAATTCTTAAATCATCAATGGTTTTAATGGTTAGTTGCCAAAATAAACCAATATCTTGCATGTCTATATTTTTAGAATATTGATCAACCATTTGTACTTCTGCTTCTGATATAGACATATCTTTTTCAATTGGTCCTAAACTTATTCTTCTGCTAAATAGATAAAGCACCTCAAGAATATCGTTTAAAAAGTTTTTTGCATCTAATCCATCATTAATGAGTTCGTGTAAAAATTTTAAAGCATCTTTTTCGTTACCTGTTAACACTTCTTTAAATAACGATATTATTTTACTTTTATCTGCTAACCCTAACATTTGTCTTACATCGGGCTCTTCTATTTGTTTACCTTCATTAATAGATTGAGATATTAACGCTCGGTCAAGCAACGAAATAGAGTCTCTGACAGATCCTTCTGAAGTTCTTGCGATTAATTTAATGGCATCTTCAGATATTTTACCTTTTTCTTTATCAGCAATAATTTTTAAGTGTTTACATAGCTGCTCAACACTTACTCTTTTAAGATCAAATCTTTGGCAACGAGATAAAATAGTAACAGGTATTTTTCTCACTTCTGTTGTAGCTAAAATAAATTTTAAACTTGGTGGTGGCTCCTCTAAAGTTTTTAGCAAACCATTAAAAGCTTGCTTTGAGAGCATATGAACTTCATCGATTATGAATATTTTAAATTTTGCACTTGTGGGACTATATTTTGAATTCTCAATTAATTCTCTAACATCATCAATACCTGTTTTAGAAGCAGCATCCATTTCTAAAATATCCATGTGGTTAGAACTAATAATTTCAGCGCAATGACAATACTCACCCGTTTTGCACTTTTCTCCTTTGGTAAAATCTTTAGTACAGTTTAGAGCTTTAGCAATTAATCGTGCTGTTGTAGTTTTTCCCACTCCTCTAATACCAGTGAGCAAATATGCATTTGGAGTTTTGTTAAGTTTAATTGCGTTAGTAATTGTTTGCGCCATTACCTCTTGGCCAATTAAATCTTTAAACTCTTGAGGTCTATATTTAAGTGCTAGAATTTTATTTGTCATTTTTAAGAGGCAGGCAACAACCTGAAAAATTTTCACTACGGCTGCTTCTTTTCAGACCTGACCGGGTTTATGAAACATCCACCTGATGCCAACCTCAATATGAGTATATCAAGATCAATTTAAATACTACAAGACTAGATTTGAATTTTGTGGACTATTTTTGCCTAAATTTTGAAGATTCGTACACTCCAAGTATGTCCAAAGTTTCTGTATGAAAGCCAAGTTCTTCTAATGCCTTTTTTACTCCAGCTTGCTCTAAATGACCTTCAAGATCTAAATAAAAGTTTGCTTGATCAAAAGTATTTTTGACAGAAAAACTTTCTAGCTTTGTAAGGTTTACTTGATTGGTAGCGAATCCTCCAAGACATTTATAAAGAGCCGATGGTTCACTTTTTACTCTGAAGATGCAGCTAGTAATATACTTTTTATTCTTATCATATTCAGGTTGTTCAATATTTTTTCCCATTATTAAAAAACGAGTAACGTTTCCTTTATCGTCTTCTATATTTTTTTGTAAAATTTTTAATTTATACATTTTTGCTGAAAGATCTGAGGCTATCGCTGCTATAGTTTTGTCATTTCCTTCAGCTAAATCTTTTGCAGAACCTGCAGTATCTACAGAAATAATAGACTGAAAGTTATTTTTTGAAATAATATTTTGACATTGGCTAATAGCCTGAGCATGGCTTCTAACATACTTAATATCCTTCATGGTTGCATCGGGTTTTCCAAGAAGATTATGTTCTACAGGAAGAAAGAATTCACCATGAATTTGTAATTTATATTTTGGTAATAAGTAATGAATATCAGCTACTCTACCAGCTAAAGAATTTTCAATTGGAATTACTATTTTACAATTTGGATCGTTATAAGCTTGTTTAAAAGTATCTTCAAAGGTCGCGCAGGTTTTTATTTCTGCGTCCTTATATAATTTTTCTACAGCTATGTGGGAATAAGCACCTAACTCACCTTGTATTGCAATTTTCATCTTACTCATTTGTTTCCATTATCTTTCTCACTTCCATTAAATCACTTTTAGTATCTACACTTAAAGGAGAAGAATTTATATATCCAACATGAATTGACATAGAGTTTTCTAAAGCTCTAAGCTGTTCTAACTTTCGTTCCAATTCAAGTTTCGACCTTTTCAAGCTTACATACCTTACTAATGCTTTATTAGTAAAGGCATAAATGCCTACGTGATGAAAATAGTTTTCATATTCTTTTGTATCTTGTCTGAAAAAATCTATAGCTTGATCAAATTGATTAATTTTTAGCTTATTTTTTGTAGCAACTTTAACATTATTCTCGTCTGCTAGTTCTGACTCAGAGCTAAATGTGCTTGCCAAAGTTCCGATATCACATTTACCTTCGCTCATATAAGAAACTAAATTAGTTATAGCTTTAGGATCAATGTTGGGCATGTCTCCTTGCAAATTTATAATTAAATCAGGTTCACTTTTTAAATGGTTTTTAAACACTTCATAAATTCGATCAGTACCTGTTTGGTGATTTACCTCAGTGAGAATTGCTTTTCCTCCGTTCTTGGTAACTACATCTATAATTTTTTGATCAGGTGTAGCTACATAAACATCTCCAGTATTTGTTTTTTGTGCGGCTTCATAAACGTGAAGAATCATCTCTTTGTTTTTTATGAGTTCCAAAGGTTTGTTTGGTAATCTTACAGCGTCTAATCTTGAAGGTATTATTATTGCAGTTTTGTCCATAATTATGCGTCCCAAAGACGCAAAAAAAATTAAGTAATTTTAAGTTTTTTTATAAAAGTCGTGCTATACGTCACTAAAGTATTTATCAAAAATATGGACAGTTTTGAATTAAATAAAATTATAGGTGCAGTTCTTCTTACTGCATTAATTATTATTGGTATTGGAAAATTCACTGATATTTTATTCCACGTTGAGAAACCTAAAGAGTCAGCTTACAAAGTTGAGGGATTAGAGGTTGCGTCTACAACTGCTTCTGGTCAAGAAGCTGCAAAAGTTGTTGAAGCAGTAGATATAAAAGCACTTTTAGCAATGGGTGACTTAGCACATGGAGAAAAGGTTTTTAAAAAATGTACTGCTTGCCACATGATTGCTGCCGGAGGAAAAAATATGATTGGTCCTAACTTATGGAGCGTTATAGGTAGACAGGCTGGAGTAGTAAGTGATTATAAATATTCAAAAGCTATGGTTGCCTACGGTAAAGAATGGACTTTTGAGGAAATGAATAGTTATTTAATCAAACCTCAAGCATACGTTAAAGGAACAAAAATGGCTTTTGCTGGTTTAAGAAAAGAAAAAGATAGAGCTTCTGTAATTCTTTATATGAATTCAAAAAGCGATAGTCCTAAAGCATTACCTTAGTCTAAACACCACTTAATTATACTTTTTTGAGCATGCACTCTGTTAAGAGCCTGTCTCCATACCACAGACTGCTTTCCATCAATAACTTCATCGGTAACTTCTTCACCTCTGCCTACAGGCAAACAATGCATAAAAATTGCATTTGAATTAGCTTTTTTCATTAATTTTTTATTAACTTGAAATGGTTTTAAAACCTTCTTCTTTGTTTTTTTATTAACCTTATCATTCATCGATACCCACTTATCAGTCATCACACAGTCTGAGTTTTTTACAGCTTCATCAGGTTTTTGAGTTATCAAAAGATTAACTTTATTTTTTTTAGCCCATCCTAATATTTTTTTTCCAGGAGCATATTTTTTAGGACAACCAATTTTTAAATTGAATTTAAATTTACCAGCTGCTTCGATTAAAGAATTAGACATATTATTATCACCGTCACCTAACCAAGAAACTGTTTTACCAGTTATAGAGCCGTTACTCTCCTCATATGTTAAAATATCTGACATAATCTGACATGGATGACTTTTATCAGAAAGGCCGTTTATAATTGGAATATCTAAATGTTTACCAAACTCTTCTAAATTTTTGTGCGAAGATGTTCTAAGCATAACTATATCTACATATTCGGTTAAAACTTTTGCAGTATCTTTTAATGTTTCATCTCCTTTGCCATAATGAATTCCATCTGGATTTAAAATAATAGAAGACCCACCTAATTGCTTAGCAGCAATATCAAAAGACATTCTTGTTCTTGTTGAGGGCTTTTCAAAAATCATTGCCATAGACTTTCCCTCGAAAGGTTTGTCGTCATCAGGAGCAGATTTATTAAATCCTTTTCTACTAAGTTTTCTAGTCTTAGCCTCATCAATAATGGCTCTTAGATCACTCGAGGAATGATCTGATATATTTATAAAATTTTTCATCTATAGTTTTTGCAAACCTTATCTATTATTTTTAAGCTTAAATTAATTTCCTGCTTTGTTACATTTAAAGGAGGCAAAAGTCTGACAACATTCTCTGCAGCTCTAATTGTAAGCAGATTACTTTTTAATAGTTTATCAATAAAGGGAACTTGATTTTTATGTAAACATAAACCCAGTAATAATCCTTTTCCTCTAACCTCTTTTATAATTTTAGGATATTTATTTTTAAGTTTATTTAATTCACTTAGAAAATATTTTCCATTTTTAGCTACGTTAACTAAAAAACCTTTTTTAAACATCACATCCATAATTGCATTCCCTGCACTCATCGCTAATGGATTGCCGCCAAATGTAGAGCCATGCGTTCCTGGTTTCATTCCTGAAGCCACCTTTTTATTAACTAATACGGCGCCTATTGGAAAACCGCCCCCTATTCCTTTTGCAATTGGAACAATGTCAGGCTTTATTTTTGCATGCTCAAATGCAAAAAACTTTCCACTTCTACCTATTCCGCATTGAACTTCATCAAGAATAAGTAATATCTTTTTTTTATTACAAAGTTTTCTTAATCCAACTAAACAAAAATCTGGAATAACTTTAATTCCACCCTCACCCATAATAGTTTCAACCATAATAGCAGCAGTTCTACTTGTAATAGCTTTTTCTAAACCTCTATGATCGCCAAAATTAAAATGATCAAAACCATCAACTTTAGGACCAAAACCTTCTATAGCTTTTTTACTATTGCTAGCAAAAATAGTTGCAAGAGTTCTGCCGTGAAAACTATTATTAATACATAAAATTCTATTTTTTCTTGGTTTACCTCTAGAATAAAAATATCTTCTCGCAAATTTTATTGCAGCTTCTGTGGCTTCAGCACCTGAATTTTGAAAAGCAACATAGTCTGCAAAAGTTTTTTGGGTTAATCTTTTTGCTAATCTTTCCTGTTCAGGAATGATAAAAGCATTTGAAACATGCCAAAGTTTTTTTGATTGCTTATAAATAGATTTAATTAAATGATTATGAGAGTGACCTAGGCAATTTACAGCTATACCTTGAACAAAATCTAAGTATTTTTTACCTTTTGTGTCATATAGAAAACTTCCTTTTCCTCTATTAAAAGAAATTTTTTTTCTATTATAAGTTTTTAATATCGAGCTCATTTTAAGACTTTATTTTATAACCGTTTTTATACAACAAGTAAGTTATAAACCAACTTACAACACTTAAAATTGTCAAATACACTAAACCAACTGTAATCGATCCATCTGCTTGCCCAATAAAACTATATCTAAATCCATCAATCATGTAAAAAAATGGATTAAATTCACTAATAGTTTTTAGTAAACCTGGCAATCTTTCTATTGAGTAAAATGTTCCAGATAAAAAAGATAACGGAATTATCACAAAATTAGTTACTGTTGCCATGTTATCAAATTTTTCAGACCACAACCCAGCTATAATTCCAACATTACCTAAAATAAAAGAAGATAAAAAAGTAAAAGCAATTAGAGCTAAATAATTTGTAATTTGGATCTCAATTATTAGCATAAATGTTATAATTGAAATTATCGCAATCATTACAGCTCTAGTTACTGATGCTAAAGATACTGCTATGGTAACTTCGGCAGCAGATAAAGGGGCATAAAGAAGATCGACTATATTTCCTTGAATTTTACCAATCATAAAAGAAGATGATGAATGAGAAAAAGACTGTTGGATAACTTGCATTGAAATCAACCCTGGCGCTAAAAAAGATATAAACGATACACCTAAAACATCTCCTCTTTCATTGCCTATGGCTAAAGATAAAACTAATAAAAATAACAAAGAAGAAATTAATGGAGAAAAAAGTGTCTGAACCCATACCATTAAAAATCTTAAAACTTCTTTTTGATATAAAGTCCATGCACCAACCCAATTGATTAGCCCAAATCTTCTAGTTCCAATTTTATATTTCTTTGTAATTTCAACCATTGATAGTCTTATAACCCTTATTAAAAAAAACTGTGCAAAACTTAACCTACTAACAGGCTAAAGACGTTTTAGTGTTTTAAACCACAATATAATGCTCTAAGCCTTAAATAAATACTAAATGCAGTAAAAATATACTATGAGTTGGACAGACGAAAAAGTAGAAAAACTTAAAGAACTTTGGACCAAAGGACATACTGCAAGCCAGATAGCAGCAGCATTAGGTGACACTACTCGTAACGCTGTTATTGGTAAAGCTCATAGGCTAAATCTTGAAGCAAGAGCCCCATCTAAGCATTCTGGAGCATCAGTATCTAGAGAAAATAAGCAAATTAGACGAGGACCAGCACCAACTTCTAGAAAAGCAAAATTTCAGTCGATTTTATTAGATAAGAACTTTGAGCCTGAAAACCCTAAATCCTTAGAAGAGTTAACAGATACAACTTGTAAATGGCCTATCGGTCATCCAAATGAGGAAAAATTCTATTTTTGTGGAAGAAAACCAGAGGGCGAATTTCCTTATTGTAAGTTACACGTTTTATATGCCTTTCAGCCAAAAGGTACAAAAGAGGAGGTGCTTGATAAAGAAGATGAAGTACCAGAATTTATTGAGAAAAAAGTTAAGTCGTCAGCTTAACAAAACTTTAACATTACAATCATAAAGTAGTTTATGAAGTTTATTAAAAAATACCTTAAATGGTTAAGTACTTTTTTAGTTCTTACGGGTATTTTATTAACAAATTTGAATATTTATCCAGTAAATATAATGTTTCATGGAGCGGGAGTTGTTGGTTGGACTATTGCAGGTTTTATTTCTAAGGATAAAGCAATATTAACTAATTTTGGGTTACAGATTCCATTATTTATTATTGGTTTTTATCAAATTTTGGTTCCGTAAGTTCGGGACACTTCAATACATTTTTTATGAGTAAAATAAAAAAAATATTGTTTGTTTGTACTGGAAACTCTGCGAGAAGCATAATAGCAGAAAGTATTATAAATAATAATTTTCGAAATCAATTCATCGCATTTAGCGCTGGAAGTAATCCTTCAGGAAAAATTAATCCTTACATTAAAGAGTATCTTGAAGGAAAAAAATTTAATTTAGACACTTATTTTTCAAAAAACTTTGATGAATTTTTAAAAAATGATATTGATATTGATTACGTGATTACAGTTTGTAATAACGCTAATAAAGAAGTTTG
>ERZ802822.1441-NODE-1441-length-14568-cov-6.789179_pt1 | contig 14568 bp, 13 predicted proteins | sample MGYA00345649_ERZ802822 | MGnify/ENA primary metagenome ERZ802822 (study PRJEB30503, sample SAMEA104212359) | marine metagenome | biome: Westerlies Biome; feature: [SRF] surface water layer (ENVO:00010504) within the epipelagic zone...; material: water...
AAAATATTCACGTCCAAGAAGATAGAATTCCCAGATCCGCACGAACCGTGCGCCATAGCAATCGGTCATGCTGTCGCGATGGGACAGGAAGCGCAGCCGCCAATGACGAAGCGTGTCCGCGTAGTGGCCGCGCATCACTTCCATGTCGAGAAGCTTCAGGCCGCGACCTTCACTGGCTTTCGTCAGTTGCTGGATGGAGGGAAGGTAGCCACCCGGAAAGATATACCGGGTCAGCCAGCGGTTCGCCGGTCGCGACTTGTGATGCACGGCAATGGTGTGGATGACCGCCACGCCAGCTGGTGCCAGTCAGTTGCGTACCTTGTCAAAAAACACCGGAAAGCCGCGTGGTCCGACATGCTCCAGCATCCCGACCGACACGATCCTGTCGAATGTCCCGGTCTGGTGCCGGTAATCACGAAGCGCAAATGCCAGGCGGTCACCAAGGCCGGCATTTTCGGCAGCCTGCCTTGCGTGCGCGAATTGCTGTTCGGACAGGGTGATGCCGGTGACCGTGACATCCTGCCGGCAGACCGCCAGCGCGCGCGCCAGCCCGCCCCAGCCGCAGCCGATATCCAGCACATGATCGTGCGGCTGCAGCCGCAATTTTGCCGCAATGCGGGACAGTTTGGTAATCTGCGCATCGGCCAGCGGTTCATCCGGCGAGCGAAAATAGGCGCAGGAATATTGCCGCCAGGGATCAAGAAAATTGTCAAAAAGACTGTCTTTCAAATCATAATGATGTGCCACATTTCGTTTTGCCCGACCGGGAAAATTAAGCCCGCTAAAACGCGCCAGCCGCGTATCAAGCGCCAGCACCAGACGTGCCAGCCAGTGATTTTGCCAATGTTCCCGATTGGCGACCAGCAACGCCATTAAATCGTCAATGTCACCTGACTCAATCTGCAGATCCCCATCCATATAGCTCTCGCCAAAGGCCAGATCAGGGTGCAGCATCAGCCGCCATAAAACCCGGCGGTGGGTGAGGCGAATAGCTGCCTGTGGCCCGGCCGTGCCGGCTGTTATAGGGTGCATCGGCCCATCACCGAGCGCGATGGATAATTGCCCGACGGCTAAAAATTGATGCAAAACATATTGGGCAAAGCGTATCAGCATAATATGGCAGCCCCTATATGGCAGTCCCCGAAAAATCTGTTTGCCGACAGATTAAAGGCTAAATCCAAATAAAACGTTAAATTAGCTTGAAAACTGTGCCTTTTGTGTCATGCCAACTAACCATTATGAAGTTGCCGTTTCAGCCAATTCTATGCACATTACACTATGTCCAATGAACAGCGATTACCCCATGACGGCGCCAATTATCGGCTTGACGAGGCGGTGGTGTCAGAGCGTGATGGTGTGTTGCGCGCCGATGATTATGACGATGTGTATTTTGCCGCGCGCGACGGGCTGGCAGAAAGCCGCTATGTGTTTCTTGACGGCACCAATTTTGCCGAAAAATTATCCAGCCACAAGCATTTGACAATCGCCGAAACAGGCTTTGGCAGCGGCCTGAATTTTCTGGCAGTCCTCGATGTCCTGCAAAAATTTTCCGATTACCAGATCGACTATATCGCTTTTGAGGCTCGTCCGTTACCGGCTGACGTGATCGCCCGCACACATGCTGGCTTTCCGTCTCTGGCTGCGCATAGCACAGCATTGCTGGACAATCTGCCGCCGCGCTGGCCGGGGGTGCATTTATGTCATTTTAATCAGGGGCAGGTGCGGCTGCATCTGCATTATGGGGAGGCCGAAGATTGTCTGGCACAAAGCCGTTTTTGCGCTGATATCTGGTTTCTTGATGGGTTTGCCCCGGCGAAAAATCCGGATATGTGGTCCGATGCTGTGCTTGCGCATATCGGACGGCTGACGCGGGCTGGCGGCAGGCTGGCCAGTTTCACCGCGGCCCGCATGGTGCGCGACGGGTTATCCGCCGCTGGCTTTGCGATCAGCAAAAAGCCGGGGTTTGGCGATAAACGCGATATGATCACTGGTGTCAAAACTGGTGTCAAACCACCTATCCAAACTCTGCCCGCATCCCTTAAAAGAACAGCCCCAGAAAAGAAACCGCATGTGGGGATCATTGGTGGTGGCATTTCCGGTGCGTCTGTTGCTGCTGGTCTGCGGCACCGGCGCATTGCGGCGACGATTCTTGATGCTGGCCCGCGGTTGGCGACAGCCGCATCAGGCAACCGGCTGGCATTGCAAAGCCCGCGATTATCGGTTGATCATAATCCGGCAAGCCAGCTTTCGGCATGTTGTCTGGCCTATGCGGCAAAATGCAGTGATCAGGCGGCGGCCAGCATCGCGGGCAAGGTGCTGTCGCTTGACTGGCCGGAACGCGAGGCATCACGGCAGGATAAATTTCGACGCCAATATTGGCCGGATGATTTATTGCGTGCAGGTGATGCCAGCGTCGCTTCGGTGGCTGCTGGCATGGCGATGCCGACTGGCGGTGTAGTTCATGATTACGGGCGGGTGATTGACCCGGCGCGTTTGTGCCATTATCTGGCTGGCGATACCCCCACCATATTTGATGCTGAAATAACACAGATATCGCGCCGCGACTCGGCGCTGATTCTCGATATAAAAGATGGACGGCAATACGCCTTTGACGTGATTGTCCTGGCGACGGGCGCCAGCTTGCCCGACATTTTAACATTGCTGTCGATTGACGGGGTGCGGATAGATGTCACCAGCGGACAGGTCAGCCATATACCGGAACAGCCCGGCCTCGCCGATTTGCAGGCTGGTCTCAGCTTTGGTGGCTATCTGACGCCCAGCCATAACGGGTTTCATGAGCTTGGTGCCACCTTTGACCGCAGTGGATGCGGTGATTTTGACGATGCGGCGTTTGCCCATAACCGCAAGCTTTTGCCGCCAGTCTTGCAACAATTGTTTGGTCATCTGGACAGCGCCCGGGGGCGGATAAGCCAGCGTGCCAGCACGCCTGATCGCAACCCGGTCATGGGGCGTCTGGATGATGGCATTTATCTATTGGGCGCGGTTGGGGCGCGTGGTTTCACCCTGGCACCGTTACTGGGCGAGTATCTGGCAGCGGAAATTGCGGCAATGCCAAATTGTCTGAGCCATCATATGCAGGCCACTCTCGAGCCTTTTCGCTTTCGCTTGCGGCGCGGCTTATAGGCCGAGCATGTCGCGCGCCTTAAACAGCTGCCCGTGATCCGTGCAATCTGCTGACAAAAGCTGCAAAAACGCCGGGGCAATGGCATCCGGGGTGGGTAATGTTTGCGGGTCTTCGCCGGGAAAAGCCGCGGCACGCATGCTGGTCGCGGTGCCGCCGGGGTTGATCATATTGATCCGCAAATTGGTTTGTTCGGTTTCGCCAGCCCAGACCCGGCCCATCGCCTCAAGACCGGCTTTCGATACCGCATAAGCGCCCCAAAACGGATAGCTGCCAGAGGCCGCACCTGACGATACCAACACTGCACGTGCGGCTGGGGCGGCAACCAATAATGGCTCCATCGCCTTGATCAAATGCCATTGCGCCGTCAGATTGACGGCGATCGTGTCGTCCCAAACCTCCGGCTCAAGATGTGACAGAGGCGTCAATACCCCCAACATCCCGGCATTCGCGACCAGACCGTCAAGCCGTCCCCAGCGTTCATGAATGGCCGCGGCAAGGCGGGGCAGGGCTGGCGTATCGCGCAGATCATGCTCAACAATAGTGGCATGACCACCATCTGCGGTGATGGCGTCGTCAAGCTCTTCAAGCGCACCAAGCGTGCGACCGGTGATAATGATGTCGGCACCGGCACGCGCCGCTGCCAGCGCGACAGCATATCCAATTCCACGGCTGGCGCCGGTTACTAAAATGACCCGGCCTGTCAAATCTACTGTACTGGACATAATGTTACCTTTTGATGATTAGCGGCTGGTACCATGTGAGACACGTTTTCCAGATAGCCCGGAGGCGAGTTTGATGGGGTAATCACCGGTAAAGCAGGCATCGCAAAATTGCGGGTTAGCGTTGTTTCTGGAAGCCTCGCCCATGGCCCGGTACAGCCCGTCAATGGAAATAAATCCGAGCGAGTCTGCGCCGATATCGCTGGCAATTTCGTCGATTGTTTTCTGCGCCGCGATCAGCTGGTCTTTGTCGGGCGTGTCAACGCCATAAAAACAGGGGCTGGTGGTGGGCGGGCTGGCAATCCGCATATGCACTTCAGCGGCACCGGCGGCGCGCATCATCGACACAATTTTTCGTGACGTGGTGCCACGCACAATCGAGTCATCCACCAGCACAACACGCTTGCCGGCCACGGTTGACGGATTTGCGTTATGTTTCATTTTGACGCTGTCATTCCGGCCTTTTTGCGTTGGCTGGATAAAGGTGCGGCCAATATAGTGATTGCGGATGATTCCCAGATCGAAGGGTATTTTTGACGCTTCGGCAAATCCGAGCGCCGCCGGCACGCCCGAATCGGGAACCGGCACAATAAGATCGGCATCAGCCGGCGACTCGAGGGCTAGCTCTGCGCCAATGGCCTTGCGGGCATGATAGACGCCGCGCCCCTCCAGAATGCTGTCGGGGCGGGCAAAATAAATATATTCAAAAATGCAAAAACGGTGGCTTTGGGGCTGAAACGGTTTGCGCGACGTTATGCCGTTTTTGTCGATCACCACCATTTCGCCGGGATCAAGGTCGCGCTCAAAGCTGGCGCCAACAATATCTAATGCACAGGTTTCAGATGCCAGCACATAAGCATCCCCCTGTTTGCCCAGAACCAGCGGGCGCACACCATGCGGGTCACGCACGCCGATCAACATATCCTTGGCAACACAGACAAGTGAAAACGCACCTTCGATCTGCTTGATGGCATCGATGAGCCTGTCGGTGACGGTGTCCTGATGCGAGCGCGCGACAAGATGCACGATAATTTCGGTATCGGAAGATGATTGAAACAGACTGCCGGTTTCAACAAGCGACGCGCGCAAACGTGCGGCATTGGTCAGATTACCATTATGCGCCAATGCAAAGCCGCCAAATGCAAGCTCTGATGAAAATGGCTGGATTTCCATTAAAGCATTGGTTTTGCCACTTGTTGAATAGCGGTTATGGCCAATCGCTACATGCCCATGTAAAGCCTGCATTTGCGCTGACCCGGCGTCAAAATTCTCGCCGACATGACCAAGCCCGCGATGCGCATGAAAATGCCGGCCGTCAAAACTGACAATGCCGGCAGCTTCCTGACCGCGATGCTGGAGGGCATGCAACCCGAGCGCGGTGTTGATGCTGGCTTCATTCGTACCATAAATGCCAAAAACCGCACATTCTTCGTGCAGATGATCATCATCAAATGGGTGCGTTGTGGTGAGAGTCATGGGCTGTCTCTGCTGCTAAATGGGACTGTCTTTAAAAGTAAATTTTTATGCTTAGCGGGTGGTTTTTAACTGTGCTGTTTGTCTGTCACGGTCAGTTGGGTTTTTCATCATCGAGCAATTCAAGCGGCTTTTTGACCATTTCGGTGCCGCTGTCCATCATATTATTCATGGTTTGCGTGGCTTCGGCGCCGAGGCTGTTATGGTCAGATAGATTGGAGATTAATTTGTCAGCGTAATCATCTGGCGCATATTGTGCAAAATAACGCGCACTCTGGCTCATAATCGGTGTGCTTTGCGCCTTTTGCAGGGTTTCTGGTAATTTGCTCTCGCCTTCCAGCAGTAAAACCGCACCGATAAATGCAAACAGCACCAGTAAATAGCCACGGATCAGCCCAAAGATAACCCCAAACCAGCGATCCAGACTGCCAAGGCCGGCGCGGGTCAAACCCGGGGATAACAGGCTGGCCAATAAAAACCAGACGATCACTGTTGCCGCAAAAGGCAGCCCCCAGGCCAAAGCTGCGCTCAGCCCTTCGGCATTGATCACATCTGCAATCGGGTCTTCGAGAACCGGCCGCGCAAAATGCGCAACGACGACGGATACAACCCAGCCAATCAAGCCTAAAAATTCGCGGGTCATGCCGCGCAATATTGAAAAAATGGCTGATGTGATCAGCACCAGAATGACTGCGTAGTCGACAAATGTAAGCGCGGCAAAATCGATCATGGCAGACTTATAACAGAAATATGGGATGTCCCGATAGACACTATCATCATCAATCGATGCCCCCCATAATGTCAATTAAATCGGCCAGTGTCGTGGGCTGCGACAATTTGATTTGCGACTGTTGCGCGCTGGCTTTGCGCGGCCGCGGCATAACCGCATTGTCAAAACCCAGCTTGGCAGCTTCTTTCAGCCGTGCATCCGACTGCGCGACTTGCCGTAATTCAGCCGACAAGGCGACTTCGCCGAAAAATACTGTGCGCTGTGGTGCCGGTCTGCCGGTGACCGAGGAAATTAACGCGGCGGCAACGGCGAGATCAGCGGCCGTTTCAGAAATTTTTAAACCGCCGGCCACATTCAGGAAAATATCGCGCCCCGATAGCGGCACACCGCATCGCGCTTCGAGAACGGCGGTTAGCATGGCAAGTCGGCTGCTGTCCCAGCCGACAACATTGCGTCGCGGCGTTGCCAGTGACGATGGCGCAACCAGCGCCTCTATTTCGACCAGCACCGGGCGGCTGCCCTCAATGCCGGCAAAAACCACCGCGCCGGTCACATCATCACGCCGGTCTGCCAGAAACAGCTCAGAGGGGTTTGGCACTTCAGCAAGGCCGGCTTCGACCATTTCAAACACGCCGATTTCATCGGTGGCACCAAACCGGTTTTTGACGCCGCGCAAAATTCTGAAATGATGCGACCGGTCGCCCTCAAAATGTAAAACGGCATCAACCATATGTTCGAGCACACGCGGCCCGGCAATCGACCCGTCTTTTGTGACATGGCCAACAATCAACAGCGCAACGCGGTTATTTTTTGCCGCGCGGATCAGCTCCTGCGCACTGGCGCGGACCTGTGACACGGTGCCGGGTGCCGAATCAAGGCTCGGCAAAAACATTGTCTGGATCGAATCAATCACCACAATATCGGGGCGCTCTGCACCGGTCATTGACGCGGCAATATCGCTGGCATTGGTCGCTGTGCCAAGTTCAACAGTGGCATCGGCCAGTCCCAGCCGGCTGGCCCGCATCCGCACCTGATCGGCTGATTCTTCGCCCGATATATAGGCCGCGCGGAACCCGGCGCTGGATAATTTGCAGGTCAGTTGCAGCAATAGGGTTGATTTGCCAATTCCCGGATCGCCGCCAATCAGCGTTGCCGAGCCGGGCACCAAACCGCCGCCGGCCACCCGGTCAAATTCGCTGATGTCAGATTGCATGCGCGGCAGCGGCTTGGCGGTGCTGGCGCTTTGCAGCGGTTCGAGAGTGATTTGCCGGCCATGCGCCCGCTTGCCCGGCCCGGCTGGTGCGTCTTTGCGCTCTTCGACAAGCGTGTTCCACGCCCCGCAATCGTCACATCTGCCTGCCCATTTTGGAAATGCCGAGCCGCATTGCTGGCACACATAGCTGACCGAGCTGCGTGCCATCAGCCTTGGCCGTCTTGTTTGCTGGCTGCGGTTTGTGTGAGCGGCCCTTCAGCCAGACCATGAACAAATTGATGCACTTCGGCGACACCACTATTGTCCATCTGTTTGACATCACCGCACCATAGAATCACCCCATTATGAACCATCGCCACCTTGTCAGCGATCCGCCGCACCGATGCCATGTCATGGCTGATGGTAACGGTGGTCGCGCCGAGACGTTGCACCGCATCAATGATCAGCCGGTCAATAACGCCGCCGGTAATGGGGTCAAGACCCGATGTTGGTTCGTCAAACAGCAAAATTTCAGGCTTGTCGGCGATGGCCCGCGCCAGCGCCACACGTTTTTGCATACCACCCGATAATTCTGCCGGATATTGATCGATCACATGCGGGGCCAGACCAAGGTCAGTCACCGTGGCGGCGGCAATATCGCGCGCCTTGGCTTTTGATAGTTTTTGCTGTTGGCGCAGCCGAAATGTCACATTTTCCCAAATCGGCAGCGAATCAAATAACGCGCCAAATTGAAAGGTCATGCCAAAACGACGGCGCAGATCTTCCAACGCGGCACGGCCACCCCCCAGAATCTCGACACCATCGATTTTGATGCTGCCCCGATCAGGCGTGATCAGCCCGTTCAGACATTTCAGGGTGACTGATTTGCCACAGCCAGAGGTGCCGATAACGACCAGCGACTCACCGGCCGCCACCTGTAGATTGATATCTTTTAAAACAGCGTTATCGCCAAATGACTTGGCCACGCCCTGAAGCTCAATTTTTGCGGTCGCTGGCATCCCTTACACCCCAAAAAACAGTGCAGTGACAAGATAGTTGGAAATCAGGATCAGGATCGATGCGGACACCACCGCATTCGTCGTGGCCCGCCCCACGCCTTCGGCCCCGCGCCCGGAATGATAGCCGTGATAACACCCCATCAAGGCAATCAGAAAGCCAAACACGGCGGCTTTGATCAGCCCCAGTGTCACATCTGAAATTTCCAGATATTCAAGCGTCCGGGACAGATAGATCGCCGGGTTAAATCCAAGCCGGAATACGCCGACGATATAGCCGCCAAACACGCCGATGATATCGCCAATCAAAACCAGAAACGGCAAGCATAATGTGCCGGCCAGCAACCGCGGTGCCACCAGATATTGCATTGGCCGTGTGGATAATGTGTCGAGTGCGTCGATCTGGTCGGTCACACGCATGGTGCCGATCTCTGCTGCCATCGAGGCACCAATGCGGCCAGCCACCATCAAACCGGCCAATACCGGCCCCAACTCTCGTGTGACCGATAGCACCACAACGGTTGCCACCGTATCTTCCGCCGAAAACCGGGCAAAACCGGTATAGGATTGCAGCGCCAGCACCATGCCGGAAAACAATGTTGTCAGCCCCACCACCGGCAGCGAGTAATAGCCAATATCAAGTGTCTGGCGGAAAAATTGTTGCCAATAATAGGGCGGGGTAAAAATCCATCTGATGGCGACCACCGAAAACAGGGTGATCCGCCCGAGAGCCGATAGAAAATTCAGCGCGGTGCGACCCATATTTTGGATAAAGCTGAGCATTAGTAACAATTGTCTCACTTGTTGCCGCGTCAATCTATCTGTTGGTTATGCCGATATTTCCGTTTTTTGGCTACCGTTAATAGAATCTTTATGAATTTAGGTAATGGCGCTTGGGGCGGGTGCCCAGTTTTGTCAGAATTTCGTAGGAAATGGTTTCGGCGTCACCAGCTATATGCGACAGATCATAACCGTCATGCAGCAATTCGACGGTGCCGGGCCGCAAATGCGCCGCATCAACATCGGTCACATCGACGGTCATGCTATCCATCGATACTTCGCCAACCACCGGTGCGGTCTGGCTGCCGATAAGCACCTGCGCCTTGCCCCCGAGCATGCGACTATAGCCATCGGCATACCCCACCCCGATGGTGGCGATTGTCGAATCACGGCCGAGCTGGTGTGTGCCACCATAGCCCACACGATCGCCGGCTTTGGCGCGTCGCACCTGCATGATCCGCGCTTGCCACCTGACCACGGGGGCCAGCTTGCCTGTTGGAATATCGCCCGGATGCACACCATAAAGGGCGCTACCGGGGCGTGTCATTTGAAAATGGAAATCGGGTGACAGCATGCTGCCGGCACTGTTGGCAAGGCTTGCAGGCATGCCGGGAAACCAGCTGCGCAACTCGTTAAAAGCGGCCAACTGTGCGGCGTTGGTCGGGTCGCCGGTGACTTCGGCAGATGACAGATGGCTCATGATATAGCGGCAATCGAGACCATCGAGCGCGGCTTTGTTCTGGATCAACCAGTCGGCTTGATCAGCGTCCAGACCAAGCCGGGTCATGCCAGTGTCGATATGCAGCATGGCTGGCAATCTGCCGGACCCGGTTTTTTGTCGCTGCTGGCTGAACAGGCGCCAGCGTGACAGCTGTTCAAGATCATTCAATACGGGGGTGATCCGAAATGCGGCATAATCGTCAAGCTGGTTCAGATGACAGCCATGCAGGGTCATGATATGCAGCCGCTCATAGCCGCCTTCGTCAAGATGCTGGCGCAACTCAATAGCTTCGCCAAGATTTGCCACAAAAAACTCGGTGCATCCGGCACGGGCCAGTGCCGTCGCCACCTCTTTTGCGCCTAATCCATAGCCATTTGCCTTGACCATTGCGGCGGTTGTTGTGGCGGCAGATGACAGGCTGTCGATATAGCGCCAATTGGTAATAATAGCGTCAAGATCGATCCGCAAACAGCTATCGGCATGTCCCATCATCGGCAGTGACATTCGGTCTAGAATCCTTCAGGAAGCTGACTGGCATCGGTGAGATCAGTAAAATGTGTAAAGCGCTTTTCGAAATGCACCTGAACCGCGCCGGTGGGCCCGTGCCGCTGTTTGGCAACAATCACTTCGGCTTTGTTTTCAGATGTTTGCATGCGCGATAGCCATTCATCATGCCGGATGTTGAAACTGTCTTCTGATTCTTCCATTTTGCGTTCGGGTTCACGTTTATTCAAGTAATATTCTTCGCGATATACAAACATCACCACATCAGCATCCTGCTCGATTGATCCTGACTCGCGCAAATCTGCCAGATTTGGCCGTTTGTCCTCGCGCATTTCGACCGCCCGCGAAAGCTGCGACAGCGCTACCACTGGTACATTCAAATCCTTAGCAATCGCCTTTAGCGTGCGGCTAATGTTGGAAATTTCCTGTACGCGGTTTTCTGATCTGACGCCAAGCTGCGGGGTGAGAAGCTGTAAATAATCGACAACGATCAGGCCAAGCCCGGAGGTGCGCTTTAACCGGCGGGCGCGGCTGGCCAATTGCGATACCGATAAAGACGGGGTGTCATCGATAAAAAAGGGTGCTGTTGAAATGCTGTTACTGGCGCTAACCAATCTGTCGAATTCAGGCCCGTCCAGCTTGCCACGCCGGATCTGTTCTGAATCAATTTGCGCGCGTTCACTCAAAATTCTTGTGCCAAGCTGTTCGGCCGCCATTTCCAGCGAGAAAAACGCAACAGGAACAGATGCCTCGCCGCTGCGGGTGGTGGTCGCCGCATGAAACGCAATATTAGTGGCGAGCGCGGTTTTACCCATCGCCGGACGACCAGCCAGAATAATCAAATCCGATTTATGCAAACCGCCAAGTAAATTATTCAGATCGGTCAGACCGGTGCTGGTGCCAGACAGGTGACCATCGCTTTTGCGTGCCAGATCCGCCTGAGTGATGCTGGCGGTGATCACACTATCAAACCCACGCAGCCCGGCACTTGCCGTTTCGGTCTCGGCCAATTTGAATAATTTTGCCTCGGCAGCTTCGATCTGCAGATTTGCCGGTGCCTCAATGGTTGGCTGGCTGGCGTCAAAAATCACCTCGTCGCCAATCAGAATCAGTTCGCGGCGGATATGCGCTTCATAAATGGTATGCGCGTAATCAGGCGCCTGAGTGATGCTGATAACACCATCTGCAAGCTCGCTGAGGTAACTGCCGACATCGCCATCTTCAGCCTCGGCGCTATTGGCAAAAAAGCTATTGAGTGTCACTGGGTTGGCCAGCTGGCCGCGTTCAATGAGCCGCTGCATCGTGGTGAAAATACGGCCATGCAACGGATCATAAAAATGGGCGTCGACAAGCCGGTCATCGATGCGTTCGATGACGCTGTTATCGAGAAGAATCGCACCCAGTAGGTTTTGTTCAGCCGGCAGATTATGCGGCATGCTGCGTGGCGCTGTCGACGGCGCACCCGCCAGCGGAAAATCCTTAATATTTGTCAGTTCGTCAGCCATAGACAATTTATAACCAATACTGCGCAACTTCACAGCAGCTTATTGCCCGCCAGCCGATGTTACTTGTGGGGATTATGGGGATAAAAAAAGCCGGGGTTGTCGCCCCGGCTCTTATCAGTCTTTATATCAGTGAGGCTATAGCTTTATGCCACTGATGCTATGATTGTTCGCCATCTGCCGCATCGCCAGCATTCTCGGCGTCGCTCGCCGCATCATCGCTTGTGGCGGCGGTATCAGAGTCGGCGTCATTTGCGGCATTAGCTTCGGCATGGCTTGCCTGCTGTTCTGCTGGCGCATCATCAACCTCGTCATTGACCTCACCGGTCACGGCGATACCCGTTTTCAGCTGGGTTTCGGCTTCGGCAAGTGACCGTGCAATATTGACGATGACCGATACGGACACCTCAGGATGCAAGCGGATACGGGTTTCGGTCAGACCAAGCGCTTTGATGGCGCGATCCATAACCACCTGACTGCGGTCGATGGTAAAGCCGGCTTCGGTAACAGCCTCGGCAATATCGCGTGATGTGACCGAGCCGAACAACTGGCCCATTTCCGACGCTGCCCGCACCATGTTGACAGCCAGTCCGTCCATCTTTTTGGCTTCGGTTTCAGCTTCAGAACGCTGTGTCAGATTGTCAGCTTCACGCTGCGCGCGCTCTGACTCAAACCGCTCCATATTGGCTTTATTTGCCCGCAAGGCTTTGCCTTGAGGCAGCAGATAGTTCCGCGCATATCCAGGTTTGACATTGACCAGATCGCCCATCTGGCCAAGCTTTTCGATGCGCTCAAGAAGAATAATTTGCATGTTATTGATCTCCTGTGATCCGGCTATGCCTATTCGGTGACATAAGGCATAAGTGCCAGAAAGCGCGAGCGCTTGATGGCGGTTGCGAGTTCACGCTGTTTCTTGGCTGACACAGCCGAGATGCGTGATGGCACAATTTTGCCGCGTTCCGAGGTAAAGCGCAGCAACAGCTTGGTGTCCTTGTAGTCAATTTTCGGCGCATTCGGGCCTGAAAACGGACATGCTTTGCGACGACGGTTAAACGGCTTGCGAACAGCTTCGCGTTTGATTTCTAACTGTGTCATGGATTAGTCCTCGCTCTTTTCAGTGCTGTCATCTTTGGCGGCGGGTGCGTTACCATCACCATGCTCGCGCGGGCCACGAGACGAACGCTCGGTTTTTGCCTGCATCATGATTGATGGGCCGTCTTCAACTTCTTCGATATGCAGGTTCAGAAACCGCAAAACATCTTCATTCAGACCCATGATGCGCTCATATTCGCGCAATGCCTCGGGGCCTGTTTCCATGTTGAACATGACATAATGGCCTTTCCGGTTTTTCTTGATCCGGTAGGCAAGGCTCCGCAAGCCCCAATATTCGCGTTTCTTGATTGAACCGCCAGCAGATGTGATGATTTCGGCAAATTCATCTGCCATGGCTTCAACCTGGGCAGAGGTAATATCTTGGCGTGCGATAAACACGCTTTCATACAAGCGCATGATAACTCCTTATGGCTCATTGTTGCTATGCGCAAAGGTGGCTTGTGGCCGCCTCGTTTGCATCTCAACCAACCGGATTTTCCGGCAAGGATTTAGACCAGTGATGTTAGGTCTAACAGCGATCTTGCTGCCAAACTATCGCGCACATTACACAATACTGGCGGGTTTGCAAGCCTTTGCTTGGGTTTTTTAGGGTTTTAAGGGGCGTCTGTTGGGTGCCGTGATTGCCGCAAAAACTTGCCTTCTTGATGAAAATCTGGAATAGCTCAACCCAGTCATGGCTTTCTCGGGCAAAGCTTACAGCGAACTTGGGCAAAGCTGAGTGCGAACAATTTTTTTGCCAGCCGGCGCGTTGGCGTTCAATGGATCTGAAAATATGTCATCTTTCACCACCGCTTTTTTATTCCCGGGTCAGGGCTCGCAGGCCGTTGGTATGGGCGTCGCCCTTGCCGCATCGCATCAAGCCGCTAAACATGTGTTTGACGAGGTAAATGACGCTTTAGACGAAAATCTGTTTGATATTATGGCGCATGGCCCGGATGACCTCATTCGGATGACCCGTAATGCGCAACCGGCCTTGTTTGCCACATCAATGGCGGCGGTGCGGGTGCTTGAGACCGAACTGAAGGCGCCATTATCGAGCCGGAATGCGGTTTGTGCAGGCCATTCGCTTGGCGAATATGCTGCTTTGGCGGCGGCGGGCAGCTTGCCGATTGGTGCCGCTGCAAAATTGCTGCGCCAGCGCGGTGATGCCATGCAGGCGGCGGTTCCGGTTGGCGCCGGCGCGATGGCGGCTATTCTTGGTGGTGATGAAGACCAAATTACCGCGATCATTGCCGCGTCACAGGATGCCGGGCTTGTTGAAATTGCCAATGATAACGCACCGGGACAAATTGTGATTAGCGGCGCGGCTGAGGCGGTCGATAAAGCCATTGACGAGGCGAAAGCCGCCGGGCTGCGACGGGCGATCAAATTACCGGTGTCGGCACCCTTTCATTGCGGTTTGATGGCACCGGCCGCGGCGGTAATGCAAGAAGCGCTGGCCGACACCCCGATCAAAGATGCGGTGATGCCGGTATTTTGCAATGTCACCGCGGCAGCGGAAAACGCCGCTGATAAGCTGCGGGCCAATCTTGTTGAACAGGTCACCGCGCGCGTGCGCTGGCGCGAATCTCTGCTGGCGATGCAGGCCGCTGGATGCGGTCTTTATATTGAGTTGGGCACTGGTAAAGTGCTGTCGGGTCTGGTCAAGCGCAGCCTTGATGCCGCCTGCGTGG
>ERZ802822.1444-NODE-1444-length-14524-cov-5.072333_pt1 | contig 14524 bp, 12 predicted proteins | sample MGYA00345649_ERZ802822 | MGnify/ENA primary metagenome ERZ802822 (study PRJEB30503, sample SAMEA104212359) | marine metagenome | biome: Westerlies Biome; feature: [SRF] surface water layer (ENVO:00010504) within the epipelagic zone...; material: water...
TTACGATTTCCAACAGCATGAGCTCGATCGGTAATGGTTCATTTTATGGCTGCACAAGCCTAAGCAGCATTACCATCCCCGACAGCGTGACCTCGATTGGAAGTAGTGCATTCCAAAACTGCTCTGGCCTGACCAGCATTACCATCCCTGGCAGCGTGACCTCGATTGGGAATAGTGCGTTCCGAAACTGCTCTGGCTTGACCAGTATTATCATCCCCGACAGCGTGACCTCGATTGGGAGTAGTGCATTCTCTAACTGCACAAACCTTGCCAGTGCTCAATTCGATGGCTCTGCGCCAAGCATCGGCACGCAAGTTTTTGAGAATACACCGGTTTCTTACACGATTGTAGGCGCAGCAAACGCTGCAACTTACGGAGGCAATGGCGCTACCTATGGAGGACTCGTTGTGGTTGATTACTCAGAGATCGCAACAAGCCAATACCTATACACTCAATCGGAATACGACGCTAAATTGTTTATAGAAGAAGTGCAGGACCTAAGAGCTGGCTCTACTATGATTGAGATAGCGAATGGACAAGCCACCCTATCTCTGGAAGTAGAGGAAAGCAGCGACTTAGCAATCTGGGCCACTGGAGCCGTATCGACTATTCAGATACCTTTAGATGCTGAAGCGGGTAAGAAATTCTTCCGTTTCAAGATGACGGATTAATTTTTTAGAGGACTATAGACCTGCTTAAGCTTGGCATCACATTTTAGAAAATCTAGATTTCCTTTATGCGTAAAATTAAGGCTCTCATCTATGCACTTCTCGGCGGCATGATCGCTTGGGGCTATTGGCAGCGCGGCGGCGCGGGGTGGGCTATTTTTATAAGCTTATTCACCCTCGTGATTATGGCACTCACACTCTCCTCGATTGGTCGTCTCAAAATCAGCTGGGATGAGAACGGGATTACCCTAGCCGCCTTTCCGAAAAAGCCACGACTACTCCTCTGGCAAGATTTAGAAAAATTATCACTCGATCATCTGGGCTACCACGTACGAGCAAGGAATGGGCGATTTAAGATACGTAAAAACGTGATGCCGGATGAGCTCCTGCGCAGGATCAAGGAAAACATTCGTATCAACGCTAAGGCATATAAGTAGATACTGATCTTTAGCGCGCAATGGCACGAGGAACGCTCCAGTTTTCCAAAAAGTAGGTGACTGTTAATCCTCAGCGAAGGCGATTCGCTTGACCACCTCGGCCGCCAGAAAAAAGCCTACCGTGCCTGTCAGGTAAGTCGCCGAACCAAATCCAGTAGCGCAATTTAGCCGGTAATCTTCGCCCGCCTCGCGCTCGCAACTGACGGAGCCGTCAGGCATCGGGAAGACGGGCAACTCGTCTGAGTAAACGCAGTCTACCTTGAACTTCTGCCGCTTAAATCCAGGGAAGCCATATTTCTGTCGCAGGCGCTTGCGCACTTGCAGGAGTAGCGGGTCGTTGATCGTTCGTGCCAAGTCGCAGATTTTTACTCGGCTCGGATCAATACAGCCCCCCGCACCGCCGCAAGTGATGATATTCAGCCCCCGTTTGCGTGCCTCAGCGATCAGGTAACACTTGAGCCGCGTCGCATCGATGGCATCGATGATGTAATCGTAGGCCGGCTCCAGTAGACGATCGGCCGTGGCCTCGGTGAAAAAAACCTCCTCAGCGGTCACTGCACACTCCGGCGCAATCTGTTCGACACGCTCGGCCAGCACAGCTGCCTTCGGGCGACCGACATTGCCATCGAGCGCATGGATTTGCCGGTTCACATTACTCAAACAGACCTCGTCCATGTCGACCAGCGTGAGCGCGCCGATTCCAGAACGTGCCAGCGCTTCGACCACCCATGAGCCCACGCCGCCTAGCCCGATCACGCAAACATGCCCCGCACGAATCCGCGCCAACCCGGCTGTGCCATAAAGGCGCCCAATCGCTCCAAATCGTGTTTCGTAATCAGACATTTTTAAAAATCAGAAGTCAGGAGACAGAAATCCGAACCGTCCACACAGAAAACACTTCACTCCTCACCACTCACCACTCACTATCATAGCATGGCTACACTCCAAGAAATCGTCGCTTTTTGCGATCAGCGCATCCGTCGGACAGAAATCAAGGATTTCGACGGCGCCCACAACGGCCTGCAAATCGAAAATAACGGCAGCGTTCAAAAGGTTGGTGCCGCTGTCGATGCAGGCCAACTCCCTTTCGAAGAGGCCATCGCTGAGGGCGTCGATTTTCTCATCTGCCACCACGGCCTTTTTTGGACCCCACCTACCCCGCTCACCGGGGCGAACGCCCTCAAGCTAAGAACTGCCTTCGACGGCAACCTCGCTATTTACGGGGCACACCTCCCACTCGACTGTCATCCAGAGATCGGTAACAATGCACTCCTCGCGAAAGAACTCGGCCTCAAAACGGTCGATACTTTCCTTAACTACGAGGGCAACGACATGGCTACAGTCGCACTCGCCCCCTCAGGCGGTCGTACCGAGATTTCAGAAAAACTGAAGGCTCTATTCCCGCACACCTATCAAGCGATCGAATACGGGAGTGCAAAACCCGAGCGTATTGGCATACTCACTGGCAGTGGCCAGAGCGCCGTGCCTCATCTACTCGCCAACGGCATCGATACACTCATCACGGGTGAGCTACGCCAACACCATTTCAACATGGCGCAAGAGCTCGGGCTTAACCTTTATCCTTGCGGGCACTATGCGACCGAAGTCTTCGGGGTCAAAGCCCTCGCCGCAGAGGTCGCCCTCCAGTTTGATCTCGAGTGGCAATTCATCGAACAGCCCTGCCCGCTCTGATCCGATAAAATAATTCAGATCCTGCGCTCTAGGTTTGCCATCCATTCACAACGAAGCTATTTATTTAAAAGTAGATGAAAAAAACGGCTAAAATCGAGCCAGACGGCAACTCATTGCTGTTGCGCGCTTCCGCCAAGCGGCTTTTCGAGAGCTTGATGGAACAGACGGCCGACCGTATTTACATTAAAGACAAAAAAAGCCGATTCATTGCCGCCAGTCAGGAACTCGCACAGATGCATGGATTTGAAAACCGCCATGATATCGAGGGTAAGACCGACTTTGATCTCTTCACTAATGAGCATGCCCAACAAGCCTTCGACGATGAGCAAGAGATCCTCCAGACAGAAACTGCATTACTTAATAAGGTCGAAAAAGAAACTTGGGCCGACGGCACTGTCACTTGGGTCTCTTCAAATAAAGCGCCACTCTACCTGAGTTCAGGTAAACTTGCTGGTATCATAGGTATTTCAAGAGACATTACCGCAGAAAAGATTGCTCAAGAAAAACTAGCCGAAAGCGAACATCGTCTACGCGATCAGAACGCAATCATGCGCTCCGATTATGAAAGTGCTGAGAAGGTTCAAAGCTTGATGATCCCTGGTCGCGTGCCACAGATCAAAAACGTCGACATCGCCCACCTCTGGAAACCGATGACGATGGTCGGCGGCGACATCATTAATTTCCCCCGAAACCCTGACAACCGCCTGCTCTTTTTCATGGGCGATGTCTGCGGACATGGCGTCACGGCGGCCTTCTACACTGTCTTAATTAAATACCTAACCGCACACAGCGCAGAGGTGTATAATGATAACCCACGCGACTTCCTCAACTTCGTCAACGAGGGGATCACCGAACGGATCAATAGCGGTTTTGTCACAGGGCTAGCCGGACACTTTGGCGCCCGTCAGAAAAATGGTGATCGCAAGCTCATCCTCTCACACGCAGGACACAGGCAAGTGCTTGTTTACCGTAAAAAGGAAAATGCCGTCGAGCTCGTCGAACTGCCTAACGGTACCGTCATGGGCCTTCCTGGGACGACCGCTTCACGTGCCAAAGCAATCGACCTGCAGATAGGCGACCGCTTCTATGCATTCACCGATGGTATCGTCGAAGCCTCCAATCCAAAAGGCGAAGAGTTTGGCACCAAGCGCGTGATGGACGCCTTCAAAAGCCTTTCATCTAAGCCAGTCCAAAAAACCGTCGAAGCGCTTTATGCCAAAGTCGCTAAATTCACTCAAGTGCCGGATCAGCAGGACGACATTAGCATCATCGGGTTTGAGTTGAACTAAATTGAAGGGATCCACATTAAGCACTTTGAGAGCGCTTCGTCTTCGCCCTTTACGGCTACGTCCCCTCGGCCCTCAGAGTAGGGAGCTTTTTGAAGCACACTGATCGACCACGCTCAAAATATAGGCGGCCGCCGTTTCTGCGCGAAGCACATTCGCTCCAAGACGCACCGACTGAAAACCCGCCGCGGCTAGGCTTGCATATTCACCTGCTGTGAAATCACCTTCTGGGCCTACTGCCACGATGACTTCGTCGAATTCGCCAGCGGTCTCCAAAACTTCAAAGAGCGAACGACTCCCCTCCTCTAAACTAGCCACGATATTAAGTGTAGTCGCTCCGGCTTTGGTGACTGAGGATACTCGTTCCTCCGAATTGACCCACTCTGCCAAGGAAGACGGCGCAGCCAATTCTGGGAGATAGGCCAAACCACATTGCTTACAAGACTCGATCATGGTGAGTCGCCACTTCTCAGTTTTGGAGATCAAGCGCTTGCCTTTCATCTGCACCTCTCCCTGATCAGTGAATACAGGCTGCACGCAAGTCGCTCCAATCTCGGTCGCCATCCGCAGGATGAGATCCATTGCCTTACCTTTAGGGATTGATTGTAATAAAGTCACCCGAGGCCTGGGTGCCTGAGTCTTTTCAAAGGAATCCACCTCCACTCGTACAGCTTTAGCATCCACTGCCGCAATACGACCAAGGTATCGAGTGCCCTTCCCATCCAATACCTCCACTGTCTCCCCAGACTTTGCGCGTAACACCCGCATCAAGTGATGGCTCTCCCGCGCATCCAAAGTCAGTGATCCCGTCTCAACGGAAGCTTCAGCAAACAAAAAAGATCGATAACGTGCCATAAAGAGAAGTGAATAGTGAGGATTGAGTTGTGAAAAGGTGAAAACGCGCTCGCTTCAAGATACAAAACATCCCACCACTCACTCTTCACCAGTCACCATTCTATGCTACATCCATTCCTTCAAAACGACTTCCACATAAAATGGGCGACACTCACGCCCGAGCACATCGAGACTGACATCGGTAAAGCACTCGATGAGGCTCGGAGTGCCGTCGATGCCGTCGCCGCGCAACAACCGCCACTTACTTATACAAACACCGTTGCTGCATTAGACGAGGGCCTTGAAGCCCTAACCCGCGCCTGGGGACTCGTCAGCCACCTCGACTCTGTCAACAACAGCCCCGAACTACGCGCAGCACACAACGCCATGCTGCCTAAAGTTAGCGAATTTTTCGCTAGCATCCCACTGAACGAGGCCCTCTGGGAGACGCTCAAAGCCTATGGCATCGAGAGTGGTAACGAAGACCTCTCCTTCACTAAACGGCGCTACATTGAAGAAACTCTCGCCGATTTCCGTGAAGCTGGAGCCGACCTCCCGCCTGAACAAAAGAAGCGCGCTGGCGAAATCCAAAGCCAACTCGCCGAGCTCACCCAGAAATATTCCGAGAACTGCCTCGATGGCACGAACGCATGGGAGAAAATAGTCACCGATGAGAAACAGCTGTCTGGCTTGCCAAAATCTGCACTCGACGCCGCCCGCCAAAGCGCGGAGCAAAAGGGCACAGAAGGTTGGCGTTTCACCCTGCAAGCCCCCAGCTACATACCCGTCATGACCTACGCCGACAGCGATGCGCTCCGCAAGGAAGTATGGTCTGCCTATGCCGCAATCGGGCGCAGCGGCGAGCACGACAACCGCCAGCTCGTCCGTCAAATCCTCGATCTGCGCCACGAATTCGCCCAGCTCGTCGGACAGGAAAACTTCGCCAACCATGTTACCGAACGCCGCATGGCCGCCTCCGGTCAGGCCGCTCTCGAATTCGGCGATGAAATTTTCCAGAAGGTGCGTGCTCAATTTGAAAAGGAAGCTGAGCAGCTTCGCCGCTACAAAGCTGCAGAAAAAGGTTTACCCATCGACCATCCATCGCTCTTAGAACCATGGGAAGTCGGCTACTGGGCAGAGAAGCAACGCAAGGCCAGTTACGCCTTCGACGAGGAAGCCCTCCGTCCCTACTTCCCAATCGATCGTGTCATCAGCGGCATGTATGAGATCGCTCAACAAATCTTCGGCTTGCGTATCGAGGAACGTGATACGTCCAAGGTTGAAGTTCCAACTGCAGCTGCGAGGGAGCCGCAGGTCTGGCATGAGGAAGTCAAATTCTACGATCTTTTCGACTCCGAAACCGACGAACACCTCGGCTCCTTTTACGCGGATTGGCACCCGCGCGAATCGAAGCGCGGTGGTGCTTGGATGAACTACTTCATCACTGGCAACCGCGACCCCTCCGTCGGCGAGCGTAGTCCCCACCTAGGTCTGATCTGTGGTAACCTGACCCCCGCGGTCGGAGATCAGCCTGCGCTGCTCACTCACCGTGAGGTCGAGACCATTTTCCACGAATTTGGGCACCTACTCCATCACCTCTGTGGCGATGTCGAAGTTAAGTCACTCAATGGTGTCAACGTCCCCTGGGACTTTGTTGAGCTTCCCTCTCAGATCATGGAAAACTGGTGCTGGGAACGCGAAAGCCTCGACTGCATCGCCCGCCACCACGAAACGGGCGAGACGATTCCACAAGCGCTCTTCGATAAGCTGATCGCCGCTCGCAACTACATGAAGGCTAGCGCCAACGTCCGCCAGCTCGCCTTCGGAAAGATGGACTTAGAGCTCCACATCCATTGGCCGGACTCCGCCCAAGAAGACCTCGACGCCTTCGTTGAAAATGCGCTCCAAGACTACAGCGCCAAATACAAGACCCAAGCTAAAAGCAATGTCTTCAATTTCAGTCATCTTTTCAGTAGCCCGACAGGCTACGCCGCCGGCTACTACAGCTACAAATGGGCGGAGGTCCTCGACGCTGACGCCTTTACGCGCTTCCAAGAAGAAGGTATCCTCAACGCCGAGACTGGCCGCGACTTCCGTACAAAGATCCTTGCCAAGGGCAACTCCGAAGACCCCGCCAAGCTCTACAAGAGCTTCATGAATCGGGCCCCCGATCCCGACGCTCTCCTACGCAGAGACGGCTTGATTCCATAGCCGCTCTTTACCTTGCAATTCTCACTAAACGAACTTGGGCTAAAAGGATGCAACTACTGACAGCCCATCTTACTCGATTCCTCTGTTTACTCGGCATTTGCCTATCCGCCCAGGCCAAGGTCTCTCTGCCTAATATTTTCGGGGACCACATGGTGCTCCAGCGTGAGCAAGCCAACCCCGTCTGGGGGAAAGCTTCGCCTGGCGAAAAAGTAAGCGTTTCGATTGGCGGACAATCCCACACAACAATAACCACAGCGGATGGCTCCTGGCAGGTTACGCTCGAGCCACTCGAAGTCGGCGGCCCTTATGAGCTAGAAATCCGAGGGAACAACACCCTCACCTTTAGCGATATTCTAGTCGGTGAGGTCTGGGTATGCTCCGGCCAATCCAATATGGGTTGGGCTGTGAGAGCTTCTGCAGACGCAGAATTGCAAATCGCATCGGCAAATTATCCCGAAATCCGACTCCTTTCGGTGCCGCAAATTGCATCGCAAGAACCGAAAGATAATTTTAATGGCTCATGGAACATCTGTAAGCCTCAGACCGTTGCTGATTTTTCAGCCGTCGGCTACTCATTTGGAAGACGGCTACACAACACGCTCGGGGTGCCCATCGGGCTCATCGATAACGCATGGGGTGGCTCCGCGGTTGAAGCGTGGATTTCTCGGGACGCACTTGAAGATGCGGACCAGTATGACGAGCTACTTGCATCTTGGGACGAAAAAGCAGCTGCCATGACAGACCAAATTTTCGCTGACTCGGTGGCGGCCTACAAAAAATGGCTTGCTGACGGCGAGCAAGGAGCGAAGCGTCGTGCACCAAGAGACAGCCGAACGAGCAATCACCGCCCAGCCAATCTCTTTAATGGGGTACTCCACCCCATTATTGGCTACGGCATTCGTGGCGCCATTTGGTATCAGGGAGAGAGTAACGCTGGGCGCGCCTATCAATATCGCAGTCTCTTCCCCTTGATGATCAACACATGGCGGCAACATTGGCAGCAAGGTGATTTCCCCTTTTATTGGGTGCAATTGGCTGACTTTAAGCAAGAAGCCCCCGAACCCCGCGACAGCGCTTGGGCCGAGCTACGTGAGGCGCAAACGATGACGCTGAGTCTACCCAATACTGGGCAGGCCGTTATCATCGATGCAGGCGAAGGCCGTGATATCCATCCCCGCGACAAAGAAACCGTCGCTAACCGCCTCGCACGAATCGCCTTGGCCCGTGATTACGGTGTCGAGATGGCATGGCAAAGCCCAAGCTACGACTCGATGCGAATCGATGGGGATGCTATAAGCATTCAACTCAAGCATGTCAGTGCGGGTGGGCTGCATACTTTTGATGTCTACGAAGTAATGGGATTCGAGATCGCTGGCGAAGACCAAAAATTCTTTTGGGCCGAAGCAAAGCTCGAAGGGAAAAATAAAGTAACCGTGTCCAGCCCCCAGGTGCCGAAGCCAGTCGCCGTTCGCTACGCATGGGGCGACAATCCTGTCGTCAACTTACAAGATCGCAACGGCCTGCCCGTCACCCCATTCCGTACTGACGACTGGCCAGGAGTTACCGCCAACAATGTAAAGTAGCCATACTTTATGCGCAACGACTGCAGCTTTTCGGACTGCCGAAAATATCGCTACTCACTCCTTCATCGATGGGATGAGCTCTTTGAACGTCGGCGGGCCATCTTTGTCTGTCTGAACCCGTCCACCGCAGATGAAAACCAACTGGACCCGACACTCAGGCGAATCAAGGCTTTCAGTAAGCGCCTGGGGGCGAGCGAGTTTCTAATGCTCAATATCTTCGCCTACCGAGCAACTGACCCGAAAGAGATGATGGCGGTCAAAGACCCCATCGGCCCAGAAAATGACGAACACATACAAGCCGCCCTATCAGAGGCCTACGAGCTCAACGAGGGGCAGCTAGATGTGATTGGTGGCTGGGGTAACCACGGCCTCCACATGGAGCGTCAAGATGCTTTCTTAGAGCTACTCGCGCCCTATCGCAAGTGGCCGAAACTCAGGATTGCCTGCCTCGGGAAGAACGCCAACCAAACGCCTAAGCATCCGCTTTATATTGCTGCCAACCGAGACTTCGAGGCGCTCTAGGAACCAGACGGATTAATCTTGGAATGACCTGATTGAATCCCCCCCCCTTGTATTGTTGCCTCAGTCTACGATATCCCGTGTCCGTTTGTTTTATTCAAACGCGGCTTCATTCCTCAGTAGGACGGGAGAGATGGCGGCGGTCCATTGGTCATAGCCAGCTGAATTCAAATGGAGTTGGTCTTCCATAAATAATTCGGGCCGGACTTGGCCATTGCCATCCAACAGTAAGGGCCAGACATCGATGTAGGTAAATCCTGGCTTGGCGCGGCAATAGTCTTGGATCATGGCATTGCTACGTTGCATTTGTTCCGCTATCGCCCAACGAGCAATGCTTGGCTTGGCTCCTATAATATAGAGTCGCAGATCCGGGAGTTGTTCTCGGCATTGTTCTGCCAAAAATTTGAAGTCTTGGAAGATGCGCTCGGGGGTTTTCCCGTAATTGGCGTCATTGTCGCCTTCATATAACAAGAGGGCCCGTGGCTGGTATTTGAAGACTAAGGCTTCGAGGTAATGGATCAGGTCGGTGTAATGACTGCCGCCAAAGCCGCGCGGCAAAAGGGTGAGTCCGGGTAGGTCGTCTTTGATCCACGGGTGCCACATTCGCATAGAACTACTTCCAGTGCAGACAATCGCTCCTTTAGGGGGCGGGTTGGCGGCGTCAGCAGCCTGAAATTCCGCGATGGCAGAAGCAAAGCGTGCAGGGTCGGGCTCAAAAGTTTGAGGATAGTCTGCTCGGTCGTAAGCAGACAAACTATTTGATGCCAAGAGGAGGGCCATGAAGGATGCGCATTTGTAATTCATGAATTAAGCAAGTGCCGCTTTTGTTTTAAACGGACTTAGCAAAGCGCTGCTACCAATGTTTGAAGCGATAGGGTTCCGGGTCGAAATCCGAGCCAAATTCTACTTTAACCACGTCGGTGACTTTGATCGCCTTAAGGGACTGCGGTATTGAAAAACGGAGCTGTCGATCAAGGTAAGTATATTCGATCGGATCACCCGTGCGCATGAGGGTGATGCGGCGCGGCTCAGCAGGACAATCCTTAAGGACCACGGGATTACTAAGGGTGGCATGGTCTTGCTTGGCGTGGAAATACCAAGTCCGATCATTGGCAGTAATGGGGACATTACACTTTTCTGGCCATGGCCCACCTCCGTTGATATCAAAGACCGAGGCTTCGTTGGTTTCCATCCATTCCGCCATTTCATCAAAGAGGCGCCAGACTTCATCGGGAAAGGTGCCGTCCGGGCGCGGACCAATATTGGCCAGGAGATTGCCGCCCAGGCAACGGACTTCCGCAAGGGCTCTCAAGACAGCGTCGGTCTTATTAATCTTTTCACCTTTAGCAATATCGTAGTGCCAAGATCCACCTTGAATGATTGTGCAAAGTTCCCACCACCAACCATTATCTAGAACGGGTTTACGAATGAATCGAGGGTCTGCCATTTGGAAACCTTCGGGGGTAGCGTGGTCGCCACTCTCGAGGCCTCGGTTATTGATAACGATGGGCGGATGCAGTTCGCGGATACGCTCGAGACTTGCGCCGTGACCACCGTCGCCCCACCAGATATCAGGTTTAAATCGGGTGATCAGTTCTTCGACTTGGTTTTGGTTGAATTGCTGAAATGCCGCCACATGGCTTGCCGGTTTTGGGGGAAGCTTGTCCCGTTCTTTCCCCTCGAAATCGATGATAGTATCGCCACCGATGGCATAGTTCATGTAGTGGCGATCGTAATACCAATCCATCCCCGAGTAGTAGAACCCAACCTTCACGTCATTTTTATGGCAGGCCTCAACAAAGGGGGCGATCAGGCATTTGCCGTCGAGTGACTGACGGACTCCCATCAAAGCATAATCAGAATCCCAGAGGGCGTAACCGTCATGGTGCTTGGTCGTGATGACGGAATAGCGGAAGCCCGCGCGTCGCGCGCCAGCCATCCATTCGTCGGGGTCGTAATTTGTGGGATTAAAAGTTTCAGCGGCAGCCCAAATTTCCGACTGGGGATGAAACGCGTCCGGACGGCTTTTGCGTAACCGCCCAGACCAAGCTTCACCGGAGGGCTCGAACTCACTAACGATGCCCCAATGCATAAAGAGACCGAGTCCAGCATGAGGCCACCATTGAGCGCCAGGGTGGTTCGTGCGTTCCCGATGAACCTGCATCTTGCGGTTCTTAAATTTATTCCACATCGGCCAATTATAATAGCGCTTACCGTTTTTCACCTCGATCGTCGGGGTAATTATTTTGCCGCTTTCACTATCAGTGTAAGCGGCGGCACTACCATCTTCCTGCAGCTGTTCTACATGCTGAGCCTGGGTGGAGGGCGCGAGTAGCCCGAGGAGGGCGGGAATTAAAAAAAGAGGGCTCATGCGGGATCTATAATATAATTGTTTTGTGTAGCATGGATTGCGGGGCTTGTAAACCCAGTAGGTGTTTGCAAACGCTCTGATTACTGCTAGATATGTGTCAAAATGAAAAGTGACCCATCTTCTCAGTGCCCATTTCATGGCGGCAAAACAAACGCTTCCCCGCCTCTCGAGGGCCATGATTTGCGATGGGATCTTGCGAAGCATGCTGAGCACCTCAGCCCGAATCCAAACGAAGAAATCAGCAGTCTTGATAAAAGCGCAAAGGAAGCGTGGCGAAATTCAGTTCGCTGCATCGGAAGACGGCTTTGGGCAGGGCTGAATGTAATCGACGCTCGTTCATTAACTGACCCAGACGAAATATTTGAAGCTCTCATGGCTCATTTAAGAAAGGCGACGAACGGGGGGAAAATTATTCCCGTGATGACCGTCTTCCGAGAATGGCATCCTGATCAAGCTGAAATCCGGATTTGGAACCACCAACTACTCCGCTACGCGGGCTATGAGGCACCCGATCGGAAGGTCCTCGGAGATCCGATGAACGTGGAACTTACAAACTTGGCGATCTCTCTAGGTTGGCGCCCTCCCGCCGAGCGAAGTCGTTTTGATCTCTTGCCGATCATCATTCAGGTAGGGGAAAAATTACGCTACTATGAACTCCCAAAGCATGAAGTACTTGAAGTGCAGATCAGGCACCCGAAATACCCCTTCTTAGAACAGATGGACTTGCGGTGGTATGCTGTTCCCATCGTTTCAGATATGATTTTTGCGACCGGCTCATCGCTTCACCCTTGCGCGCCCTTTAGTGGCCATTATCTCGGGACAGAGATCGGAGCCCGAAATTTGGCAGACTCAAATCGATATAATTTACTACCTGAAATCGCAACTAAGCTCGACCTCGATATGACCACGCCCCGAAGTCTATGGAAAGACCACGCACTCGTCGTTCTGAATGAGGCTGTCTTATCGTCTTTCGACAAGGAGGGCGTTCGGATCGCAGATCACCATGGGGTATCTGACGAATTCTTAAAGTTCTGTAAGCAGGAAGCGAAAGCGGGACGCGAGGCGGCCGCAGAGTGGAGTTGGATCGTTCCGCCAATCTCGGGGTCTGCGACCTCAGTCTTTCATCGAAATTATAAACAAGAGGCTGTTTACCCAAACTTCCTCCTCCAGGTGCCTGCGTGGAAAACCGAGCGAGGTAAACAAATTCTTAACGCAAAGGACCCCCACCCTTTATGAAGTCTTTTTGACTCGTGTTAATACGCCATCGATGGCTTTTATAGTGAAATTGCGATACACTTCCATTGGGGCACGAATTATACCTCAGCGCTTATTCACTTTGATAATGATTTGATCCATAAGGCCAAATAGCTCGGTTTTCACAGCTAGCTTCAATTCACTCCTCCACATGTCCTTTTCTCCCGAAGATCCGCCTACTGGCACCGAATTTATTGAACAGACACTCTCCGCGCCCGAAAATGCGGAAGAGTCGAAGTTGCGTCCGCTCTCCTTTGATGACTTCGCGGGGCAGGATAAAACGTTAGAGCGCCTCAAGGTAATGGTCGGCGCGGCGCGGGATCGTGAAGAACCACTTAACCACATTTTACTGAGCGGCCCCCCTGGCTTGGGTAAAACCACCCTCTCCCTTATCCTTGGCAATGAGATGGGGACGAAAGTGAACATCACTTCGGGCCCTGTCATCGACAAGCCTGCCGATTTGGCCGGGCTTTTAACTAACCTGCAGGAGGGCGACATTCTTTTTATCGATGAGATCCACCGCATTCCAAAAAACGTAGAAGAGTATCTCTATTCTGCGATGGAAGACTTTCGTATCGATATCATGATCGATCAAGGCCCCAACGCTCGCAGTGTGCGACTTAACTTGCCCCGCTTCACCCTTCTCGGCGCCACCACCCGCATGGGCTTGCTGACGGCACCCCTACGTAGCCGCTTTACTTTGCAATCACGTCTCAACTACTACGATCACGCGACACTGCAGGGCATTGTCGAGCGCACTTGTGGGATCCTAAATGTTAAATTTGAAACAGCTGGTGCCTCCGAGATCGCTCGTCGTGCACGCGGTACGCCGCGGATTGCGAATAATTTAGTCAACTTCTGTCGCGACTACGCGCAGCAACGCGGCAAGGGCACGATTACCAAAGACTCCGCCGCGGCCGCGCTTGAGTTATTAGAGATCGATTCGCGTGGCCTCGACGAAATGGACAAGCAGATGATGCGTGTCATGGCGGAAAATTATCGCGGTGGCCCCGTGGGCCTCGGCACCGTGGCCGTCGCCGTGGGTGAAGAAGCCCATACCCTTGAAGAGGTTCACGAACCTTTTCTCATCCAAGAAGGCTACCTCCAGCGGACCGCCCAAGGCCGAGTTCTGACCGAAAAGGGTTGGCACGTGACAGGAATAGACCCGAGTAAGGGCAGCGGCGGACAGACCGAATTACTCTAGGGCATCCACTAGCGACTGAAAGATCCACCGATTTCACCGAGTAGCCATATAGGCGGGACTTGCCACTTTACCTAAGCACTGAAAGCAGCCACATTGTCGCTTTACTACTAGGTCTCTTCATCCTCACTTCTGCGCACAGCACGTCAAACATGGGTCGCAATTCTATACACAAAATTAAACGTCCACCCCGTCACTCGACGGGGCCGACTGTGATTTACATCGAAAACGAGGACGATCTCTTTGACCTGATCGAGCGCACGGAAAATCCTCTGATTCTTGTGCTCGAAGGCGTGCAAGACCCACACAACCTAGGGGCGTGCTTACGCACGGCCTCCGGAGCGGATGTCACTGCGGTCCTCGCGCCAGTGAAAGGCGCTTGTGGTATTACGCCAACCGTGCGTGACATCTCTTGCGGCGGCGCGGATGATGTGCCCTTCTTAAGAATTAAGAATCTCGGTATGCTAC
>ERZ802822.1446-NODE-1446-length-14517-cov-30.358380_pt1 | contig 14517 bp, 10 predicted proteins | sample MGYA00345649_ERZ802822 | MGnify/ENA primary metagenome ERZ802822 (study PRJEB30503, sample SAMEA104212359) | marine metagenome | biome: Westerlies Biome; feature: [SRF] surface water layer (ENVO:00010504) within the epipelagic zone...; material: water...
CCAAAGGCTTTTTGATGGCAATGCCCGTGCAGCAGCGCCTTTGCCTGCAACGGCTTCAAACGCAATGCGGTTTTTTCGGTGAGTAATAATTCTTCAAAAGTCAGCACCATCTTGGCCACTTGTTGTGCATCTTGCGTGTTTAAAAGTGCGGGGATTTCATCCTTTAAAGCCAGCAGGCAGGACGGCTCCAACCCAACAATCGGGATGCCCGCCGCGGCGTAAGGGGCGTAGGCTTCAACAAGGCGCTGCGCGGTATCACGCGCCCGCGCCACGTTGCCAACCGACAGATGCGTGCGCCCGCAACATAAAGGTTTTCTGCTGCGCTGATCTGGCAGCGGCGCAAAAGGGGTGAATCCAGCTGCGCTTAAAACCCGCTGCGCGCTGCGCAGGTTTTCAGGCTCAAAATACCGACTAAACGTATCGACAAATAAAAGAACCGGCCTCTCCCCGATAGGCGTAACCGCCAGCTCGGTGGATTGAAACCACCTGCGCTGCCAAAGAGGCAAGGGCCGGTTGGCAGAAAACCCCGTTAAAATTTGGCTCAGCCAAGCCAATCCAGGAAGCTTATCGCGCAGGTTAAACAGCGGCGCCAGCGCCGCTGCGATGGGGGCATAATCAGGCAAATAGGCAATCAACCGGTCGCGCCGCGATAATCCATTTTCTGCGCGGTACAACGCAGAGGTTTCAATTTTCATCGCCGCCATGTCAACACCGGTTGGACATTCATGCTTGCAAGCTTTGCAAGAGACGCACAGCTTCATCGTGTCGGCCATCTCCGGTGAGGCCAGAGCCTTTGCGCCCAATTGCCCCGACAATGCAAGCCGCAAGCTGTTAGCCCGCCCGCGGGTGCTGTCTTTTTCCGCGCCTGTAACGCGAAAAGACGGGCACATCACTCCCCCGTCGCGTTTCCGGCAGGCGCCGTTATTGTTGCACATTTCGACCGCGCCCTGAAACCCATCCGCCGCGCCCGGCCAAGCCGACCAATTCAACTGGGTTGGAAAATCTGCAACGTGATAGCCTGGTGCAAAGCGAAACAGCGCCCGCGTATCCATATCTGGCGCATCTACGATTTTGCCGGGGTTGAAAACGCCCGCCGGATCAAAAAGCGCTTTCAGCTTGCGAAACGCCGCTGTCAATTGCGGGCCAAACATCACCGGATTGAATTCAGAGCGCGACAAGCCATCGCCATGTTCACCCGAATGCGATCCACCATATTTTTTTACCAGTTCAAACGCTTCGGTGGCGATGGATTTCATCTTTTGCACGTCTGCAGATAATTTCATATTCAACACCGGCCTCACGTGCAGACAACCCACAGAGGCATGCGCATACCAAGTGCCGCTGGTGCCATATTTTTCAAAAATATCCTTCAACCCTTGCGTATAGTCGGCCAAGTCTTGTAAGGGCACGGCGCAATCTTCCACAAAAGAAACCGGCTTGGCCTCAGATTTCATCGACATCATGATATTTAAGCCAGATTTTCGCATTTCGGAAATTCGCGCTTGCTGATCGGGCGGGGTGATCACCACCACCGCCTCCTCTGCGCGAATTTTCTGATGAGGCTTGCCGGCATGTGCGTCAGAAAGCTGTGCCATCACGGCTTGCAATTGATCTATTTTTGCAAGGTTGTTAGCCCAGTCCTCCTCGGTAAACTCAACCACCAGCACCGCTTCTGGAGTGTTTCGGATATAATCATCAACGGTGCTTTTAAACAGCGGGATCGAGCGGGCCAAAGAGATCATCGTTTGATCGATCAATTCCACCGTAATCGGATCTAAGGCAACCAAATACTGGGCCGCATCCATCGCGGCATAAAAGCTTGCAAAATGGCATAGCGCCATAATTTTTGGCGCCGGCAAGGGGGATAATTTCAATTCGATCGCGGCGGAATAGGCCAGCGTACCTTCTGAGCCAACCAATAAATGCGACAGGTTGATATCATCTTCCTGCGCTGTGCTGCCCGGGCGTTTCGCCAGCGTATCGGGCAAAAGCGCATCTAAATTATACCCGCCAACGCGCCGCAGCACTTTGGGGAAACGTGCTTCTATTTCTCCGCTATTGTCTTGTCCAAGCGCTAATAAATCCGGCAAAAGGCTTTCAAGCCCGGCGCTGCCCTCGTTTAAAAGCCCAAACCGAGCCGTCCGGCCTGTGCTGAGGATCGCATCAATCGCCCCAACATTATCGCGCATAATCCCATAGCGAATGGATCTGCCCCCGGCAGAATTATTACCAACCATACCGCCAATCGTGGCCCTGCTTGAGGTTGAAACATCCACCGGAAACCAAAGCCCATGCGGCTTGAGCAGCCGGTTCAGCGTATCCAGCACCATTCCTGGCTCAACACTGCAGCGCATATTCGCAACATCTAAATCCAACAAACGGTTAAAATAAACGCTGTTATCCAACACCAAAGCCTTGTTCACGGTTTGCCCATTTTGCGAGGTTCCAGCCCCGCGCGGCAAGATCGACAGCTTGCGCGCTTGCGCAAATTCGATGGTGGTTTTGATATCGCGCGCAGAGCGGGGCGTGATCACAGCCAAGGGCATCATTTGATAAATCGAGGCATCCGTTGCATAGCGCCCCCGATCAAAAGCACTGTCTAAGACATCGCCCTCAAGCGAGCGCTTTAAACGGGTTATATCCTTGGTCATTTGCGATCTTCTTCATGGCTCATGCTGCGACATTGTAATCTATAATAACCAGTCACAGAAGGATCACAATGCTTGCTATTCCAAACTGAGCTTGACTATAATTCGGTGATAAAAATGCGATAAAAAGGTATCTTGCATATGCCCCACTCAAAACCGTCAGGCCGCCATTTTCTGCAGATACCCGGGCCTTCAAACGTACCGGATCGAATTTTACGGGCGATGGATTTTCCCACCATCGATCATCGTGGCCCAGAATTTGCCGAGCTTGGCAAAAAATGCCTTTCAGGTCTGCAAGAGGTTTTTAAAACCCGCGCGCATGTGATCATCTATCCTGCCTCGGGAACGGGGGCTTGGGAGGCGGCATTGGTCAATACGCTCAGCGCCGGCGATACCGTTTTAATGATCGAAACCGGGCATTTTGCCAGCCTTTGGTACAAATTGGCAGCGCGTTTGGGGGTGCATACCGAATTGCTAAAAACCGATTGGCGCCGCGGCGCCGATCCCCAAGCGATTGAAGCGCGACTTGCGGCCGATAAAGAGGGCAAGATCAAAGCCGTCTGCGTGGTACATAACGAAACATCAACCGGCGCGATGTCACGAATTGCGGACATCCGCGCCGCGATCGATGCCGCGCAACATGATGCGTTATTGATGGTCGATACAATTTCTTCTTTGGGCTCATCTGACTATTGCCATGACGCCTGGGGCGTTGATGTCACCGTTGCCGGCTCTCAAAAAGGGCTGATGCTACCGCCTGGCTTGTCGTTCAATGCCGTGTCGGAAAAAGCCAGACAGGCGGCCAAAACCGCTGATTTGCCCAGATCCTATTGGGATTGGGAGGATCAACTCGCGGCAAATGCCTCTGGGGCTTTTCCCTATACACCGGCCACAAACCTGCTTTACGGATTATCCGAAGCAATTGATATGCTACTTGAAGAAGGGTTGGAAAACGTTTTTGCCCGCCATAAGCGCCACGCGCAGGCAACCCGCATCGCGGTGCAAGCTTGGGGCCTAGAAGTTTTATGCCAAGAGCCTTTGGATTTTTCCAATACGCTGACGGCGGTTTTATTGCCTGATGGCCATAATGCGGATGCGTTTCGCAGTACGGTGTTGAAAAACTTCAATATGTCACTGGGCAACGGCCTGTCACACTTGGCTGGAAAAGTGTTTCGAATTGGCCATTTGGGGGATTTCAACGATCTGATGATGATTGGCACTTTGGGCGGCGTGGAAATGGGGCTTGCCCTTAGCGACGTGCCGCATCAATCCGGTGGCACCGATGCCGCAATGCAATTTTTGAAAAACAATTTGACATAAAGCAGGCGAGAGGCCTGCGGCCCGTTTGGCTAAGATTTGACCCTCGCAGAGAGGCGAGAAATCCTGCGCCGGATCGATTAAAACCGGAAAAGACGCCAGACCTTTCAACGCATCGGGCTGCTTCGCTTTGGTGAAAAAACCCCCTCGCTTGACCGCGGCTTTCACGCCAAGAGTAAACGCTGGTCATTTGGTTCCTTGCAAGCTAGAGCATGCTGATCAGCAGGTGCGCCCGGGCAAAATGCCCTGTTAGGCACGCCAAATCCAGCTGGAGCAGCCTGTCCACCGTCTGATCACGCTTAATAGTAAAACCGTTGCTTTGCACGGCCAACTTCGCGCGCATCGACCAGCGCTTTGGTGTCAGGATCATTGGTAACCTCAGCGCCAACAACCTCCCACCAAACTTCGGATCCAGGGGGGGAACGATAGCGTTCTGTTGGCACAACGATCATACAGGGGCCAGCTTCATCGCGGGCATTTGAAAGCGCTTGTTTGAACGCAGACTCGTCTTCTGCAAGCCACGCTTTTACCCCGACGCTTTCTGCATTTTTAACATAATCGATCTGAATAAACTCACCCTTATCAAGAAGGCCAGATTGCCCATCACGGATTTTGAATTCATTGCCCAAAGATTGCCCGACCAAAGCCTTTTGATGGCCATGTATGGATTGATATCCGTCATTCACGTTCAAAATAATAGTGATCTTGGCGCGCTCTTGCATCGCGGTAACCAGCTCCATCGGGTGCATTTGGTAATTTCCATCGCCCATTAGAACGAAGATTTCATCATCCGTGCCGGTTAAACGCACTCCAATCGCTGCGGGGATATCATATCCCATGCAGGAATTGCCAAATTCAATATGCAGGTTCTTGCCATCTTTTACATCGAATAATTTGGTCAGATCAGCCGGCACGGTGCCAGCGGCGGCCAATAATGTATCGCCCGTTTGCATCTGATCAGAGATCAACCCGATCAATTGGCCCTGACTCATTTTTTCGCCTTTATGCTGAACAAAAACCTGTTCCCGTTTGGTTTTGTCCCATGCCAAACGCGCCGCATTGGCGGTTTCAACCCAAGCCTCATTCACGCCGATACCCGCTGCGGCCGCGGCCTCAGTTAGGGCTGCAAGTGCCAGCTTGGCATCCGATGCCAAAGGCAGGGCCCCCAATTTATACGCATCCCGGCCATTCACGTTGATCGAAACAAATTTAACCTCCGGGTTTTGAAACGCCGAATTAGACCCGGTAACGAAATCGTGCAAACGCGTGCCAATACAGATCACCAAATCAGCCTCTTCAGCGATTTTTGCAGCAGCGGGCGTGCCCAAATGGCCCGTGCCCCCCATCAATAGAGGCGAAACGTTTTTCAGCGCGCCGCGCCCCGCATGGGTTTCCCCGACGGGAATGCCAAACCGCGTTGCAAAAGCCTCTAACTCTTGCCAAGCTTCGGAATAATGAATGCCGCCACCCGCAATAATATAGGGTTTTTTTGCGGCTTTGAGCAGTGCAATGGTTTCCGCAATGCGGTTCGGATGTGGCACCTGCCGTTCAATGCGCCAGACGCGTTTTTCAAAAAAGCTTTCTGGATAATCAAACGCGTAGCCCTGAATATCTTGCGGCAACGCAATCGTAACCGCCCCAGTTTCTGACGGGCTGGTCAGAATCCGCATGGCTTCGGGCATTGCGGTTAAAATCTGTTCGGGGCGGGTCAGGCGGTCGTAAAAACGGCTGACTACGCGAAACGTATCCGTCACCGACATATCATCCGAACTAAGATGATCAATATCTTGCAAAACTTTGCCTTGAAACCGCGTGGCATAATAATCTGAGGGCAGCAACAGCACTGGGATTCGGCAAATGGTTGCCGTGGCCGCCCCGGTAATCATATTGGTGGCCCCCGGACCAATCGACGTGGTGCAAGCCATGGTCGCCTTGCGCCGCATGGTGCGCGCAAATCCGGTTGCCGCATGCACCATTGATTGCTCATTGGTGGGCTGATGATAAGGAAGATCATCGCCATATTCGACCAAGGCCTGGCTCAGGCCCGAAACATTCCCATGCCCAAAAATACCCCAGATTCCTTGAAAAAACCGGTGCTCAACCCCATCATATTCGCTGTATTGCGCTTGTAGAAACTTCACCATCGCCTGTGACAGGGTGAGGCGCTGCTTTTTCTCTGAGCTATAAAATTTCATACCAAATGCATTCCTTTTTCTTTTCTGCAACAAAGCCAGCGCTTAAGCTTAACCGCTGCACTGCTCGCATGCACATTTTCGATGACCAAGCTGGGGCGGTTATACGGCCATCCATTCTCCGTCATTTTTGGCCGATTTAACCATCGCCTCAACCACTTCGATCGAATGGCACCCCTCTTCTGCGGTGGGGTAGGTCAGCGCCAAAGGATCGGGAGACGTGCCAGAATTTTGCGCGGCGATCACTTCGCTTAGATCGCGATAAACATTTGCAAAGGCCAGAACCATGCCCTCTGGATGCCCCACCGTTATTCTATTGGCGCGCGCCGCAGCCTCGGAAAGGCCAACTGCGCCGCGCTCTAAGATTTGGGTTGGTGCATTAAGAGGCGTCCAGCGCAATTGGTTGGGATGCTCTTGTTGCCAGCTTAAACCACCGATCTCGCCAAACACTTGTAATGTCAGCCCATGCGTGCGCCCAATAGCCAAACCGCTTGTCCAAAGCCGGCCAATCGCGCCGCCGCTCATCCGGAACGCCGATAGGTTATCATCTTCCAATTCCCGGCTTTTGATCCCATGGGCAAAATCACTCGATACTTTGGTCACATTTTGCCCTGTAACATAGCAGGCCATATGCAAGGCGTGGATGCCACAATCCACCGTTACAGCCGCCATGCCCGCTTGCTTTGGATCAAACCGCCAGCGCACGCGAGGATTTTCAGCATCTGCGGCATCCGCCATAAAGCCACCGGCAAATTCTGCAACCACGCAGCGGATCGCACCCAATTGCCCAGCCTCAACCATCGCTTTCATCTGGCGCACCAGTGGATAACCCGAATAGCCATAATTCACCGCGCAAACCCGGTTGGCCTTTTTTGCAATCTGCACCAACGCTTGCGCTTCGGGCACCGTCATCGTCATCGGTTTTTCGCATAAGACGTGAAAACCGGCTTCCAGAAAGGCTTTTGAAATTTCAAAATGGGTGGCATTGGGCGTTGCAACCGTCACCAAATCGATACGGTCATCGCGTGATTGCTCACCCTGCAGCATCTCTTGCCACGTGCCATATGCGCGGCTTGGATCAAGCCCAAGCGACGCGCCATAACTTTTGGCCACATTGGGATCCACATCCATGGCGCCCGCCATGAGTTTAAAGCGGCCATCAATTTCTGCGCCGGACCGATGCGCAAACCCGATTTGACTGCCTTGCCCACCGCCAATAAGGCCCCATGAAAGTGGTTTCAAAATATATACCCCGCGCTTTAAACTAAGTGGTGCCCGTTTTCTCTGCGCGAACCTATGGAGGCAAACGCCCATGGTCAAACGAATAACGCATGTTGCAGCGCGAAATTATTGGATCTTTTAAAGCGGCTTTCGCAAGGCTTTCAGGGTCGATAAGATGCGCTTGAATTGGAATTTACAACTAGGGGAAAGCGTGGTGCGGTTTGATCCAAAAAACACCTTGATATTGGTTGCTTTGGAAGCAGAGCTGCCAAGAGAGATGATACCAAGCTGGAAGGTGGCCTATACAGGGGTTGGTAAAGTGAATGCTGCGCTGAAAGGCAGCGAATATGTGGCGCGCTATAAACCAGTGAATTTAATTAACTTTGGCACGGCAGGAGCGTTAAACCCTGAATTAAGCGGCTTGCTAGAGGTAACACAATTCTTCCAACGCGATATGGATGCCCGCGATATGGGATTTGCCTTGGGGCAAACCCCTTTCGAAGAGGCGCCCTACTTTTCTGCGCAGGGGAATGGCCTGTCTTGCGGAACTGGCGATAGTTTTGTGACGGCACCGCCTGAACTGCAAACAGATCTTGTGGATATGGAGGCGTTCGCCTTAGCAAAGCTGGCACAGATGGCAGGTATCCATTTTTCTTGTTTTAAATATGTATCGGACCAGGCAGATGAAAACTCGCCCAGCGCCTGGAAGGATAATTTGGCCCATGCAAGCCATGTTTTTATAAATGAAATCTTAGAAAATCACGTTTGATATCAGAGCTTTGATGGGATCGAGTAGCTTAAAAATATGAATATTTTCAAACGAAGTGATCTAATAAAAAACGATTGTAAAAAATTGAGCCCAATTTACGTCAAACCATTAGATTGAGTATCGGTTTGTGATCAAAAAGCAAAAAGGATTATTGTAGAGCACGTAAATTAATGGTAGCGATCCTCGCATAATTTTGAGGTGGTGATGGTTAATTTAAGACGCATTTTTAAACTCTCCAACACCATTGCAGCAATTGGCTTATTGCCCAATTTGCTTTTAGCAGACACGCAATCCTATACCAGCTACGGCACAATTGGATTGATCGATATGCCAACAGCTGCTTCAGATTCTGACGGGCGGCTTACACTCAGCCAAAGCGGTTTTGATGGGGACAGACGCACCAGTTTAACCGCGCAAATCTTACCCAGACTATCAGCCAGCTTTCGCTATTCAGCCCATGGAAGAAATGGGAATGAAGCCGGTGGTTACTCTAATCATGATCGCAGTTTTGATCTGCGGTTTCGCGCCGTTGATGAAGGTCAATATATGCCGGCTTTCGCCATTGGCGTAAATGATTTTATCGGAACCGGTTGGTATACGGGCGAATATGTTGTGGGCACAAAAAATATTGGCCCTGTTGAAATCACGACCGGTTTGGGCTTCGGGCGGCTGGCCACTTTTGGCGGGTTCGACTCGCCGCTGGGGCAAATTGACGAGAGGTTTAAAACCCGCGCTGGACGAGATGTTGGAGTGGGCGGAGAGCTGGAAGCAACCGAATGGTTTCAAGGTGACACGGCAGCTTTTGGGGGTATGGCTTGGCATCTGGGCAAAGGGTTCACAGCAAAATTTGAATATTCATCTGACCGATATAATCGAGAAACGTCCTATCTTGAACATCAAACGCCTTGGAATTACGGATTAACCTGGAATTCTGGCAAGGGATATTTCCTACAATCCAGCTTTTTGCATGGAGATAAAATTGCTCTATCTGCGCATCTTGTGATGGATCCCAAAGATCCGCCAAACGGGCCGGGTCGGGAACTTGCGCCTATTCCCTTACGGCAAAAAGTCTTAGAAGGTTCGCCATTTTATCTGGAATCAACCAATGAAACTGTGCTGAAAACTGTGCTCAAGGCCGACGGTTTTAAATTAACAAGCTTAGATTTGGAACAAAATCCCCCTCGATTACAGCTTGTTAATCAAAAATATCGATCCACCGCCCAAGCGTTAGGTCGCGCTGCACGAACAGCATCGCGATATTTAAGCGATAATTTTGATAGTTTCTATATAGAATTTATAGAGGATGATCTTGTTTTATTATCGGCAGAAATCAACCGAAATCAATTAATTACTTCGGTGGTTTCAGCCGAACCCTCAGAAAACTTTCTGGATACAGTTAAATTCCAAGACACTACTGCTTTAGGGTTCGATCAATCTGACTCGAAAAAATTTAGCTGGTCCATAGGGCCATATGTTGAATATTCGCTTTTTGATCCACTCGCTCCTATCCGAGGGGAAGTGGGTGCAGAACTTTTTACTCAATACACTCTGGGATCTGGATTTTATACTGATGGCAGAGTTCGTAAGTCGCTCGTTGGTAACTTTGATAAAGTATTAAGACAATCGGATTCGGTTTTGCCTCACGTCCGCAGTGATCACGATATTTATGGGCGCGATGGTGATCCTGGCATTGATCAATTAACGATTACCAAAGTAAATAAGATAATGCCAAGCGTCTATGGAAAATTGACTGCTGGCTATTTAGAAAAAATGTTTGCTGGTGTTTCGGGCGAAATATTGTGGAAGCCAATATCAAGCTCGCTTGGTATCGGTATCGAACTTAGCCAAGTGCAACAGCGAAATTTTGACATGCTCTGGGGTCTACAAGATTATCAAGTCACAACAGGTCACTTGTCAGCCTATTACTATTTCAAAAACGGATTTATGACCCAATTGGATGCTGGGCAATATTTGGCCGGTGATCGAGGCTATACTTTACGAGTAGGGCGAAAATTTGGAAATGGTTGGAATATGGGCGCCTATGCGACGGTTACAAATGTGCCGTTTGCGAAATTTGGAGAAGGCTCATATGACAAAGGTATATTCGCAGAGATACCCTTAGATTGGAGTATTGGATCACCATACAGAACGACTTCCAAAATTGAATTTAACGTCATGACCCGCGATGGAGGTGCGAAATTGCACACCCCCTATAAGCTCCACAAATATCTGTTTAATAATGATAAAAATGCAATTTATCGTGAGGCTGGAAGATTATGGAAATGAAGCTTAGGACAAGATTTTGTTTAGGTTTCATTTTGCTTCTGCTAGCTGCCTGCAGTTCAAAAACGGAACCATCACAAGAATTGTTACTAGTGGAACAATTCAAGTCGATTTTTAACAAGAGTGAAGTGGGTGAGCAGGTTAATCCAAGAAAAGTCATCACGCGCTCAATGATTGATGAGTCAAATATCCCTCTTGTATTAATAGAAATCTTAAATGGAGATCAAATTGCAACACTTTCAGCTTTTCCTGGAAGCACTTTGAACGAAGTATGGTTAAGCGCAGATGGGAGAACAGTGACCACGCAAAACGGGATGCTTATTGCCACCCGTGGCATGAATTATGATTTAATGGGTGCGGATGTTGGCGCTGCGATTTATTCACTTGAAAAAACTATTTCTGGAAAAAGAGAGCCACATCATCGTAGGTTATTCAAATACCTTGCCGCAGACAATCAAGACAAAATCATAGAATTTTCCTGCGTTTTCTCAAAAGAGAGTCAGGAAACCATCTTCATCTTCGAAAAACCCTATAAAACACTCCGTGTGAGCGAGAATTGTGAGAGTGGTGGTTTGCAATTTAAAAACACATACTGGGTTGAAAAAAACGGCATGATTAGAAAATCTCAACAATGGCATGGACAAAATATCGGTTTGATATTGATTGAACGCGTGATTTGATCTACAAGTGAGCCAAGATTGTTATGAGAAAAGGGTTCTTTATGAAAAACGTTTTGCTTAGTTCGCTTATATCAGTGTTCATCGCGAGTGGCGCATGGGCGCAAGCAGGATCTGGAACAGCCGGTAGTGGCGGCGCAAGCGGTGGTGCCTCTGCAGGCGCAAGCGGTGGTGCTGGTGCTTCTGCAGGGGCGGCTGCTGGTGGAGCTGCGGCAGGAGGTGCTGCGGCGGCTGGCGCAGCAGCTGCGGGTGCCGCCACAGCCGGTTTGGCTGTAGGTGCCGTAGCAGCTACAGTAGCTGTATCAGTGGTAGTTGTAGCGGTGGCGGTTGTTGCTGCCGCAGATAACAAGAGTTCAAGCTCAAGTTCAAGTTCAAGTTCAAGTTCAAGTTCAGGCACGTAAGCGCCAAACTGAATAAAAATACCCAAACGCTTATCCGAAAGGCAGCTTTTTAGCTGCCTTTTTTGTATAATCTTTTTTCAAGTAATATTTTAGGAGTGCTGATCCGCTTAAATTTACCTATGCAAGTTAAGGGCATCTGCAGACATGCTCTCATTTATTTGAAACTCAATAGATTAAACCGTTTTAGACGTCAATTACGCAGCAATACCAGAACTCGGAGATTCATTGGCATCACTTTTGGTAAGTAGTTTTCCCATATCAAGGTTTCAAAAATGAACCTTGCAAGAATAAACATTGAGTTTAAAAAACACGATTTTTTACGTCCTGTTCCAGCCAGATCATTTATTTATAGCTCTATTTATATTTTAAGTCTTGTACGTGGTTTGTTTATAAATTTTTAATCACAAACCCTACCATTAAAGGCGCAGTTACTTCTATCGGATCGGATGAAAAATCGGATCAGAAGCGATGGAGGAAGAAACCGTAATGGTTGCACAAGAAACGATGGCCACAGATTTTTTGAAATCTAATACCGGTTTATGGGTGGTTGGCGCCTTTATCTTGGCGCTGCTGACCTTAGAAGAAAGTGCATCCGGCAGCGGCACCTAATTAAATTCAAAACCGAGCCGCCACGGGCAGCTCGGCATAAACCAACACCCGAATCTTCCGTTTTTGGCTGTGTCAAATACAGCATACGGGCCCATAAGCGCAGCAAACGCTTGGTAATGGATAAAATTTCCGACATCCGCGCATTTGAATCAAGCTTGTCACCGCAGCAATGTGCTTATATCCAGCATCTCAAAGGAGCGCTGATATGAGCATGAATACATTCGGCCATTTATTTCAAGTCACCACATGGGGGGAAAGCCATGGCCCAGCGATTGGCGCGACCATTGATGGCTGCCCTCCGGGCATTGTGCTTGATGAAACCATCATCCAACCTTGGCTAGACAAACGCAAACCTGGCCAAAGTAAATTCACCACGCAGCGGCGCGAAGCCGATAACGTTGAAATCCTGTCCGGCGTGTTTGAGGGAAAAACAACGGGAACCCCGATTCAGTTGACCATCCGCAACACCGATCAACGTTCAAAAGATTATGGCGATATTGCCAATACGTTCCGCCCCGGCCATGCGGATATCACTTATTTTCAAAAATACGGCATTCGCGATTATCGCGGGGGCGGTCGCTCTTCTGCGCGCGAAACCGCGGCGCGCGTCGCAGCGGGGGCGGTGGCAAGGGCGGCGCTGGCTGAGTTAGCACCAGAGGTAAAAATCATCGGCTTCATGTGCCAAATGGGCCCGCATAAAATCGACCGCGCGCATTTTGACTGGTCAGAAATTGACCAAAACCCCTTTTGGGTGCCCGATGCAAATGCCGCAAAAGACTGGGCGCAATATTTAGACGAGGTACGCAAATCGCACAGCTCGGTTGGCGCGGTGATTGAAATCGTTGCACAAGGTCTTCCCGCTGGGCTTGGCGCACCTATTTACAGCAAGCTTGATGGTGATCTTGCGGCGGCAATGATGTCAATCAACGCGGTAAAAGGCGTTGAAATTGGTGAAGGCATGCAAGCCGCTGCGTTGAGCGGCGCGGAAAATGCCGATGAAATCACACTTGGACCGGATGGGTTGCCCCAATATTCTAGCAACCATGCCGGTGGCGTTCTTGGTGGAATTTCAACGGGTCAGGATGTGGTGCTGCGCTTCGCAGTCAAGCCGACATCCTCCATTTTAACAGCGCGCAAATCAATCACCAAAGACGGGCAAGAGATCGATGTGGTCACCAAAGGGCGGCATGATCCCTGCGTTGGCATTCGCGCTGTGCCTGTCGGCGAAGCCATGATGGCCTGCGTTCTTCTAGACCATTTGCTGTTGCATCGCGGGCAGGTTGGCGATCAGGGTGGTAAAATCGGCCCTGCTGCGTAAAGATCAGCGCGCGGGCCCCTATTTGGTGTGATGTTGCTTTGATAGCTGAACCGCCAGAATGCCCAGCGCAATGATTACCACACCAACATAATCCAAAAGCCCTATCTTTTCGCCCAACAGTGCGGCTGCGATCAATACCCCGAAAAACGGGTTCAAAAAATGAAAAGTTGCGGCTTTCACAGCGCCAACCCTGTCAACCAATTTAAACCAGATAAAAGTGGCCGCAAGGCCGGGGATAAGCGTGGTATAGGTAAACGCCCCCAGCAACCGCCAAGTTGGATTGATCTGTAATGGCTCCCAAATAAGAGCGATCACAGCCAAACTGACGCCGCCGACGATCATCTGCAACCCAACAATCATCATCACATTACCACCCGCAACCGCTCCGCGCACAGATAAGGTGGCAATGGTTAAGGCCATCGCAGCAATAAGGCACAAAACCAGACCTTGCACCTCAACCCCTGCCTCGATCCGTAAGCCCATAATGACACTGACGCCCAAAACCCCAAATACCAGCCCAACGATCCCCAAAAATGGCAGAGTTTCCCTAAACACCAACCAGCCAGCCAGCGCCACCATCAACGGCATTGAAGATGCAATAATGGAAGCAACCGACGCTTCAATGGTTTGCATGGCTACAAAATTTAACCCAAGATAAATCGCATTTTGAAAAATACCGAAAATAATTGTCGCCCGCCATTGCGCCTGCGTTAAGCGCATGGTTTGGCCCAAAAACCGCGCGATCAAAATGCCCAATAAACCAGAAATTAAGAACCGAACCGACAAGGCGGCCAAAGGCGAGGCTTCTGCCACGATCATCCGCGCCGAGGTAAACGCCGAGGACCACATCAGCGCAAAAACCAACCCAAGCATCAGCGATCTTAGATCCATTTTAATCTCGCTATAAAACCACTCTCAGACGCCATTGAAACGGGCCAATAAAAAGGGCCGCTCAAAAGCGACCCTTTCTTAAAAAAGTTCAACGGGGCTTAACCGTTTACGCTATCTTTCAGCGCTTTTGCAATTGTCATTTTAACAACTTTATCCGCTTCTTTTTTGAATTGCTCGCCCGTGGCTGGGTT
>ERZ802822.1449-NODE-1449-length-14495-cov-5.967610_pt1 | contig 14495 bp, 6 predicted proteins | sample MGYA00345649_ERZ802822 | MGnify/ENA primary metagenome ERZ802822 (study PRJEB30503, sample SAMEA104212359) | marine metagenome | biome: Westerlies Biome; feature: [SRF] surface water layer (ENVO:00010504) within the epipelagic zone...; material: water...
AACAAATTAAATAAAATGAAAAATATATTTTTTATAACCTTTTCAGTGCTTTTTATAGGCGCTATTAATGCTCAAGACAATGTGAAAAGATCTTATGAATCTGTAACATACATTAATGATTTATCTGTATCCGAAATCCCAACTTTTGTATCCCTCTATGAAAAATTCACAAATCTATCTATGGGTGAAAATAGAACTATGACCGGCCAATGGCTATTTAGACATTGGTATGGATCTGGGCACACATTTGTAATTTACACTCAATACAATAGCATGGAAGATTATTTTGACGATACTGAAGCACAAACAGAAAATATCCGATCAAGCATAATTTCCCTCCCTGAAGATGAGCGTCAAGCTATGTGGGACGATTGGGCAACCTTAAGGGGCTTTTGGGATAACCATACAGATGAAATACGTGGTGTTTATAGTGATACAGGCTTTCTCACTGTTGATAATGTAGATTTCGATATTCCGTTTGTCATGTCTGTAGGGCGTTATAATTCTTCGGGTAGTTGGACTAAAATGGGTAATGCATTTTTTGAATGGAGCATTAAACCAGCCATTGAGGATGGCTCTTCAATAGCAGGTGGAGTATCATATCATTACATGGGATCAGGACCAGAAGTTGAATTATGGCAGTGTTACAAAAGTTTAGTTGATTTCGCTAATTCTGTGACATCAAATAGCCGCGCAGAAAATAAAGAGGCAAGAGATACTTTTTGGAGTTTAGCAGATGGAGGTCATGAAGATCAAATTTATCTTCATATCGGACACGTCAATTTAGAAACTAAAAGGTTTGATCGCCCAGGTGAGGGTAGATAAGTAATATTTCCGAGTATAATTATTGCCTAAAATAAATTTTATTTTAGGCAATAATGCCGTGGAGTCAAGAGGTGTAAAATCGAACTATTTTGGTTAGGATATGCGTTTTACTATATTTAGATACTAAAATTCTATCAATGCGTTTTTTAATTTCTCTCCTTTTACTACCCTTTTTCTCTATTGCACAAGATCAACTTCCATTAGAGTATTATCTTCCAGATTACTCTAGCTATAATACACAAATACCTACTCCAGAGTCTGTAATTGGTCATCAATTGGGAGAATGGCATATTTCACATGATAAATTAGTTCAGTATATGTATGCATTGGCAGAGGCATCAGATCGAATTTCTATTGAAGAAAGAGGAAAAACTTATGAAGGCCGCCCTCTTGTTTTGCTTACCATTACAAGTCCTGAAAACCATCAAAAAATTAAATCTATTCAACAAAATCATATTGCTGCCACCAATGGGAAAGTTATTGGAGTCGACAGACCTATAGTTGTTTATCAAGGATTCTCTATTCATGGGAATGAGGCTAGTGGTTCTAACGCAAGTTTATTGCTTGCATATCATTTAGCTGCTTCAAATGCTAAAGAAACCCTAGAACAATTAGATGCTACGGTGATTCTTTTTGACCCTTCCTTAAATCCCGACGGTCTACAACGATTTTCATATTGGGCGAATACCAATAAAAACATACTGTTAAACCCTGATCCTAATGACCGAGAATACAACGAAGTTTGGCCTGGTGGACGAACCAACCATTATTGGTTTGATATGAACCGCGATTGGCTTCCCGTTCAGTTACCCGAATCTCGTGTTCGCATTAAAACCTTCCACAATTGGTTGCCTAACATTTTGACTGATCATCACGAAATGGGCACCAACGCAACTTTCTTTTTCCAACCTGGAATTCCCTCAAGAACTCATCCGTTGACCCCTGTGTTAAATCAGCAGTTAACAGAACAAATTGGAACCTATCACGCTTCAGCTCTAGATGAAATAGGGTCTTTATATTATTCTAAGGAGAGTTACGACGACTTTTACTATGGTAAAGGATCCACTTTTCCAGACATAAATGGGAGCATAGGTATTTTGTTTGAGCAAGCGAGTTCCCGCGGACACATTCAAGAAAGCGCCAATGGAATTCTCACCTTTCCATTTACAATTAGAAACCAACTTACTGCAGGTCTTTCTACTTTAAAAGCGGCATATAATATGCGTGAGCAACTCTTACAGTATCAATATGACTTTTTTAAAGACAATCTCCAGAAAGCACAAAAAGAACGCGCTAGTGCTATTGTTTTTGGAGATGCTACAGATGCGGCGAGAAGCTACCATTTGGCAGAAATCCTTATGCGTCACAACATTAAAGTACACGAACTATCCTCCGATCAAACACTTGAAGGAAAAGCATATAAGAAAGGTGCAGCCTATGTGGTGCCAAAAAACCAAAAAAATTGGGCGCTGATAAAGGCTATGTTTGAAACACGGACACAATTTCAAGACAGTTTATTTTATGATATCTCGGCATGGACATTACCCATGGCCTTTAACTTGGATTACGACACAAACGCAAACATGCAAATCGCTGGTAATCAGCTCAAAGCGACAACTATTCCTGTATCACAAGATGTAAATTATAGTCCTTACGCCTACCTCATGTCGTGGAGCGATTATTACAGCCCAAAAGCGTTACATGAAATTTTAAGTGCTGAAATTAGAGCCAAAGTGGCAATGAAGCCATTTACCATAAAGAACAAACAATATGACTACGGTACTATTTTGATTCCCGTTCAAAACCAAAATAAATCAAAGAAAGCACTTTATGAATTTTTACAAAACGTATCGCAAAAGACGCATGTAACTATACAAGGCGTATCTAGCGGTTTAACCCAAGGTCCTGACTTGGGAAGTAATAATTTTAGAACTGTTCGTATGCCTAAAATTGCATTGATTGTAGGCAATGGAATAAGTCCCTATGATGCTGGCGAACTATGGCATTTGTTAGATACTCGCTATGAAATTCCAGTGACTAAATTAGACGTAGCGCAGTTAGGGCGTGCAGATTTAAGTAGGTATACTACCATTATTATTCCAAAAACAAGAGGTCGATTCAGTGATGACTTTGCAACACCTATTAAAGAATGGGTCAAAGACGGAGGGACACTAATTGCCTATCAAAATGCATTACGCTGGGTGGACAAAAACAACCTAATGGAAGTTGAGTTTGAGCAAGAATCATTAACTGCTACTGGAATTCGTTTTGAGCAACGTAGAAATTTTGTCGGTGCGCAAGGTATTGGGGGTGCTATTTTTGAAGTGGCATTAGACCGATCGCACCCCGTGAACTTCGGAATTAAAAATGACTACATGCCAGTGTTTAGAAATGATACTTTATTTGTTGCTGCTGATAAAAACAGTTACAACAACCCTATTCAATACACCAAATCTCCATTGCTTAGCGGTTATATTGCTAAGGAAAAACTAGCATTATTAAAAGAAACGGCCGCATTTAAAAGCAAGTCTTTGGGAAGAGGTATTGTAATCGGATTTACCGACAACGCTAATTTTAGAGCCTTTTGGTATGGAACTAATAAATTATTAGCGAACACCTTGTTTTTTAGTTCTGAAATGTAGTATTTAAATATGTTTTTAAATTAACTAAAAGGGTCCTACACCACTTTAAGTTAGTGGTAACTATTACGCAAATAGTGAGTTCATTTACTTCAATTATCTTGAGTTGTTTTTACTGTTCGTTTTGAGTATAACCCACAAAAAGTTTTTGTTTCTTTTAGACATTTTACTGTAAATTCCCCATTAACAAAACATACCGCAATTTTGCTGTTTTCTGGTTCTAAGCTTATATTTACATTAAATACAAAAATTCATGAACACAAAATTGCACCTTATTTCTCTATTGCTAATAACAGGAATTCTTTCTGCACAAAATTCTTTGATTCGTATGCCTAGAATTAGTCCAGATGGTCAAGAAATGGCATTTTCATTTCAAGGAGATATTTTTATTTATAATTTTAACACAAAACAACAAAAACGCCTCACTATTCACGAGGGTTATGAAAGTAATCCAGTATGGAATGCTTCTGGAAATCAACTTGCCTTTTCTTCAAATAGAAAAGGAGCAAATAATATTTTTATTATAAAAAAAAATGGAGGAACACCCAAGCAATTAACATTTTATCCTACTTCAGACATTCCTTATGATTGGACAACTTCAAACGATATTATTTTTGCAACCACTAGAGTTTTAAAAGGGCCTGAATGGGATGAGCAAATCTATTACGTTAACGCTAATGGCGGCACCCCCCAGAGATTAATAACTGCTTTAGGTAGTATGGCAACAATTTCTCCTGACGGTAATTTGGTGGCATATGTTAAGGGGGCATGTAGAATTTCCAGAGAAGATTATTCGGGTTCAGCACAACGCGATTTATGGATCTATAACATTAAAACCGATGCTTATTTTCAAATAACTTCATCGTTAAAGAATGACCATTCACCTTCTTGGGACTCATTGGGCAATTTATATTACATAGGTGCTGAAAGCGGACGTTATAATATTTATAAACAAACTATAAATGATGATGGTTCAATAAAAGAACCCTCAAAAAAAATAACGAACCACAATAATAATGGTGTAGTTTCTTTCTCTGTAAGTGACAATGGATCTATAGTTTATTCAACACTTTTTGACCTTTATAAAATAAATAATGGAAAATCTAATAAGATTAATTTAAGAATAGAGTCAGATTATAAGTTTGAAACTGAAAATGAAGTTTCCTCAACATCAGATATATCAGATTTCGATGTTTCTCCGAACGGAAAATTAATTGCTCTTGAAATTGGCGGAGAAATTTTTGTTAAGCAAAACAATAAAGACAGAAAAATGTCTAATAATGTAAGTAACCATTCGTTCAGAGATAGGAATCCGCAGTGGATTAGCAATACAGAGTTATTGTTTGTTTCAGATAGAGGTGGGCACAATGAAATATATAAAGCTGTTTCTGATGATTCTCTTGTTGGATTAGATAGGAGTTTGAAGATTTCAATCGAGAAACTTACTGAAAGCAATGAAGATGTTTATAGTGTTTTGGTTTCACCAAATCATAAAAAATTGGCGTACAGAGTTGGTTTAGGAAACTTAATGTTAGCTGATATTAAGGATGGTAATATATTGAATAGCAAAGCTTATTCATCCGGTTGGGCAGAAGCAGAGGATTTAAGCTGGAGTCCAGACAGTAAGTATATCGCATATTCTCAAGAAGATTTGAACTTTGATAGTGAAATTTTCATTCAATCTGTAGACAACCCAAAAAATAAGTTAAACATTTCTATGCACCCAAGAAGTGACAGAGCTCCGGTTTGGAGTCCTGATGGTAAAAAATTAGCATTCATTTCTAATAGAAGTGGCAATAGAGGAGGAATAGATTATGATGTTTGGATGGTGTGGTTAAAAAAAGAAGATTGGGAACAATCGAAAATAGATAGAGAAAATGGTGGTTATTATGCAGAAAAAAAAGTTGACAAGGATAAGGAAAAGAAGAATGTTACGGTCTTGATTGATGAAGAAAGAATTTTTGATAGACTTACAAGAATTACTAGATTACCAGATGACGAATACGGAGGCATGTTTGGTCCTGATAGTGAATATGTATATTATTCCGCAACAGATCCAGCAACAAATAACAGGAATTTTTTTAAAGTTAAATTAGATGGTAGCAAGCCAAAAGCAATTAAAGAAACTTCAAAAATCAGAAGAGTTGTATACATTGATGGTAAATTTTATTTTATTTCAGAAGGAGGTACGTTAAAAGAACTCAATCCAGAGGGAGATAAAATCACTTTTCTTGCTCATACAGCAAAATATAAAGAAGATTTTGTTGCTTTGAACCACCAAATTTACCTCGAAGGCACTCGCGCACTAACTATGGGATTCTATGATCCTAATTTTCATGGATATAACTGGAAATCTTTGATTAACAAATACAAACCACTAGTATTAAACGCAAGTACAGAACAAGACTACAGTTATGTGTTCAATTTGTTATTGGGTCAATTGAATGCTAGTCACATGGGGTACCGAGCGAAAACTTCTGAACGCAAAAACGATGATAATATTGGATTAATAGGCTTAGAGGTAAAAAATATTTTAGGAGGAGTTCAAATTGAATATGTACTTAAAAATTCAGTGGCAAACAAATCAAAAGTAAACTTAAAAGTTGGCGATACTATCAAAAAAGTTAATAACAAAGCTATAGATAAAAACATCAATTTTTATAGCTTGTTAAAAAACACTGAGGGAGAGGAGGTTTTATTAACAATGAGTAATGGAAAAGATGTTGTTGTTAGAACTTCTGGTAATTTAAGAAACTTACAATATGAGGCTTGGGTAGAATCTAGAAGAGAGTTGGTAAAAAATTATTCAAATGGAAAGTTAGGGTATATACATATTAGAGGTATGAACGCTCAAAGTTTTGAAAGTTTTGAACGTGAGTTGAAAGCAAGTGGATATGAAAAAAAAGGAATCGTAATTGATGTTCGCTATAACGGCGGAGGTTGGACGACGGATCGTTTAATGGCTGTTTTGAATGTTGAGCAACATGCTTATACAATTCCAAGGGGTGCAGCTGATGACTTAAAAAAAGAGAATATAAATTTCAAAAATAATTACCCTTTTAACGAACGTGCAATTTTAACAGTTAATACAAAACCTACAGTAGCTTTATGTAATGAGAATAGTTATTCTAATGCAGAAATTTTTTCACATGCCTATAAAAATCTAGGGTTAGGCAAATTAGTTGGCCAGCCTACATTTGGTGCAGTTATATCAACGGGTGGCTATAATTTATTAAAAGGGTATGTTCGCATGCCATTTCGTGCATGGTATGTCCAAAAGTCTGGATTGAATATGGAAAATGATTCTCCTGCGGTACCAGACTATTTGGTAAAGAATGCACCTGGTTGGGTAGCAAGAGGGGAAGATAATCAATTACAAAAAGCAGTTGAAGTTTTACTAGAGGAAATTAAACTGTAATGTTAAAAAAATCTCTTAAATAATAATTTATTAAAACGTAATATAGTTTGTGGAGCAGAAGGGAGTAAAATCGAACTATTTTGGGGAGGATTTGGTTAAAATTTTATGATAAAAACTACAGATTGATCTTTCCATCCGGCACGTAAAATAGAAAACCTAGTTGTCTCTTTAAATTAACAGCTCGTTAATTTTTGATACTTTTTAGATAATTATTAAAAAACACACTATCATTTTTTTTTTAATTTTACATAAATTACTCGTAAAAAAAAATGAAAATTCAAAAAATCCTGACTCTATTTCTTTTTCTGTTGGGTGCATTATCTCCCAATCTTTATTCACAAATTCGGGTTAATGGTAAAACATCAGACGTCACGTCTATCCCGTTGCCTGGAGTTTCAATATTGGTAAAGGGAACTTCTCAAGGTACAGTTTCAGATTTTGACGGGAATTACTCAATATTAGTTGCTCAAGATGCCACTCTAGTTTTTTCATATTTAGGCTATACAACAAAAGAAATAGCAGTACTAGGTAAAAACATAATTGATGTTACACTTAGTGAAAACAATAGTGAACTTGACGAAGTTGTGGTTGTTGGTTACGGTCAGCAAAAGAAAGTTAATCTTACGGGTGCTGTTGCTACTGTAACTTTCAAAGATCAAGTAAATCAACCAGTAACTAACTCAGGCCAATTAATGTATGGAAAATTTGCAGGTGTACAACTAACACAGTCGTCTGGAAGTCCTGGTAATGACGGGTCATCAATTGTCATTAGAGGAATTGGAACTTTTGGGAATAGTACACCCTTGGTTGTTATAGATAATATTCAATACAGTGATCTTACAGCATTTAATAACTTGGCACCCTCCGACATTGAAAGTATATCAGTTTTAAAAGATGCTTCTGCAAGTGCTATATATGGTGCTAGAGGTGCTAACGGTGTTGTACTGGTAACAACAAAAAGCGGTGAAAAAAATAAATTTGAGGTAAACTACAATAATTATTTTGGTATCCAATCTGCAACTGTACTTCCAGAATTTTTAGGAGCAGTTGACTATTCGACTTTGATAAATGAAAAATTCAGAAACCAAGATGGCCCTTCATATACGCCAAGATATAACGAAACACAACTAGAAGCCATTCGAACAGGTTCAATGCCGGATCAATTCGCAAACACAAATTGGGTATCAAATGTAATTCACGATGCCCCTATAAACAACCATCATTTGTCATTAACTGGTGGCAATGAAAAGACTACATACAGGTTTTCATTAGGTTACTTGTCACAAGAATCAATCATAAAAAGCAAATTTAGATCGAACCGATATAACATAAGTTTTAATTTAAATTCTCAAATTAAAGAATGGCTTAAATTTAATACAACGACAAATGCTTTTTGGACTGATAGGGAAGGTCCAACTGGTGGTCAAAATGCGTTGACAGGTAATAATGGAATTATTTATCAATTTCAAAGAGCAGCTCCTACAATTCCTGCTTATTATAGTAACGGTGAGTATGGTGTTGTAGATGGTGCTTACGAAAACACAAATTATTCTTTTCAAACAAACAATCCTATAAGAAGAGCTTATCTTGGAAATTGGGAAAGCGATAAAATAAATGTTAGTCAACGCTTTGGGTTGACATTTGATTTATCTGATGCTTTGACCTTTGAAACAAGCGGTAGTGCAAATGTTATATACAGTAGCGTTTCAGATTTTAGTCCAACGCAGTCTCAAAATGATTGGGAGGGAAATCCTGTAATTGTTTCATCGATAAACAATTTATCAAATAGTACAAACTTTAATTATTTACTATTAAATGAAAACATTTTACGTTTTAAAAAAATTATTGATGAAAATCACAATTTTGAACTCCTCTTAGGTCATTCTGTTACCTACGCAAAAAATGATGGCTTTTTAGCTTCTATTGGTGGATTCCCAACAGATAACCTTGAAGAATTCAATTCTGGTGGTGTCCTTGATCCGTCAGTTTCTGGCGGCGCTAATGAAGAAAGTTATCAGTCTTTTTTTGGTAGAATTAATTATTCTTACAAAGGAAAATATCTTGCTGAATTCAACCTTAGAAGAGACGGATCAGTCAAATTTGGTCCTGGGATGAAATATGGAAATTTTCCGTCTACCTCAATAGGGTGGCGCATTTCTGAAGAAGATTTTTTTAAAAATATTTACTTTATAAATAACCTGAAATTTAGGTTCAGTTGGGGAATAAGTGGAAATGACAGAATAGGTAATTACATTTATGAGCAAACATACAATCCTAATTTAGACTATGTACTTGGTAATGATACTACCGTAGTTGGAGTTGGCGTTACAAGATTAGCAAATCCTACAATAAAGTGGGAAGAAACAACCCAGTATGACATTGGTTTGGATATTGGGATGTTTAAGAACCGATTAGAAATTGTTGTTGATTATTTTAAGCGAGATAGCGATGATATACTATATGGTAAGTTTCCAATACCTTCCACAATTGGAATAACAAATTTGGCAGCACAAAATGCTGCGTCTATGGTAAATGAAGGACTTGAATTTGCATTTATCCACACTGGAAATATAAAAAGTATTAAATACAGTATTGGAGCAAATTTCACCAAATTTTTAAATAATGAAGTTACTGGATTAGGAGCTGGTGGAGAAGAAACTATTGGAAATATTGATATCATACGAATTGGTGAGCCATTTAAAGCATACTATGGTTATAAAGCCATTGGTGTATTCTCAGATTGGGATGAGGTTTTAAATTCTCCAAAACAATTTGGGAATACTCAAACTGCGCCAGGAGACCTTAGATATGCAGATATTTCTGGGCCAGATGGAATTCCTGATGGAATTGTAGATGCAGAAGACAGAACAATAATTGGTAATCCACACCCAGAATTACTCTTTAACTTCAATGGATCTATTGATTATAAGGGTTTAGATTTAAACTTTAATTTTCAAGGTGTAAGCGGAGTTGATAGATTGTTGATGGGTAATGGAAATCTACCTATTAATGACAATAGGAGTAACGTATTATCATATTGGATTGACCGTTGGACACCCGAAAACCCAAGTATTAATTTGCCAAGAATTGGAGGTCAAAATAATGACGAGGTATCATCATTTTATATTCAAGACGCTTCATATTTAAGATTAAAAAATATTGAAATAGGGTATACCATACCTAAAGAAGCTACTCAAAAAATTGATATAAGTAAATTAAGAATCTTTGTAGGTGCGCAGAACCTAATAACATATACTGGCTTAGAACACTTTGATCCTGAACGGGCAAATGGATCTCAAAGCAACAGGGGTGTTCCTCTGTATAAAACGTTAACTATGGGCATAAATGTCAAATTTTAAAAAATGAAAAAAGTATTTTTTTTAATACTAATGGTATTATTATTTGTTCAGTGTAATGATGATTTTCTTGAAAAATCGTCGTTAACTTCAATAGCTGAGAATAATTTTTGGAAAAGTGAGTCTGATGCGTATTTAGCTCTTAATGGCGTTTATTCTACATTGCAAACTAAGGCATTGTATGGTGGAAACTTAAATGGCGGGCAGGGTATTCCATGCTACGATGGCTTAAGTGATAATGCCTACAACGCATGGGAGTGGGAAGGTCCAGGACAACATATGGAAGGAACAATGGATGCAGCACATTGGTGGTATGAAGGAATATGGAATAGTTCATATCAAGGAATATCAAGAGTTAATGCCATAATAGAAAATGTCAATGCCATTTCCGATGATTTGATTGATTTAGAATCTAAAAATAAAATTCTTGGACAGGCCTATTTTTTAAGGGCATTATTTAATTTTAATCTTGCTCTTTATTTTGAAGATGCGCCATTGATTTTAACAACCCAGTCTGTTGCTGAATCATATGTACCAAAAAATACATATGCTGAAATAAATAATCAAATAGTTACAGATTTAAAATTTGCCGTAACGCATTTACCTAATTCATATGCTAATGAGTTGTTTGGCTATGCTACAAAAGGCGCGGCCTATGGACTATTTGCCAGAGTCCAATTGTATAACCACGAATACAGCGGTGAATTTGGTGTGATCAATTTAACCGAAAAAGCTATGGGTTTAGGGTATTCTTTACATAATGACTATGCAGAGTTGTTCTCACTTGATGGTGAAAATTCATCTGAAATTGTTTTTGCGATTAGATTTTTGAGAGGAGATGATACAGGAAATGGCGAAATGTTTTCTGCAACATATCTAGCAAGTCCAAAAGTTGACCAACAGCCAATGCCTAATTTGGTGAATGATTATTATTGTTTGGATGGGTTGCCAATTTCAGAGTCTCCATTATATGATGCTACAAATAAAAAATTAAATAGAGATCCAAGAGCAATAGCAAACTTCTTCTTTAAAAACGATATTTATAATAAAGATATTCCAAAAATATTTTCAGAAAATTTAGAAACAAAATACGGTCAACGGAAATATATCAGACTCGGTGATGATACTTATGGGAATTCACCATGGACTGAAGGATCTCAAGATTTTTATTTGATTCGTTATGCTGATATTTTATTGATGAGAGCAGAAGCATTTGCTGAAACAGGTAATTTATCAGAGGCTCGAGAATTAGTCAATACTATTAGAGTACGTGTTAATATGCCAACAGTAGATGAGGTCGAGGGCGTTGGTTTAAACCAACAGCAAATGATTGATTTAGTGCGTCATGAGAGAAGAGTTGAGTTAGCACTTGAGGGTTTACGATTTATGGATTTAAAAAGATGGGGAGAGATGGAAGAAGCGATCAATAGAGCATCATCGGATTTAATAGGTCCTTATAGCCCTCAATTTTTAGGTGGTAAAACATTGTCATTTCCAATCCCACAAAGTGAAATAGATGTAAATCCGAATTTGACACAAAACTCAGCATGGAAATAGAAACTAAATCAAATTAAAATGAAAAAATTTGTTTGCTTATTATTTATTGTTTCTCTTACACTTTATAGTTGTGAGGAAAATGTTATTGGTGATTTTGAATCTCCGGAATTAAATATTCAAGATGAAACTGCAGTCAATAAAAAGGGTGTAGCATATTCCTATAGGGCACCACGATGGTCTCACAAAACAAGCGAAATAGCTCCTCATTGGTTTTATCATTGGGGGACCGATGAGAGGGAAGAGATTCCTTCTGGAACAGAACATGTTGCTATGTTTTGGGGACCCGCAAGTGTAACTGAAGAAAAAGTCCAAGAAATGATTCAGTTAAAAAACGAAGGGAAGTTACATTATATACTTGCTTTTAATGAACCCGATAATCATGATCAAGCATTTATGTCTGTTGATCAAGCTATTGAATCCTGGCCTTTAATTGAGCAAGTAGGATTGCCAATTGTTTCGCCTTCAGTTGGCGGACCAGGCTACAATAATGAGTGGCTATTAGAGTTCATGGAAAGAGCAGATGCTTTAAATTACAGAGTAGATTACATCGGGTTTCATTATTATCCAAATCCAAATGTTTCAAAGTTCATGGACCGATTAAGACTTACTTACGAACAGTTTAATAAACGTCCTATTTGGATAACGGAATTTGCTGTAGCTGATTGGTCCGCTGCAAAAGACGAAGACAATAGGCACTCCCAAGAAGTCGTTCTTGAATTTATGAAAGAAATTTTACCTGCGCTTGATGGTATTGATTGGGTTTATAGATATTGTTGGTTTGATGACAGTGACTCCAGCAGACCACCCTTAGCAAGCTCAAGATTGTTTGATGAGGAAGGAAATATTACTCCTCTCGGACAATTTTATGCACAACACAAGCCAAATGCTAATATTGGTTTAGGATCAGACACCGAATATATCCCGCCTCCTGACGACAATGAATTAGTATTCAATGGACATTTTGAAGGGGGTACTTACCAATCCTATGAAACACCCGACTGGAAAATTTGGCCTGCATTTCCTAATGGTTGGCAAGGATATAATGGAGATGCAGTTTGGACTGATCAAACTGACCCGGTTACTGGTTTTAATTCTGGAAAGTTACGTAAAGGAAGTTCAGCTTTTACGCAAATTATCGATGTTGAACCAGGGAAAACATATATTCTAAAACTATTTTCAAAATGGCAAGACAACACTGCTGATATGAAAATAGCAATTAAAGATAATGCTGACAACAAACGATTTTTTATATCTGACAATCTACCAAAAACTAATGATTGGGAAGAGTCAGTTTTTGAAGTAGCAGTTCCATCAAAAACATCTGAATTACGGCTGATTCTGTGGAACAGTGGCCCCGTTATTTATTTGGATGATATTTCTCTAAAGCCAAAAGATTAATTTAAAAAAACACCAAATCTAGAACTAAGCTTATAAGTTATGGCCTTTTAAAATGATAATAAACAATTAAATATATGATATGAAAACATTTTTACCTTATTTATTAAGTATCACAATAGCTTTTTTAAGTTACGGACAGGAACATCTTACTGACCCTTCTTTTGAGAGTGCACTTCCATTTGAACCTCCAGCTGGTTATACGAGAACAGGTGGTACTCAACTATTTGGATGCAAAAAAGCCGATTGTAGTCAAGCTTCGGGCTCTGTTGAAGGATCTAATCGTGCAGTAATTATACAAAGAAGGAAAGACCAAACGACTTTAACTCATGATCCTTTAAATTTAGTTGCAGGAAATTATACATTAAGTTGGAGTTTTAAAGATCAAAGATCGCAATGGGTTGGAGCCAGAGCAACATTAAAAGATGCACCAGGCGGAAGTGAAATCGTCAAATTAGTATACAATTCTTGGGGAGATGCTAGTGACCAAACGGTGCCAGACAATAATGTTATTGAGGATTTCGCCGCAGGTGTTTGGGCAACACAATATGCCATTATTGATATAGCGAATGACATTACAGGAGCTGAATTTAGTATAGTTAGTGATTGGCATGATGGCGCAGGAGTAATTGACAATGTCAGTTTGTTTAATAATGCTGGCCTAGGTGTAAATAACACAGAGGATTTTGGCTTTATCTTTTACCCCAACCCAGCAAAAGAAAAGCTACAACTAATGTCAGCAAAGAAAATTCAAAACATTGCTATTTTTAACTCATTGGGTCAAGAAATGTTAAATATTAACGAACCCAGTAACATAATTGAAATTCCAAGTTTTAATAGTGGAGTTTACATTATTAAAACAACTATTGAAGATAAGGAGCAATCTTATAGATTTATAAAGGATTAAATAAAATTCATAGTTGGGATAAAAAACATTCTTGTCGCAAGGATGTTTTTTTTTGGACGATTTTCAATTCAATAAAAATAAATTGACAGTATTATAGCACTAACTAGGAAGTAATTTTATTTACAATTTGAAACGCTAGTTTAGGCTGGGAGAATAATCAAATTTGGTAATTATTTCTCTTGGCAGTTTTATTATTTTTTGAAAAACGCTTATTTAACACATCTATTTTTAAACTTATATTTTAATTTGATAGAATTAGCTTAACAATCTTACTAATAATTACAGTACTTATATACAAAGTATATTTTTACAATTGGGGTCTGAGGCAGGGTAATGTTGTTATTATACAGCCCGGTGAGTATACTTCATAAAATACTTGATTTAAATTTATTTATTAA
>ERZ802822.1451-NODE-1451-length-14488-cov-6.158768_pt1 | contig 14488 bp, 7 predicted proteins | sample MGYA00345649_ERZ802822 | MGnify/ENA primary metagenome ERZ802822 (study PRJEB30503, sample SAMEA104212359) | marine metagenome | biome: Westerlies Biome; feature: [SRF] surface water layer (ENVO:00010504) within the epipelagic zone...; material: water...
GCGTAAGCGTCATCCCCGTTAAAGACAAGCGTCCGCTTGTTAAGTCCTGGCGTGAATTTCAGACGCGCACGCCTGTCCGCCAGGAAGTAGCAGGCTGGTTGCGTCAATGGCCTGATGCTGACTTCGCTTTGCTCACCGGAAAACGGTTCGTCGTTGTCGACCTTGATACCGACGAGGCGAAATCTTTCGCAGAGGGTCATTTGCCACCGACTCCTATGAAGCAGAAAACGCCTAGAGGAGAGCACTGGTTCTATTCGGTAGACAGCGAAGCTAAGGCCAATTCAGCTGGGTGTGGCGTAGATATCAGGGCTGCTGGTGGCTATTTGGTTGTGCAACCAAGCAAGGGATATCAATTGACCTGGGAGAATCACCAAGGTCCTCCCGATTTTGATCGTTTGCCGGTCTTGTCCGCGGAGGACGTTCTCGCCATTGAAGGATACAGAGCTGGACCCCGGCCAAGCCGCCCAAGCAGTGCGGTAGTAAAAGGCGAGCGTAATTCCACTCTTACAAGGTATGTCGGGGGCATGCTCTCCGACGGCTTATCTGGCTCAGCTTTGCTCGCAAAGGCTTTACATGCGAATAGCGAATTTGACCCCCCCATGGAAAGAAGCGAGGTGGCTGGTGTTGTCCGAAGCATCGAAGGTCGAGAACGCCGCAAGGACGTTACTGCCTTGCCGCTTGGCTACACTTTCGAGCAGCTCTCGAGGGCCGAATTGCCGGAGCCAAGCTGGTTGGTAAAAAATTTTCTGCCTGAGGGTACATCGATCCTTGTCGGTCCTCCTAAGTCAGGAAAGAGCGCGCTGCTGGAGTATTTGGCCACCGAAATTGATGGTGAGGTTCTGTACTTTGCATTCGAGTACAACAAGCCAATGTTGCAGAAAAGGATAAAAAATCTGGCTGCGTCAGGAGTTACTGGCGAGAACATACGATTCTTCCAAAGAGAAACACCGCTTGATGCCGGGTTGGACCCGCTGACTTTCGTAAGGAAAATCGCGAGTCAATCCAAGCCGGCCGCTATATTTGTGGATACGCTCGCGACCGTGAAACGTGAAAACCAAGGCACTTACGACAGTGAGTACAAAGCCTGCGCTGAATTAATCGCGATAGCCGGTGAGACCGGAGCGGGGCTGGTAGTGGCGCATCATTCAAAAAAGCGCGTGAAGGACTTCGACGAGACGCTCATTGAGAGAGTGCTGGGCTCTACGGCGATAGCAGCTTCTTTTGACAATGTTTTGGGATATTCGAGGGACGGGAACGCCACCAGGCTGATGGGACAGGGGCGTTTGATCGAGGACTTCTCGGTCGATCTGCTCTTTGACGCGGGTAGGTTTACGGTCGACGAAGCAGGTTTGGTGCAAGCAAAATTGCATCAGAAGCGGATGCCTTCGGCGCATCGCCTATTAGAGCTGCTTGCAGCGGGTCCCCAAACATCGAGTGAATTGCATGAAAAGATGAATAATGAACTCTCTGACACCATTTCTGTGTCCAATCTGGGCAACCAACTGAAGCTACTTGTGGAAAAAGAGTTGGTAGTTAAAGAAAGCCATCGCGGAGGACGCTATTCGCTTGTTAAGAAGAAACGTTATTCATGAATTCATCTATTCACTCCGTTTCGGAGCTTCCGTTTTTACCTTAGCAATAGGGCGGGGCTCTCGATGATGCGCTGACTCTAGGCAGGCCTTGATCAAATCATTGCCAATACCCGTTACCAGCCCAATCCAAAGCGGAACCATAGCCTCACGCCAGCTCCTGAACTCGCTAAATGAGCCAAATTGTGATCATGCAGGCGTTGTAGGGGTGCGCCTTATTGTCGTTCAACGAACCAAATGGCGCACGAAAAAGCTCTTAACGCGATTGAATTAGGGGTTCGTCTGAAGTCCTGATCGTGTTCTTTACGGCGATATTGAATCTACTGCCGACCAAAATTCTTACCCGTTACGATCCGATGGCAGTTTTATGACGACTGATAGTGCTTGTGTCGTCGTTATGTAGTGCAACGGACATCGCCGCATCATAAATGCGAATCAAGATCGACAACAAAAGGTGCGAACCCATGTGATCTGGAGGTAAATAGTATGTTCGAGAAACTTGGTTACGTAACGGCCCTAACCCTGGCGATCACAGGCTCTAGCGGGGTTTGGGCAGAAAACGTCATTGAAGAAGTGGTCGTTGTAGGACAAAGCACTATCTTCGCGAATAACCAAACCGATGAGGCGGCGCTAGCCACTCAATCTCCAATAACCAGCGCCCTCGCGATCATAGACAACTTGCCGGGCGTCTCAGTTCAAGAAGGCGACACTTATGGGTTTGACGATTGGTCAACGACGGTCTCTATTCGCGGATTTCAACTGAGCCTGTCCGATCAACAAATCGGTACCACGATTGACGGCATTGCAAACGGAAATTCTGGCTACGGTGGCGGGGCCAAGGCCAATCGCTATATCGATACGGGCAACTTGGCTGGTGCCGAGGTTTCGCAAGGCACCGGTGATATCGCCTCCCGCTCACTAGAGGCGTTGGGCGGAACATTGAACTTTCGCACGATTGGTACTCGACAAGAGGCAGGTTTTAACGCCAGCTTCACAAGCGGTGAATTTGATGCTGAACGCTATTTTGTGCGTTACAACACCGGTTCACTGTTTGGCGGTGAGACTTACGCTTGGATTTCAGCCTCCCATACCGAAGCAACGGACTGGATTAACGGAGCAGCGGAGAACGAACGTGATCACTTTGCTGTGAAGGTGGAATCCCAAATCGGGCAATTCGACCTCACCGGATATCTTTCACACGATGACGTTCATGAAGACAACTATCAGCGCGTATATTCCGCCGCAGACGTTGCTCAATACCCGGACTGGGATCAACTGACAGCTGAGTGGAGTGGAGTACCCTATATCGATCAAGCATATCGAAAAGGATGGTCAACGCTGCGCGAAAATACCCTCGCCTACTTGACGGTAGATACCTACGTTTCTGAACAGCTAAGCCTTACGGCATCGGTTTACTATCACGATAATGAAGGCAGAGGGGATTGGATCCCTCCCTATCTCGTTGATGTCACGGCTGATGGCGAAGGCCAGGCACACTCTGAAGTCGCTGGCGCTTCCACGGTTAATGGTGGTGCGCCGATCGGTCGGATTTACTTCACCGACGGGGCAGGTGTTGCCTTGACCCCTGCCGAAGGTTGCGTGTCTAGCCTCACTTTCCCCTATGGCGGCGGCGGTGCGGCATACGATCCAGCGTGTTATGCGAATGGGGCGATCGGTCAACAGAGTTATCGACACTCCCACTACGGAAAAGAGCGTCTGGGATTCAGTGCAGATTTCACGTTTGCGAACGAACTAGGTGGCCTAGAGAACGAGTTACGCGGCGGTATCTGGTATGAGGACTATGAGCGTTCAGAGTATCGAGACTGGCACAAGTTGGTGGACACAAGAGTCGGTTACTACTTCGCCGAGCAGGCCTATTGGAAGCAGTACGATCGCCAGTATCCACAAACGATATTCAAGTGGTATGTTGAAGATACGCTAGCCATTGCTGACCTTGAGGTTACGTTAGGTGTTAAAGACTTTTCCGTAGAGCTGAAACGTAATGACCTGTTTGGCGAGACAAGCAATATCACTGTCAGCTCAGACTCCGATTTACTCTTTTCTGGAGGTGTGGTTTATCAGTTCCCAGTTGATGGGATCGAAGTGTTTGCTGGGTTCGCGGAGAATTACAGTGCTCTCAAGGACGACTTGCTAGAACGACCAGCCTCTGATTTCAGTCAACTTGAACCTGAAACTGCCGAAAACGTTGACGTCGGTCTTCGCTATATAGGAGAACGTTTCACAGCGTCCATCGCCTACTACGATATTCAGTTTGAAAACCGGATCGTATTTTTGGATGCAGAATCCAGTGCTGGCCCAAATTATTTGATCGGCACCAACGGCACATACTTCAATGCGGGTGGGATTGAGTCTAATGGGATAGAGGCAACTGCTACCTACGCCTTGAGCGAAACACTGTCGTTCTACGGCTCTTATACCAATAACGAATCCACTTATTTGGGTAGCGGAGATTCCGCCGTCGATGCGGCGTCTGGAATCGTTGCGGGCAACAATGTGATTAACATGCCCGAGCAAATGGTGGTGTTGGCAGGGAACTGGGTTTCGGGACCTTACATCGCAGGCGTTTCTGCGAAATACACCGGAGAGCGAGACGTACGTTTCGACAATACGTGGAAGGCCGATGGCTATTGGTACATTGACATCTACGCAGGCGTTGACGGTGAAGCTTTGACCGATGCGCTTACTGGTCTGTCCTTCGACCTCGTGGTCAACAACGCCACAGATGAGCGATTCTTGAGCAGCATGCCTGGTAATGCGGCTTGGTTAGGGGCTCCCCGAACAATTAGCATAACCGTATCAGCAGACTTCTAAGGTCCGTTAATCGATCTCAACTCTACAAGAAACCCTGAAATGGTTGCCGCCGCATTAATGCGGCAGCCAATGAATGCAGGGTTGAGATTAACCAAAGGCAAAATCGCAAATCGGCGGCTTTTGTATTTTACTCTTGAAGATGGTTAGAAACTGCGGAGAACCTGGTACTCCCTTGCTACGAATTTACGTTACCGAGCAATATGGCGTGTCGATAAGCTATCGCTTCTGCGTTAGCTGAGCAGCAGGCTTGGCTGCAAGCAAAAGGGGATGGACATGAAAAGACGAATATTTCTTCGAGGCCTAGGTTTATCTGCTATCGCGACGAGAGGCTATACGGCTAATGCCGATGCCGCCGCCCGCTTTACTCACGGGGTGGCTAGCGGTGATCCCCTGAGCGATCGCGTTATTTTGTGGACTCGTGTTATTCCCCAGAAAGCCAATGATGCGTTGACGGTTTTTTGGCAGGTGGCCACAGATCAAGGTTTCGCTCGGGTAGTGGCCTCAGGTCAAACGACTGCCTCTGCAGGCTCGGACTACACCGTCAAGGTAGACGTGATGGGCCTGCAGCCCGACCGACGTTATTTCTATCGCTTCAATGCGCGTGGTGTTAGAAGTACTACTGGCACAACGAAGACTCTGCCCGATGGTCTGACGACTAAATTCACTATGGGCGTCGCCTCGTGCTCCAACTTCCCCCAGGGTTTCTTCAACGCTTATCGGCATATGGCCGAAAGCGATCTGGACTTAGTGCTTCATTTGGGCGATTACATTTACGAGTACCCCGAGGCAGAGTACGCAAACGATTACGCTCGGGAAGTACTTAAACGCAGTGTCGTGCCGCAACACGAGGTTGTTGCCCTCGAGGACTACCGAATGCGTTATGGACTTTATCGGACAGATCCGGATCTGCAGGCACTACATCAGCGCCATCCCTTTGTCTGTGTTTGGGATGATCACGAACTGGCTAACAACACCTGGCGCGAGGGTGCCGAAAACCATAACGAAGGCGAAGGTGACTTTCACCAGCGGATAGCCGCAGCGCGGCAGGCCTATCACGAGTGGATGCCCATTCGCACAGCTAACGAGGACGTTCAGGGCCCGATTTATCGCCGCTTTGAGATAGGCACCTTGGCAGATCTCATAATGCTAGATACGCGATTAACAGGTAGGGATCGCGGGCTGGAGTACGCAACAGACATGGTGTACACACCCGCCGTGGCGGGCGAAGCGCCGATTGCTGATGTTGCAGCATTTAAAGACCAGCGCCTCAATGACCCGACTCGATCACTACTCGGTAAGGATCAAGAGGCGTGGCTCGATGATGCATTGCGCCAGAGCGTTGACCGGGGCGCAGTATGGCAAGTGCTTGGGCAGCAGGTACTTATGGGCTCTGTTGGCATACCGTCGATCCCCATCGACGACTTAGCGAGGGGAGAGATGTCCCAAGAGCGGCGTGAGTACATTGCCTTCATGCAAGCATTGGGTGCGCAGGGCATGCCATTGAACCTAGACGCCTGGGATGGATACCCGCTATGTCGCGATCGAGTGAAAGCCATGCTCAGCAGAGATAAAACCAACCCAGTCGTGCTGGCTGGGGATACTCACAACGCGTGGGCATTCAATTTGCTCGACCACCACGAACAGCCGTTGGGTGTTGAAATCGGCACGCCTGGTATCAGCAGCCCTGGTATGGAGAGTTATTTGCAGGTGCCTGCTGCTGATTTGGCTGCGGCGTTGAAGGCGGCCAGTCCTGAACTTTCAGCGGTGGACACTAGCCAGCGCGGGTGGTCAGAGATTTCCCTGACACCCCAATCAATGAGTAACAAATGGCATTTTGTTTCCACGATACTCGATCGACGCTATGAGGTTTCAAGTTCGGACCCGATGGTCTGTCGGAAGGGTGCAAGGCGCTTCAGTTAGTGACCGAAAGTACCCTGAGTGTCCGACGCTAAGCCACCCTTTGTGAAGAAGATCAAGGGCGCTCAGCCGAATACGAGGTAACCCACGCGCTCACGTTTCGTTACAACAGATCCTAGGTTCGAGCTCCTTCAGGGTTAGGGTCGATGCTTACTAATATTTTTCTAAAATCCTAACCGGGCGAGTTAAAAGCTCCGAGAGGGACATACAAGGAGGGGAAAGGGGGATGAACATCTCTCGGAGAAGCAACGAAAGTTCATATACGTACTCACGGATGTGTTAGAGGCAGGAGCTTTTTTGGTCACGGGATCGTAATGCACAGCCGCGTCATTAAATTTAAAACACGCGTGAGAAGCGGGCCAAAGAGCGGTTTTACTGACGTGAGATTTAGCGGGTGATGCGGGAGGCCGAGCAAGTTCTTGCTTTTTAAAAGCTAACTCTCCGATGGATATGCGGCCTAAAATCAGCCTTTATCTAAGAGCCTTAGGTTGTTGCTAACCTCCCTGCATTTGCTAGCTCAAGAATCCTAAGCGTACCTCGTCAATGTTGTGTTGCTCTCATGCCCAACAGGCTAGTTCTGAGCCTGTTATTCTTCGCAGAGTGAGGTCATCAGAATAAAAAAGGCAATGTCAGAGAGGACGAAATTATGAAACATTGGATGATAGCCCTCTTAGGGATGACGTTTGCAGTCAGTACTCTCGCAGAGGGCACGCAAGAGTTGCCAACCATAGAGGCGGAAAAAGTTGGGATGTCATCTCAACGGCTCGAAAGAATCACGGCTTTAGGCGAGAGATATGTAGAGAACAATCAAGTTGCAGGCATAGTAAATCTGGTAATGAGAAACGGCAAGGTCGTCCATTTCACTGCTCATGGGCAAAAAGGTGCAGAAGACAAAAGGCCATTGCGGAAAGACGACCTTTTTAGAATTTACTCTATGACCAAGCCGATTACGGCTGTAGCTGCGATGCAACTGTATGAACAGGGCATGTTTCAACTCAGTGACCCAGTAGCTAAATTTGTGCCAGAACTAAAACACGTCAAAGTCCTTAATGCGACTGGTCAATTGGAAGATCAGAAGACACAGATCACAATGCATCAGCTTCTTACGCATACCTCTGGCCTTTCGTATGGCTTCGCGGCTACGGTTGACGTAGTAGACCAAGCGTATCTCGGCGCCGATTTATGGGCAGCTAAAAACCTAGATGAGTTTGCGCTCCGGATCGCTAAGCTCCCGTTGAAGTTCCAGCCCGGAGCTCAATACCATTATTCGATCGCGGTAGATATCACCGGGTTGATTGTGCAGCGACTTAGCGGGCTACCTTTTGATGTATACCTAAGAAAAAACCTGTTTGAGCCCTTGCGGATGGAAGACACTTTTTTCGAGGTGCCCGAGAATAAGATACCCCGATTTCTTCCAAATCACATTATCGATCCGCAAACCGGGAAGCTGGAGGATATTTCAAAAGTTTCTTCAAACCACCCGATGGCGGCTTTCTTTTTAGATAGAAAAAACGTTGCGATGGTTGATTACGAAAATGTTGGCTTGTTTTCTGGCGGCGGAGGGCTAGTTTCAACGGCAATGGATTATGCGCGCTTCGCTGAAGCTATGAGAAACGGAGGAGAGTTAGGCGAACAGAGGATATTGAGCCCTAAAACCGTAGCATTTATGACACAGAATCATCTCGATCCGTCGATGCAGATGGGCGGAATTGGAGAGCGACCAGTGACTGATGGAAATAGCTCTGGCCTCGGATTTGGATTAGGTTTCGGAGTCATTAGCGACCCGGCAAGGGCAGGTGTTATAGGCAGCATCGGAGAATTCAATTGGGGCGGTGCTGCGGGCACAATATTTTGGATCGACCCAGTAGAAGAAATAGTGGTTGTAAGCATGATCCAACTAATTGGTTCGCCATGGCCCTTGAGATCTGAATTGAAGGTGGCGACGTATCAGGCAATAGTTGATTCTTATGTGGATTCGGCTCGCGATTTGTAAAGACCGCGGCCCTACAGAAAAGAAGAGATAAGCAGGCTGCTGGGAGTGACGTTGCAGCGAATCGTGAGCTGGTGCTACGCCAACCCTAAAACCTTCTGGTCGATCGTTGTAATTGGTGGCATCGGAGATGCTCTGTTTTTCTTTTGCTTTTATGACGCGCAATAATTATTGGCTGCGAGCTAGATCATTGTTCAATTGTGCTTTGACGTGGGTACCGATTGCCCGCAGACCTGCAACCGCACTTCCCTGATCGACGTATAGGCGCGTGCGTATAACGCCGACAACAGGCAAGGTTTTGCAGATGTCACCCTGTAAAGGACCTAAGGCATTCTAGTGGGGGACTGAGCTAGATGAACGAGAGTGCAGGAAAACTGATTACCGACAGCGCTGGTCCCCCTATTAGACTGGCTTGGGCCTTTGGAAGTATTAGCGTGGGGATCAAAAACAACCTCCTTGGTGTTTGGATTCTTTTTTATTACAACCAAGTATTGGGCTTGGACGCGTATTTGGTTTCGATCGCGCTCGCTATCGCGCTTGTGATCGATGCAATATCTGACCCGATTGTAGGTATTTTGTCAGATAGAATACGAACGAGATGGGGTCGCCGTCATCCGTTCATGTACGCAGCTGTCGTGCCTTTTGCCCTTTCCTATTTTTTTATTTTGCAGGTACAGCCTGGATCCTCGGACGATGAGACTTTTTCCAGACTCTTGGTACTAATGGTCATCATGAGAATTTCTATGACCTTCTATGAAGTGCCAAGAAATGCTCTTGGTCCTGAACTTTCGAAAGATTATGACCAACGTAACACGTTGACTGGTTTAAGCTCCGCATTCGGCTGGTTTGGGGGAGCCGTACTGTCCCATTATGTAATGTCAGCCTATCTCCTCGAAGGGTCTTTTTCTGACGCTGAAGGCTATAAGCTCCTCGGCTTTTGGGGCGGGTGCTGGCTTTTCATCGGGACCGTCGTGGCGAGTTTGGGTACGCACCGAACCATCCCCTCGCTTTATCAACCTTCAATTAAATCGTTGAGATTTACGGTCGTGCTCCGGGAATTACGTGAAACTCTATCGAACAGGAATTGGCTTATCCTGTTTGCGGCCGGTTGTGTTTATGCAATTCAAGTCGGCGCAGATACAGGAACAACAACGTATTACAACGAGTACCTATGGCAGTGGCGACCAGAAGAAATCGCGATCTTTGCCGTGTGCCAAGCCGCGGCTGTAATAATAGTCTCTCTGCTTGCACCTTATCTCTCGCGGGGCAGAAATAAAAAAAATGTCGCCGTCGCCGTGTTTTTGCTGGCAACGCTTATTGGACCGCTACCTTACTTTCTTAGACTCATAGATCCCTTAACGGACTTTAATACGTTTTTTTTGAACGGAGATGATCACCTTTGGTGGGCACTACTAATTCACAGCTGCGTGGCAAGTTCACTCGCAGCCTTAGGCTTTATCTATGTTGCATCGATGGGGATGGAAATAGTTGAAGAGGTCCAAGCCGACACAGGACGTAGAGAGGAGGCTTTACTAGGGACCGCGAGCAGCATGATGCATAAGTTAATTGGCGCGGGAGGCACGCTACTCGCTGGACTGATCGTGTCGGTTTCTGGATTTGATGATCCAAGCCTCACGTACGAAACCGCCACAACGTCTGCCATCACTTCCTTTTCTTGGATTCATGTTTCTTTCAGCTTTTTTTTACCGCTTTTTTCAACTGCATTGGTGGCATTCTTCAAAATTGAAAGAGATGAACATGTGGCACGTACAAAGACACTAGGGTACTCGAGAGAAAAGGCGTAGCTGCTAGATGAAGCGTTTTGGAACGCTTCTAGAAATTGTTTTCTGCGTTAATCCCGCTCTAAGGTCGTTGGCTTAATATCCCAAAGACCGATATCAACCTGCCAACAATGATAGGAGAAGGCCAGATTGAAATTAGTCGCAGTAACGGATGACACGGTCGAACAGTTTTCACCAGACATCCCTGAGCTGATGTGGTCGACCGGACCCATTTCCTATGAGTACCACTTCGGCAAAAGAGAGTTGTTTGATGCGGTAGCACTGGGATCTTGGCGACACCGTGGCTCACTTTTCGGTTTTGATGCTGCAACAGTGGCTATCAAAGACGGACAGCTGGCTGGTGTTGAGATCGGAATGAAGGGAGGTGACTACAGGGATCGTCAGGCCGCGCTTGGACCTGTATGGCAAAAACTGATCGCCGATGGCGACATTGACCCCAATGTAATTCCGGGTGTGCTCCAAAGATCAGACCATGCCAGCTGGCTGAACCCCGTCTTACATGCAGACACCTATTACGTACATGCGCTGGCCGTAAAACCCGAGTTTCGTGGTAAGCGTATCGGTTACCAGCTGATTGATGGGGCTATCAATCGAGCAAAAGAGCAGGGTTTCAAACGGTTTCAGCTGGACGTTCTTTCAGATAACCCAGCCGTGGGATTTTACCGCGCTGTGGGGTTAGAACTTCTAGCCGAGACTCGCGCACCGAAACCGGCGGAGTTTGGAGTGCCGCCCGAGTATCGAATGGGGATGAATCTTTGATGGCTGAGTCAGAGAGAGAGGAACAGTAAGTTGCGCATTAGCATTAGCTTGGGCGGTGCGATGGCATCAGCCGATATCCGGGAGCAACTGGCATATGTGCAGGAGGCTGAAAAGCTGGGCGTCCACAGTGTGTGGACCGTAGAAGGCTGGGGTTATGATGCGGTAACACCGTTGGCTTTTCTTGCTGGCCACACCAACCGCATCAAACTTGGTACAAGCATCATGCAGATCTGCGCGCGTACCCCCGCCAACATTGCTATGACTGCTTTGTCTTTAGCGAACCTCTCCGAAAATCGATTCCTGCTGGGTTTAGGAAACAGCGGTCCTCAGATCGTAGAGGGGTTGCACGGTGTGAGTTTCGAAAAGCCCCTGACTAGAATGCGCGAGACAGTTGAAATTATTCGCATGGCCTTTGCCGGCGAAAAAATCGATTTCTCTGGGACCCAACATCAGCTTCCTTTGCCTGGCGGTCAAGGACGTTCTCTAAGATTATCTGAAGGTCCAAATCTCGCGATCCCGATCTATCTTGCCACCTTAGGCACCAAGAGTCTGCGGTTCACAGGTGAGGCGGCTGACGGATGGATCGGTACTTCGTTTACACCAGAATATGGCGATAATTTACTCGACGACGTGCGTTTGGGAGCTAGTGAGGCTCGACGTGAATTAAAGAACTTTGACATACATGTGGGCGCAGCCGCAGTTTCGTTCAGCGAGGATGTGGATGCTCTTGTGGAATCTGAACGAATGGGGCGAGCATTTACGATTGGCGCAATGGGCAGTAAAGACACGAATTTTTACTGCGACGCATATCGACGAGGCGGTTGGCAGGATGCAGCTGACAAAGTGCAACACTTATGGTTGTCCGGAGATAGATCGGGCGCAGCAGCAGCCGTGCCTGCTGAAATGATCCTGCGGACTAACCTTTTTGGAGCCAAGGAAGCTATCCGTGAACGCATCCGTGAATATGAGGCGGCTGGTGTGACTACGCTTAAGGTGCAGCCTAAGGCAAAAAATTTAGACGATCGCCTGGATATCCTAGGTCGATTAATGGATCTGCTCTGACTTGCAAACGAAAACTGTAGAACGAGGTCGACGCCAGTTAGTAGATCGATGCATTTTTTAGAGACGAAGGAAGCCGTGTTGATCATTTTGATCGTCTCTTTATCGCCACACGTGTCTGTAGTTTTTACAAAAGACCCTTTAAGGATCGCTCGGATATGACGTTACTAAACGACGACCAAGTGCAAAGTTTCATCAATTCCGGTTTCATCGAAATTTCATTACCCGAGCTAGATTCAGTCCACGCTAAAGTAAATTCTCGACTACGCGAAGTTTGCGCAGCCGAATCACAGCTCGGAAATAACGTTCTACCCAGGATCCCGCTTCTCCAGCAAGTTCTCCGAAACGAAAAAATCCACGGTGCTCTGGTCTCGTTACTGGGGTCTGATTATCTTATTCATCCACATAGGGCGATTCATAGGTCGACTCCGCTAAGAGAGGCTTTGGATGGGTTCTCACTCAGCTCAGATCGACATTTGATGGGTGCTGGATCTACTGCAACCTCGATGTGGCACCAAGACGCGCAAAGTCCCCTCGCGAGGGCTAGATATCATGTCCCTAAATTTCTAATTGGTTTTTATTTCCCGCATGAAGTGATCGCTGAAATGGGTCCTACAAGGTTTTTGAGAGCTAGCCACTGCGACAATGGGCCTGATTTGAGTCGATCCATCTATCAACCTGAACATGTTCGTGCCGGTACTTTTTTTCTAGCGCACTTTGATATTGCTCATGCGGGATTTCCAAACGTCTCAAACGATGATCGTTTCATGCTCAAGTTCGTTTTCGCCAGAACTAGCCAACCGGCGAAGCCGACATGGAGCAACGAAAGGGATTACTGGAGTGTTCCTAGTGAAGATTTAGTAGATGCTGGTCTCTATGAACCTGCGGCCTCTTTCATTTGGAATCGAATGCGTGGGAAGACAAACAACGAACAAGGCTCGGAAAGTTCTAAATCCAGGTTATCGAATAGGAAAGTTTCTAAAGAGAAGCGCTTACGATTGATTTATGGTGAGGTGGAAGGGCTATCCGTTCAGGATTGCGTCGCAGCTTTCAAGAGCGTCCAAGGGTTAAAGAAGCACGATAGGCTACACAAAAACTTACGGGATTCCACGCCCGGTCATCCTGTTCGTTGGAATGAGAGGGCCGTTGTTATGGAGACGGCTGCTTATCGACTTGCTTTTCTTGGGCAGGAAAGTGCGAACACTGTCTGCTCGCTAATCAAATCTAACGACCCTTGGCTACAGGTAAACGCCGCGTTTGTTGCGGGCGAAATTGGCGTGAGTGATGATGAGTTCGCCCCCAATCTTTTTGATCTATTGCAATCTCCTTATCACCAAGTTGTGCGACAAGCGATCGATGCCATCACTTTCATGAAAGTAGATAACCATCGAAGAATTTTGCGCCACTTAAAGGATCTCGTCCTGCACAAACGACCAGGTTGGCAAACCCCCTTAGTTAAGAGAGGTTGGAGTGCTTCCGATCAAATCGATATGAATGTAGCCATGTTTCTGTTGGCGAATTGCATGCAACTTGAAGCGCAGGACCTAATCGACATATCCAGCATTATGCTTCAGAAATCTAACGATTATTCTTCGTTAGTTGTCGCAGAGGCTCTTGTTAGATCAGGCGACCCTATCGCGCAAAATCATGCAATTGAGTACTTTAAAAACCGCGCATGGAATACGTCACTTCTTGGCGCAGACAGAGCTTACTGAACGGTCGACGAGGCAGGTCTGGTGTAGGCAAAGGTTCAGCAAAAGCGGATGCCGTCGGCGTATCGCATTTTAGAATTCCTTTCTGAGGGCCCCCGAACATCGAGTGAATTGCATGAAAAGATGAATAACGAGCTTTCTGACACCATTTCGGTGTCCAATTTGGGCAACCAACTGAAGCGGCTCGTGGAAAAAGAACTGGTGATCAAAGAAAGCCGGCGCGGAGGACGCTATTCTCTCGCTGAGGAGAAACGTTATTCATGAATTCATCTATTCATTCTTTTTTTGAGCCTTGGTTTTACCTCAGCAATAGGGCGGGGCAGGTGACCATAGTCATTCCTACCTAGATATAGGCATGGGCGGGTCTGTTGCGAACTTTGGCCGTAAAATATAATTTTAGCGTGTGGCAACCCCCTCAAAGAATCAACGTGTAGAAGAGGCGGCAGAGCTCTTCCGATTAGGCGGGCCATTGGTTTTCACCTTCCTATGCGATATCAGCTTTGCGACTGTCACCACCATAGCCACCAGTTGGATATCTCCTGCCGCCGTTGCTGCTGTTGGCTTAACAATAAATTTTCTATTTTTCACGATAGCCTTCTTCTTTTTGAGCCTGTCTGCCATTACCGTGATCACAGCGGAATTGGCGGGTTCCGGTGATCAGGCCAAAATCGGTGCGTTGCTGAAGAGCGGTTTCAAGCTGGCCCTCATATTTTGTTTGAGCGCTGCGACGCTGATCAGTCTGCTGTGGCGGTCCTTACCGCTAATGCCGCTCTCCGAGGAAGGCGCTAGCCTCGCGCAACATTTCTTAGGCATTTGCGCTTGGATCGT
>ERZ802822.1454-NODE-1454-length-14475-cov-5.516183_pt1 | contig 14475 bp, 8 predicted proteins | sample MGYA00345649_ERZ802822 | MGnify/ENA primary metagenome ERZ802822 (study PRJEB30503, sample SAMEA104212359) | marine metagenome | biome: Westerlies Biome; feature: [SRF] surface water layer (ENVO:00010504) within the epipelagic zone...; material: water...
CGGTTTGAACGCGAGCGGATTCGGCACCTTGCGTAATCCGATTTCCATGGATTTTGTCGACCCAATCGCCGTTGACCTGACGCCTTTCGACGTCTCGCGCAAAGGCACCACCGGGGCAACTATTGCTGTGGTACCAAAGTCTGGCACAAATGAGTTTGACGGCAGCATTTATTACACCAAGCGTGATGAAGGCAGTGTTGGTGATTTACCCAATGGCAGCGAGTTCCCAGTGTTTGAGGAAGAAATTTTCTCAGCCACACTGAGCGGACCAATCATCAAAGATAAATTGTTCTTTTTTGTCGGCTATGAAGAGTTTGAAAAGACAGAACCTTTTGCGTACGGACCAGCAGGCTCTGGTGCACAGAACGAGTCCGAAGTAGCTACAGCTGATGTTTTCGAGCGCATCGCGAAGATCGCGCAAGATCGGTATGCATTCAACGCCGGCGACTTCCAAAATCTATCGTTTCCAGAAACGGCAGAAGAGTACACCGCAAAGCTTGATTGGAACGCATCAGACAGTCATCGCTTCCAAGCACTGTATCGATTCAAGGAAGAGCTGAACGTAAACAACACTGGCCGCAATAAGTTCTCGTCAGTGTCTTACACGAAGCCACCGCAGACCGAGCGCTACTCGTTCACTTATTGGGGTGACTTAACTGATAGGCTGCGCGTGAAAGCTCGCTTCACCGATTACAGCTTCAGCGAAGACGCAGAATCTGGTGGCGGCTTAATTCCACACTTCACCGTCACCTATCAAACCGCTGACGGTAGTGACGACATCGAATTTGGTGGTGAAAAGTATCGCGGCGCTAACTTCATTGAAGTCGCCAACCAAACGTTCACCTTCAAAGCTGACTATCAGTTAGGGCAGCACTTAATCACTGCTGGTTTCGAGTCCTTTGACGGTACCGTTACCAACCAATTCCTTGCTCGCTACAACGGCGAGATCGACTTCGACTCCATCGAGGACTTTGAAGCAGGGGAATGGTCTTATCTGCGTTTCCAGGTGCCTGCCGCCGGCATCAACGACTTAGACAGCATCACTGCAAACTTTGACGTTGAGCAATTCACTTACTACTTACAGGACGAGTGGGCAGCGTCTGACGTGCTGGACTTACAATTTGGCGTGCGTGTTGATAGTTTAAAGACACCGACGCGTCCAGTAGAGAACGCAGCTTTTGCAGAGCGGTACGGCTTCAGCAACGCGCAAGCGTTTGATTACACCGTTGTGCAGCCTCGAGCTTCCTTTAGCTATAACATCAGCGAAGGCTTGTCGGATCAAATGTTAGTGTCTAGCGCAATCATCCGCGGTGGTTACGGTTTGTTCATGGGCCGATTTCCAAACGTTTGGTTGGGTAACGCCTACAGCCGACCCGGGCCTCTCTCGGATTATCCGCGCTACCGCAGCTACTCAGACACAATAGGATTATTGCCGGCTGGCGACCCAACGTTCTTCTGGTTGAACAGCGCTGATTCAAGCTACGAAATCGCTGCCCCAGGGTCGAACGATCGTTCGCAGTATGTTGAGAAGGGCTTTGAGGCACCGTCTACCTATCGCGGCAACATCGCCCTAGACTTAATTGTTGGTAATGGCTACGAAGTAACCTTGGAATACAACAACGATCGTGTTAACCAAGCGTTGGGTTATGTAGATCCAGGTATTGTCAAAACCGGTACTCTTGCAGACGGTCGTGGCACCTACCGTGGATCTGGTTCGCTGGGCTTAACCAACATCGACAAAGGCGGCGCTGAGGCGTACACCCTGTCGTTGAACAAAGAGTGGGATTTTGGTTTGCGTCTATACGCCGCGTACACAAACATGGACGCCGAGGACGTATGGAACCTAGCGTCGTCGCAAGCCGAATCAAACTACGGCTATCAGCAACGCTGGGGCGCCAACCCAACCGGCGCAACGCCGTCGCAATACAGCATTGAACACAGAATGTTAGCGGTATTGGACTACAGCGCGCGGTTCATAGGGGATAACGAAACGCGCTTCTCGCTGATCTTCAACCGCCAGTCTGGAGAGCCCTATTCGATATCCATCGACACCAGCCGTGGTCTTAACGGACCGTCTTATGGGGACTACGATTTGGCGTACGTGCCAACTGGTATCAACGACGGTGTGGTGCAGTTTTCAAGCCCAGAGGTCGCAGCAGCGGTCATGGCTCACGTAAACGGCACAGACTTGTCCAAGTACAAGGGTACGTATGCGCCTCGGGGGGCGTTTACTAGCCCTTGGCTGACGCGCATGGACCTGAGAATTTCCCAAGAGATTCGCTTGCCTGAGTTTGCTGCCGCAATCGGCGAGAACAAAGCGGTCGTGTTCCTCGACGTACTGAACTTCGGTAATTTACTAGATGACGAGAGTGGCATCGTGCGAGAGTACAGCTATAACAACAGTCGGCAGTTCAATTCGTCTGGCACGACCGACGACGGTCGGATTATAATCACCGGTGTAGACACAGACGACAATCTGCGCACGCTCACCGGCGACGGCAAATCCTCATGGGAGCTGCGTGCGGGATTCTCTTATAAGTTCTAGTGACGCAGTAAACCGCGAGGGCGACAAAGCGCTTTGCGGTTGTAACAAAAACCCCGATGGTGGAGCCGTCGGGGTTTTTTCGTTTGCAGGCCGCACATTTGGTGCAGCTTTACGGCGCTTAGCGGCAAGCTTTCTGCGGTTCGTCCTGCGGTAGTAAGATCGAGATCATCACAACACAGCCGATAAACGCCGATAACGCTAAAACCGGCTCCGCCGGCAAAGAAGTCAACTCCCTTCAGCGCGTTTTTAGAGCCAGTGAGCCAGGCGATCCAGCGATCCCTTTGACATGCGCGACCTCGACGTCGGGTATCGATTGGGCCGCGCGCAGAGATAAACGGTCTATGCGAACGAACCCATTCATGGCGATGCATTTGCCCAACGGTGACTTCGTTATCTTTGCTGTATGAACACAGCGAATGTTCGCGTTGTGATGTGATCTTAATTTTCCATTCTGTCGGGCGGGTGGCGGACCCGCCAGATTCGGTTGCAGCACCGAGCTTAACCAATTTGCAATGAAACGTTCACTGAGGCGTTACGAAGTGATCTCACTCTAAACCGCTTTTGTACATTGGAGATAAGAAGTGCGCATAACCCCGTTTAGTTTGAGTGTGTTGGCTGTAGCTATTGCAGCGAACGTGCAGGCAGAGACCGAAGTGATAGAAGAAACTCTCGTTATTGGTACTCGCGCTTCGCTGATGTCTGCCATTGATAAACAGGAGTTGGCAGATGGTCTTATCTCTGTCGTGGATTCCGACGCGATGGGCGACTTCCCCGACACGACCGCAGCCGAAGCTATTCGCCGACTGTCTGGTATCTCGATTGAGAACGATCAGGGCGAAGGTCGGTATGTGACGATTCGCGGCCTATCCTCCGACCTCAACTCAATCGCCGTAAATGGCGCTACGGTCGTTGCGCCTGAGAATGACCGCTCGGTATTGCTGGACGGTGTGCCAACAGAACTGTTGGATTCAATTACGGTCTCCAAGTCGTTGACGCCAGATCAGGACGCGGATTCTATTGGTGGGCGCATCGACTTTAAGACCAAAAGCCCGTCAGAGCTTAAAGACACGTTATTCAAAATCAAGGTCGACACGACCTACAACGAGCAAACTAAAAGTGCCGGCAGTCCCCGCTTTTCTGCAACTTATGGCGATAAGCTCAATGACAATGTCGGGCATGTCTTGGGTCTGACTTATTCAGAAAAAGAGATCGTCAGCTATAACAACGAGACCGGTTACGGCTGGGACTCGGACGGCTATATGGATGATGACTACGAAATGCGCTACTACGACATTAAGCGCAAGCGACTTGGCGTAACCTACGAGGTCGACTATGCCTTCGCGGATGCGTCACGCGTTTACTTCAATGCATTTTGGAACGAATACGCAGATGACGAGCTGCGCTGGAAGGATGAGTACGGCAAGCTAAAACGCACCGATGATTTGACCAATGGTATGACGACTAGTCGCATCCGGCACGACGCCGAGACACGGGTACGTGAAGAAGTACGCACTATCTCCGCCTTCAACCTCGGTGGTGAGACCAATATAAATAACTGGACCACAGACGCGAATGTGAGTCTGTCTTTTGCCGAAGAGAATGACAGTGCCAACTCAGATGTGACGTTTCGCAATTACGACAAAGACTTGGGTGGGAACGTCTATTGGAATGACCCAAAGAAACCCTATGTAGACGCCCTTGACCCCAATTTACGTAACCCTGCGGATTTGGAATTTGATGAAGCCGAGTTTGAGGATGCCCTGTCCCAGGACGAGGAGCTGGCCTTTGCGGTAAATGCCGAGCAAGCGTTCGACTTTGGCACCTTGAAGTTCGGTGCTAAGTACCGCAGCCGCGAAAAAGATCGTGACATCAACAAAGACTTTTACACGTTTGACGGCAAGACCATGGCGGATTTTAGGCCTCGTACTTTGGCTTGGCCGTTTGCTAACCAGACCTTTAGTCAGCAAGCGGACCCCGATCTGATTTATGCGCTGCGCGCAAAGCCTGCAGGTATGGAATTAGACGGCCAGGAAACGTTTGTTGAAGACTTCGTTACCGAAGAAAAGATTTTTGCGCTGTATGGCATGGGCACGTTTGTAGTCGACAACACGCGCATCGTCGCGGGCTTGCGATTCGAAGACACACAATTGGACAGCAAAGCCTTCGACCAAGACGGCAATGCTACCTCTGCTTCGAACGAGCACAATTTCTGGGCGCCGTCGCTCACGATTAAGCACAGCCTTAGTGATGAGCTTGTCCTTCGCGCGGCCGCCTGGCGGTCGCTTGCGCGCCCTGGCTTTTCAGCGACTGCACCAGCCCTAGAGCTAGAAATCGATGGCGATGACGTCTCTGGCAAGATTGGTAACCCAGACCTTAAACCTTACGAGTCAAACAACTTCGACGTGGCCCTAGAGCTATATGGCGAAGGCATGACCTTTGCCAGTGTCGGTGTGTTTCACAAAAATATTGAGAACGCGATTTATAAGACTATACAGCGAGAAGCTACTGTTAATGGCATTGCCTTCAACGACGGCGTGGAAACTTGGATAAACGCGGATGAATCCACGATTACCGGCATTGAAGCGAATCTTCAATACGGTCTAGACAACGGCCTGTTTGCCGCGGTTAATTTAACCCACGCATTAGATTCGGAGAGCACCTTTCGCTTTAACGACGACGAAACTTATACCACGCCGTTTCGCAAGCTCGCTGACGACGCGGCGAACCTAAGCGTCGGCTACGACAAGGGTCCTTGGGATGTTCGTTTGGCCATGAACTATCGTAGCGAGTACTTAGACTGGTTAGCTGACGAGGAAGGTGACATCGACACGGTATCGGTCGATAACTCTCGCTTTGTTGATCAGCATGTGCAGTGGGATTTAACGGCTAAATACAAGGCATCAGCCAACTTCACCGTTAAGTTCGAAGCGATAAACATCGGCGACCGACCTGAGTTTTACTACTGGGGTCGTAAGACACGTTTGAGCCAGTATGATGAGTACGGTTCGAGCTACTCAATTGGTTTAACGTATAAGCTCTAATGCTTGCTATTAGGCTTGGGGCGTTGTTGCGTCCCTCTTTTTTTATGGAGATACATTTTGCATACCTCACGCTTAGCGTTTGGGCTCGTTGTCAGCCTCATTATGGCAGCCTGTTCGGCACCGGACTCAAATATCGATCTGGCGTCCGAAAACCTATGGCCGACGGTGACCGCGTTTGCGCAAACTGAGCCCGTCCCAGATGATGACGATGCTGCGGATGACCCTTACGTGATGGTAACGGCGGCCGGCGAGGTGATTATTGCCGGTACTAATAAGCGCCGTGGTGTCGAGCTCTACGATTTACAGGGGCGCAAACTGGCGGCGCTGGACAGCGGTAGAGTTAACAATGTTGACGGCGTATTTGATTCGGCCACTAACGCGTTCCGCATTGCCGGTAGCAATCGCACATCGGTGCAGGTGGACGTCTATTCAGTGACTACCGCACCTGTGGCGTTGACGCTGGCGAGCTCCTTTGACTTGCCTATGGAAGAGCCTTATGGCCTGTGCGTGTCGCCGACTGCGATATATGTGGGCGACACAGAAGGGTTAGTGCAGGCATGGTCGTGGCAGGGAGAGGGCCCATTGGCCAGTTACCGGTTTAAAACCAAAACAGAAGGCTGTGTGGTAGATACTGAAAACAATGCACTGTTTGTCGGCGAAGAAATGACCGCCATTTGGCGAATAGACCTAAGCGACAAAGATGCCGAACCCACTCTTTTTGCCGCAGTAGATGGCGAAGACCTAGTCGGCGACGTTGAGGGGTTGGATATCTATAAAGGTGCCGAGCGCAGCGTCTTGTTGGCATCTAGCCAAGGGGACAGCACGTTTGTCGCCTATGATTTGGCGACAGCCGAGCAGCTTGGCAAGTTCTCAATCGTCGCGACCGCAGACGATATTATTGACGGTGCCGAAGACACAGATGGCATTGCAGTCACCCATCAAACCCTAGCGGACCACCCCAAAGGCATTTTGGTAGTGCAAGATGGATTCAACTTCGACGGCAAGCAAACTGCGACCAATCAAAACTTTAAGATGATTGACTGGCGCGCGGTTGAAGAGGTCTTAGGTCCCGTAAAGAGAAACCCGTAATCACTGCCACTGCTTAAACCCTGGGGCTGGGTTGTTGGTCACGTAGTATTTCTCTTGAGGTTTCTAAGATGTAACCTTAAAGATATTTACTAGTGTCATGCCTATTACTATCGGGAACAGACCAAGCACGGTCGGCCAATTCAATGTCTGCTGATAAAAAATTGCACTCAAGAGCGCGACGGAGAAAACGCCCAGGCCAGCCCATGAAGCGCAGACGATAGCGAAAGGGAGACTATTGAAAGCAGATGGGAAGATGCCTCATAGGAGCCAACAACTAGGATAGACGGGACTAGTTTATTAAAGCCCTGAGCCGCGGGCAGTAACAAGGTGCCAACAACGTCAAGTGTAATTGCGCCAAGAAGTAAAAGATAACTGTTCAAAAATTATTCCCCAGTGGCGCTGCTTCAAAATAGCGTAAAACGTGCAAAATTTGTGACAAACTCTGGCATTTATCTGCTTTGCCGAAGATACGTGAGCGTTGAGGAGTGTGGCCTTTTTCACATATGCCAGAGCCGATATTAGGCGTTTCCGAGAGAGGGCAAGTTAACTTGTTATATAAAATTCTCTAAGACGTTTGAGGTCGGCAATAGATACGCCAAGCTCAGCTATTAAGAAAGCTTCAATGCTCCCGTGTTTGCTCCTAATGGCCTCTAGCGCAAACTTCAGAAAAGGGGTGCCATCGATGGTGATAAGGGGGTTAGCTTTGCTCTGGTCTTGCGCCTTGGCGTAATCGAGCATCATCCTTGCAAAAGCATTGGTTCTAGCCGCCTCTTCAAGGTCGACGTTACCCGATTCTAATTTGGGCCTGCGAAAGTCTGTAGAAAGAAGATAGTCTTCTATTATGAGGTTCTCGTCGACCCCAAGGGCAGTTAATACGAGTGCTGCCGCAATTCCTGTTCGGTCTTGCCCGGCCGAGCAATTCACCACGATCGGAGCTTGCTTTTCTACCAGCGCCTCAAAGTAAGCCTTTAGCTGAGGCTTTATCATTTCAGCTATTAATGGATATGTAGCGCTGTAATCTCTAGGACCTTGTTTTTGCTGAGTGTCCTCGCTGTTCTGATCTGTTAGCTCCATTATGCTGTAGGGGACGCTAATGTAATTAAGATCTGCCTGGGCCGCCCAATGATTGGGATACAATTCAATTTCCTCGGTCGAACGTAAATCTACCACTGCGGCAAAGCCAAATTGCGAGAGGTAACTGCGATCTTCTTCCGTTAATCCGGTCATCGCGCCGGATCGAAATAATAGTCCCCTTTTAACTCGTCGACCGTCGGCGACAGGGTACCCACCTATGTCTCGGAAATTTGAACCACCGTCTAAAGGCAACAATCTTCGGTAGTTCATTGGCTCTGCCAATGGGCTTGCACTCTGGGCATCAGCAGCCCCCATAGCTGCGTTGGGCGAGCCAAAAAAAGCAAACGGTAGACTGAGAAGAACGGCTAAACCGCTTCGTAAGATGGCCATGTACTTCCTTTAAAACAGCTCATCCAAGGTGGAGGTAAATTGTTATAGATCTCAGACAAAATGATTACGATTTTGTTAATTCAAGGCTGCCGCTTTTATTTATTTGGTTGCGTCGAAGAGTCATAAGTCTTAGGCGCTGCGACATTTTAAACAGTACTCCACTAATCGATGCTTGGGCGCGGCCCCGCTGACGCTTTGCAAAGGCAGCCTCTTGCCAGGCTTGGTATAAAAGTGTGCGGTGTTTGCCCAGACGTTGCCGAAAGGACGGCGTTGACTTTGTCATATAGACGCAACAGTTCCTTCATAGAGCCGTCAGATATAATTTGTACGTTACAAGGCCATCAAAGCAAGTGAAAATTGCCATGGCCTATTCCTTTGATGGTTCTAAGTGTTACGAAAATGTCTTTATTTCAGATATTCACCTCGGCACCCGCGGATGCCAAGCAGCTAAACTCTTGGAGTTTTTGCGCACTGTCTCATGCAAAAAACTTTTCTTGGTAGGGGATATTATTGATGGTTGGCAGCTCAAGAAAAGGCGTTACTGGCCTGAGGAACACAAAGCTGTCATCAACGAATTTTTGCGAATAGCTAAAACCGGTACAGAAGTAATATTTATAACCGGTAACCATGACGAGTTCTTGCGCGATTACGCTGATTTTTGTTTTGGCGCATTCACCCTGACCGACGAATATGCGTTTGAGTCCAAGAGAGGTGATCGGTACTTAGTGATACATGGGGATAGATTCGACGTGATTACTAGTTGTGCGCGTTGGGTCGCGGTGTTTGGTGATGTTGGTTACAACGCGCTTTTGAGGCTAAATCTCTTGGTGAATTGGGCGCGCAAATTATTCAACCTGCCATATTTCTCTGTCTCGAAATATATAAAAAGTAAGGTCAAGAAAGCGGTTAACTTCGTTAGTGACTTTGAGCTCAACGTCAGTCGTGAGTGCGGTAAACGAGGCTACGACGGGGCTATATGTGGGCATATTCATCAGGCAGCAATCGAGCATCACGAATCGTTCATCTATATGAACTGCGGTGATTGGGTTGAATCTTGCACAGCACTTATTGAAGGGGTCGATGGTGAATTCCAAATTATCGACTGGCTCCAGCCCGCGCCTGCTGACAATGTAGTGCAGCTAACTCCTCCGAAGCCTGAAACCGGGCCGGAGCTCACCGACCCTGGGCGTCACGCCGCGTAGGTTGGGCATTTAAATGCATATTTTGATCGTTACGGACGCGTGGCACCCGCAAGTCAACGGTGTAGTCACTACGATGAAAAATACAATTGATCGGCTGCGTGCCAAAAGACACGAGTGCACGGTAATTGAGCCTTCAAATTTTGTTTCGCTACCCCTTCCGGGATATAAAGAAATCAGGGTTGCAATCAATCCATGGACGGTTGGCAAGCTCATTGAGAAGACGGCGGCTGACTCAATTCATATTGTCACTGAAGGCCCGCTTGGGTTGGCTGCGCGGGTTTTTTGCAAGCGACGAAGGTTGAAGTTCACAACCTCCCTTCACACGAAATTTCCCGAGTATATTCATCAGCGCATTGGGTTGCCGGTAAATATTGGGTACCGCTTCCTACGCTGGTTTCATGAACCCGCGAATTTAACTTTAGCGACGACCAGTACCATGGTGGCGGAGCTCGAGGGGCATGGCCTTAGCCGTATGCGTGCGTGGGGGCGAGGTGTTGATTGTGAGCAATTTGTTCCTGATAGAGCCAAAAACCGAGGCGATCGACGACGGCCTAAATTGCTTTACGTAGGGCGAGTAGCTGTTGAGAAAAATATTGAAGCTTTTCTGGATCTGCCGATTGATGCGGAAAAAATCGTCGTCGGTGATGGCCCTCAACGCCAGCAGCTACAAAAGAAGTATCCGTCGGCTAGTTGGTTGGGGTACAAAACCGGAGATGAGCTTGCCGCTTGCTATGCTGAGGCCGATGTTTTTGTTTTTCCGTCGCGGACTGATACCTTTGGGATCGTGATGCTCGAAGCCTTAGCTTGCGGCACACCAATTGCTGGTTACCCTGTGACAGGTCCTTTGGATGTGGTTGAGGAGGGTAAGAATGGGGCCCTTTCCGAGAACCTCGCGGAAGCTGTTGAGCAAGCTATGCGCATAGATCGAGATTATTGCCGTAGGTTTGCAATGAAGCACAGCTGGGATTCCGTAACTGACGTGTTCGAAAGGTCATTGGTTGCCGCTTGACGGATTAAGTCTCCCAGGAAAGAAACGGTATCTCTTTGGGTCCGAGCAGCAGCCTCCTCGATGTAAGACATTTAATTCCACTTCTATGTTGACCCTCAGGGTGGTTCCCTTGTTACGCCGTAACTCTGAGAGGTTTAACGGACGACTTAAGATCCAAGGGTAACAGAAATTATATGTTAGCAGCGCGCGGCCGGTTTTTTTGATGGATAGCAAGTGAGCAGCGGACACGGTTAATCCACTTGCAACGGAATAAAAGGGGGACTCTGAGGAAAGGATAATAGGCGCGTAACCGATGCGAGCGAAGCGGGTCTATTCCTTCGATCAAGAAAATCATATGGCTCTGTTTTTTCGCAGATGCGCTCAGGCACTACAGTTAATGATTTGTTGGCCCCTCTCAGCGCTAAACTAAACCTGAAGTAGTCTGGCACTGCTCCTATTACCGCTGGTTGTTCAGAAAACGCTTGGCTTAAAATAATCGTTTTTTGCCCATGCTGGTACGCCCACCTTGGATAATGCGCACGAGCGAAGTATAAATAGCGGCACAAATGACGGTAAAAGGTTGCTAGGTCGAACTGTAAATTCAATAGAAATAAAAGTTTAGGCTGCTTACTCTAACGCTGTCGTACCGACCAATTCGATATCGCAAGAAGTGCCTTATATCCATTAACTCATTCAATAGTTCAATTGGGCGGATATTTTTGAAATTGCTCATGAATCATTTTTACAAGCTTGGGCCGCTCGCCCAATCACGGGCCCAAAAGACGTGCTTAGCACTAAACCTGCTAAATTGATCGTCCCACAATCTTCGGAAAATACGAAATCTAACGTGCGGTCATCTGCGCCAAATAACCAAACACGCGACCATTTAAATCTAGATTTTTGCTGTGGTGTTTTAGCTTTTTTGTGACGAGCCGTAGGCGTTGAATTATCGAGCATCTTTTTCTCTCCTTCTTGGACCACGATCGAGTCTCCTTTCATAGAGACGCTACATAGCCAATATTTAGATGCATCAAGTCTTGATAGGCCCAGCGATCGGCGCGTATTTTCCCGCAATTTCTTTTGTTCCAGGAATACCTCATATTTTCTTTTGCCGTCATAAATGATGTGGGCACCGCTGCACAAAGAATTTTCATTTGCGGATTTCGTAATCCTTCGGAACAAACTTAGTGGAGATTCAGCGTCTCGGCCCCAAGAGATCTCTGGAGTTAGCCCAGACTGGCTGTTTTTTTCATTAAAGGTCTCTATTCGTGGAATGGCATCGACACTAAAAATTATTTCCCGAGTCTCTTTAAACCCGGAGTTTATACCCTCTAGACGATAGGTAGATCCTCTGTGTTGGAAAACTTCGGTCGCGACGCCGTCGTAATTTTTTACTAGCCTCAACGGGCCGAATGTCCTGCCAGATATCTTCGTTATAAGCATTTCCCCAGCACTAACAGAAAACTCCATCTCTCCCAATTTTATTTTATTCCAGCGCAGCGTGAACTCAGAACCGAATAACAGATCGTCCCTGTCTTCTCGAGTGTAAACGGCGTCTGCAGATAGTTGGCCAAGTGGGCATGATACCAACAAAGATGAAATCAAAATTTGCTTTAAACACCTTTGATATATGTCGAAAAACGAAGTATTGATGACCAAACCTCAGACCGCGGGCTAGACCGGAATCTCGAGGTTAGAGTATCGATGTTGCATTTTGGTTTAACACCGCCTTTCTCGTTGGGGGGATAAAGGGACGACTTAGCGTCTAATGCCGAACAGGCAAACTCCAGAAGTTTGAGAAGGCCTTAGAGTTAAGTGCATGGGTTTGCAGCTTGCATTCAACAATAAGCTCGACATCAACTTATTTTGTTATATTTTCCAAACCACCAAGTTGCATACTTGGTACAACTTAGAAGGTTCCACGTGAGTATTCAGGATTGGGGGTCGATTGGCGAGCTTATCGGCGCACTTGGGCTTCTAATTACTGTATGTTTTTTGGTTTACGAGCTGCGGCTGACGAGAGCCGCCATCGCGCACAAAGATTACAGTGAAACAATTAGCCGCAATGAGACATTCTGGAGTGGCGTTGTTGGCAATACCCGCTTACTGGAGACGTTTACGAGCATTCATGAACTGACACTGGAGCTGAAAGGTATGCCTTCTTTAGAACAGATCAAGGCACGAATTGCGCCGATTGAGTTTACACGCTGGTATCACCACTGCAGAGTTTCTGCCCTAAATTTTGAGGCCTACTTGAGCAGCTTAGAACGCGGTTACATGGTTCAGGGGGAGTTCGAAATGGCCTTCGCGCCCAAGACCAAGGATTACATCTACTGGCGAGAATTGGGCCTCTCCGTGGGTAGAAGAACAAGACTCCACTTCGAAAAGATTGTGTGCGTATTAGATTCACGATCAGAGTTTTCGGCGCGTCAAGGCGAAGGCGTAAAAACTGGTCGACCCAACACCGATACAGGCCAAACTCCAGAAATAGGAATGGGTGGTTGAGGTTAGTTGCGAAGGTTAGGAAAGTTGTTGAATCAATAAACGGCATAAATATTTTCATCCTAGTTATGGGTAGATAATGAATGCGGTAAATCAATTTTAACGAAAAAGTAGCGGTGCATTCACAAATTCGTCGCGCTTCTGTAATCGATCGTGGCGAAGCTTTGCCGGGTACAACAACTTGATACGTCGATATGTTTTGTTTTCCAGTTTTACGCAGCAACTTGTCGCAACTTTTCATTGTGTACGTGGCACTCTCAGCACTCACGGGGGCTTCACCCGTCATCGCTCAAGAGTCTCAGGTGGAAGCAATTGAAGAGGTCTTAGTCACCGCTAAGCCCATTAAGGCGAGCCAGATGTCCTCTATAGAGGCAAAGAGAAGCGCTGAGAACCTCGTCGATGTGGTCTCAGCCGATGCGATTGGTCGCTTTCCTGATCAGAACCTTGCAGATTCGATCGGCCGTTTACCGGGTATGTCGATTGAGCGAGACCAAGGCCGTGCGCGTTACTTGAACTTCCGTGGGTCGCCTCGGCGCTACACGGCCATCGCTTTTGATGGCATAGACATTCCGGGCACGGAGAATGGACGTATACCGCGATTCGATGCCTATCCTTCAGTAATCACGTCGCAAATACTAGCTAATAAGGCCATCACGCCGGATATGACTGGAGAGGCGGTATCAGGGTTTTTGAACATCAAGACGTTCTCGCCAACCGATCAAGAAGGATTGAATGCTTCTTTAGATTATGGCCTGGGCAATCAAGAGCTAGGCGACGGTAAGGTCGACAGGAAAAATGGGCGCATTTCTTTTTCTAACGACACATTTGGCATTTTGGTTTACGCCACAGAAACTTTAAACGAGCAGATTACTGATAACCGAGAGATGGAATACGAGGAGGTCGCTGGAGGCAAAATACCCGTCGATCTTGATTACCGAAGTTATTACGTTGATTACGAAAGCCAGGCGTACGGGACCACACTTGAATACAAGCTCAGCGATCAGGCGAAGATCTTTTTACGCTCCTTGCGTACCGAATTCACGGACAGCGAGCAGCGCAATCAATTCGTCTTCAATATTCAAACCGGGGCATCGATCGTCGGTGCGGAACTAACCCCCAATACGGGCTCGACACCCTTAGCGCTTGTGCGCCGGCTCTGGGAGCTTGGCGATTATCGTAACTCTTCCGATGTCGACACTCTTGGTCTGGACCTTACGCTCGGTGAGTGGACTGTGGACAGTCGGGTTAGCCGTATTAAAAATGAATTTTACACATGGCTTCCCATCCCCTATTTCATTGGCACGATTTCCGGAGTGTCTTACGACATTACTAATGTAGAAGATCCAGTTCTGACACTGGCCAACCCGCTCACTGAGCTTAATAACGACAGTTACAGCACTAAGCTGATGTATGACGTGGTTACAGAGTTTTTTACCGATAACGATCAATTTAAGCTTGATGCGGAACGCGGCAACGGCTTTGGCACCATGAAGGTTGGCCTAAAATATGATGTGCGTGAGGCGAATGGCGGGTTGTTTCAGGCAACGATTGGTGGATTCCCGCTCGATGATATTCATGCCTTTGATATGCCAACTAAATTGTGGACCACGGGTATGAATAACTCGATTGGGGGTTATTACGCAG
>ERZ802822.1458-NODE-1458-length-14467-cov-39.661015_pt1 | contig 14467 bp, 16 predicted proteins | sample MGYA00345649_ERZ802822 | MGnify/ENA primary metagenome ERZ802822 (study PRJEB30503, sample SAMEA104212359) | marine metagenome | biome: Westerlies Biome; feature: [SRF] surface water layer (ENVO:00010504) within the epipelagic zone...; material: water...
TTGTTGCACCCACATTGAAACACCCATTGCTACAGGCCATGCTCCTATAACTAAAAAAGATGGTACATCATATGGTAGTAAACCAAACAGATTAAATAAACTAGTTGGATCACGTTCACTTAAATCATGAATCCAACCATAAAAAGGCATCTGCCTCATTTCAATGGTTACAAATAAAACTTTATACAAAGCAAAGAATACAGGAATTTGGACAAGTATTGGTAAACATCCTGACATTGGGTTTACTTTTTCTTTTTTATAAAGTGCCATCATTTCTTGCTGTAACTTCATTTTATCATTTTTATGAAGCTCTTTAAGCCTTACCATTTCTGGTTGGAGCGCTTTCATTTTTGCCATACTTCTGAATGAAAAATTAGCAAGTGGAAAAAAGGCTAACCGAATACAAATTGTAATTGCAATTATAGCTAAACCATAATTACCAAGAAGTTTAAAAAAATAATCAATTCCAAAAAATAATGGTTTAGTTATGAAATATAAAAAACCCCAATCTATAACTAAGTCAAACTTATCTATATTTAATGACTCAGCATATCCATCAATTACATCTACTCTTTTAGCAGCTACAATTATTTGCAAGCTATCTTCAATTGAACTATTTTGGTTAAGTTCTAGAGGCTCTGTGGTAATAAAATTTGCTCTAAACTTATTTTTATAATCAAATGTTGTTTTAAATTCTTTATTTTTAGGTGGTATGATTGAGGCTACATAATATTTATCTCCAACACCTAACCAACCTTTTTGAGCAGTACGAGAAAATTTTTGATCTTGAATATCATCATAATCCTCTTCAATTAATTCATCATCTAAAGTAGCAATTGGACCCTCATGAAGAATATAGAAGTTAGATAAACCCTCAGGAATTTTATTTCTAATTATTTGACCATAAGAATAAAAATCATATTTTTTGTTAGTAGAATTTATTACTTTTTGATTTATAGAAAATAAAAATTTGTCATCTAAACTAATTTCTTTTTCAAAAGTTATTCCTTGTTTATTAGTCCAAGATAATTTTATAGGTGATTTTTCTGTGAGAATATCATTTCCAACGATAGACCAGACTGTATCAGAACTTGGAATATCAATATTTTTATCGGTAGTAACGAATCCACTTTCAATAAAATAACCCTCTTCAATATTTCTTGGCCCTAGTAGTGTTACCTTTTCTTCACTTTCCAGACTTATTTTATAATCTTTAAAAGTTAAATCATCAATTGCTGCACCCTTTAATGCAATAGATCCAATGATACTTTGGTTTTCAAATTTTATTCTATCACTTTTTTCTAATGCTTCTTCTCTAGATATCTGAACTAAAGTTTCTTTTTGTTCTAAAATTGGAGTATCGGTATTTTGTTCTATCTTATTTTTTTCAGATAAATTTTGTTTTGTTATTGATTGCTCTGGAGTAAAAAACAATGCATATAAAACTATTACAGCTGAAGATAAGGCTATTGCAGCTATTACGTTTTTAGATTCCATTATTTTTTAACCTTTATTTTTTTGTCAACTGGATCAAATCCTTCTCCACCCCCTAAAAATTTTATAGGATGGCAAGATAAAATTCTTTTAAAACTCATATATAAACCTTTTAATAGACCAAATTTTTTTAATGCATCAATACTATACTCTGAACAAGTTGGTAAATATCTGCAAGAGTCTCCTATTAAAGGGCTTATCAAATATTTATATCCTTTTATTAATTTTATCAAAATTATAGTGAGAATATTCATTATTTAATTTTTTTAAATTCCTGAAATAAGGTTTCTTTTATATTAGTATAATCACTGTGTAACACACTCGCCTTACATATAACAAGATAAGAAAAATTAAACTTTATTGTTACTTTTTTTACTGCTTCATTCATAATGTTTCTTAGTCTTCTTTTAATTTTATTTCTTTGAACCGCATTTCCTATTTTTTTCTTTGTCACAAAGGAAATATTTAGTTTATCATTATTTTTCTTATCTAATTTACCAAAGAAAATTGTAGCATATTTGTTTGATACTTTTTTCTTTTTAAGCAATGATTTAAATTCTTCGTTTTTTGAAAGAGCAACAATTTTGCTTCTCATTAATTTAACCAGATACAGTTAATGATTTTCTGCCTCTAGCTCTTCTTCTAGCTAAAAGTTTTTTCCCACCCTTAGTTTTCATTTTCGACCTAAAGCCGTGTTTTCTGGCTCTTTTGATTTTTGATGGTTGGTATGTTCTTTTCATAATTGTGGTTAAATTTTTATTAAATTTGGCCCTTTATAGTAATTAAATATATAAATAGCAAATAGAAGATTTTATAAATACGATAATGAATAATGGAAAAAACTAAAAAAATTAAAATATTTATAGGTTTATCTTACTTAATCTTGATATCCATATTTCTGTTTTTGTTTTTTTCAAAATTTAGTCTTCAAGAGATTACATCTTACAACTTTATAAAAGAAAATAGATCATATTTCTTAGAACTTAAAAATTCTAACTTATTTTTTATATCAACAATTTTTTTGATTTTTACAATTTTATGGGTATTTCCATTTTTAGGATTTGGATCTCCAATAGCTTTAATCGGTGGATTTATTTTTGGAAAATGGTTGGGGACAATTCTTGTAGTATTAGGTTTAAGCATAGGAGCAACTTTTTTGTATTTGTTTGGTAATTTTTTTTTAAAGGATCTAATTAGAGAAAAATTTCTAAAAAGATATCAAAGCCTCGAAATTAAATTTAAAAAATCGGAATTTTTTTATTTATTAATTTATCGTTTTATAGGGGGAATTCCTTGGCAACTTAGTTGTCTTTTACCAACAATTTTTAATGTAAAAGCAATTAATTTCTTCTTCGCAACATTAATAGGCATTATTCCTCAAATTTTTATAGCTGTTTCAATTGGTAGTGGACTTGAAAAGGTTATTGATCAAAATTCAGAAGTTCCTGGATTATCAGAAATAATTTTTTCTCCAGAAGTATACGTTCCTATTCTAGCTTTTTTTATTTTAGTCCTGTTAACTATTCTTCTTCGAAAATTGTTTTATAAAAGCTGATGGTGCTCCCACCCTGTACTGACCAGGGAACTAGTCCTTACCAAGGACTTGTTATACCATTTAACTACAGAAGCGATTATCACAAATTGTATTTTATTGATAATAAAGCATTTTTTTCAAATTATTGCCTTAATTTTTTGATGAATATGATTTATATCTACTTAAGGAAATTATATGGGCATTCATTACGATTATAAATCTACTAAAAGTGCTAAGCTGATGGAAAAGCAGGCTAAAAGAGAAAAAAAGCTTGCTGAAAAAAAAGCTAAGCGGCTTGCAAAAGAAGGTCCAAAAAAAGACGATGACCATGATAAAACTTTAGATGCGTCAAAGCCCATAACATTAGATTTTCTAACTAATCCAAATAAAGAATGAGAGTAAAAGAAAAAAATGAGCGATTAAGCTTAGCGCTAAGAAAAAATTTGAAAAAAAGAAAATTGTTTCAAAAAAAAAATAAAAAAAAGAATAAATAATGTCAGTTCTTTCCGATAAGTGGATAAGAAAAATGTGTAAAGAGAAGGATATGATCTCACCTTTTGAAGAAAAGCAGGTTAGAGGTGATAGTATTTCTTATGGTCTTTCTTCGTTTGGTTATGACGCAAGAGTATCTGATGAATTTAAGATTTTCACTAATGTAAATTCAGAAATTGTAGATCCAAAAAATTTTAAACCAACTAATTTTGTCACAAAAAATACTTCAGAATGTATTATACCACCAAATTCCTTTGTGTTGGCTAGAACTATGGAAAAATTCAAAATACCAGAGGATGTTTTGGTAATTTGTTTGGGAAAATCAACATATGCAAGATGTGGTATTATAGTTAATGTTACTCCATTGGAACCAGGTTGGGAAGGTTACGTAACACTAGAGTTCTCTAACACCACACCATTACCGGCTAAAATTTATGCCAATGAAGGTGTTGCTCAATTTATTTTCCTTAAGGGCAATGAAAAACCTGAGGTAACTTATGCGGATCGTGATGGCAAATATATGGGTCAAACTGGTGTAACTTTACCTAAAGTTTAATAATGCAAAAGTTAGAAGTTTTTGGAGCCAATAAGCTCAAGGGAGAGATCAATATTTCAGGTTCAAAAAATGCTTCCTTACCAATTTTAGCCGCAACTTTGTTAACAAATAAAAAAGTCTATTTAGATAATTTACCAAAAGTTAAAGATATTGAAACAATGATTAATCTACTTAGGTCACTGGGTTCAAAAACAAAATTTAATAAAAAAAATTTAGTAGTTGATAATTCTAAACAAAATAAAAATTTTGCTTCCTATAATTTAGTTAAAACTATGCGTGCTGGAATATTAGTTCTTGGTCCTTTACTTGCAAAATTCGGTAGAGCCAAAGTATCTCTTCCTGGTGGTTGTGCAATTGGTACTAGACCTGTTGATCTTCATCTGAAAGCTTTATCAAAATTAGGTGTAAAATATAAAATAATTCAGGGCTACATTCATGCAACAGCTCCAAAAGGTTTAATAGGTACAAAAATTACTTTTTCAAAAATTTCAGTAGGAGCAACTGAAAATTTGATAATAGCTGCTACATTAGCTAAAGGAACCACAATATTAAAAAATTGTGCAATAGAACCAGAGATAAAAGATTTAACAAATTTTTTAATTAAATTAGGATGTAATTTAAAATGGTTATCAAATCGAACAATTAGAATTAAAGGGGTAAAAAATACACATGAAATTAAATATTCTGTGATGTTTGATAGGATTGAAGCAGGAACATATTTAGTTGCAGCCGCTGCTACTGAGGGAAATTTAAGGATTAAAAAAGTAATTCCAGAAATAATAAAGACTGAGATTAATATTTTAAAAAAAATTGGTGCAAAAATTGTAGTAAAAAAAAATCAAATTCATATTTATGGAAATAAGAAAATAAGAAACACAAATATAAAAACAGCCCCTTATCCAGGATTCCCCACAGATTTACAAGCTCAAATTATGGTATTGCTGTGTAAAGCAAACAAAAAATCTTTGATTAAAGAAGATATTTTTGAAAACAGATTTATGCATGTTTCAGAATTAAATCGAATGGGTGCTAAAATTTTAATAAAAGGGAACAAAGCTTTGATAGAAGGAAATATCAAATTTACTGCCGCAGAATTAATGGCAACGGATTTAAGGGCTTCAGTTTCTCTTATTCTTGCAGCTCTTACAACTAGAGGTAAATCAATAATAAACAGAATTTATCATTTAGACAGAGGGTATGAAAATATAGAAAAAAAATTAAAAAGAGTCGGTGCAAAAATAAGAAGGATAAATTAATGGGGAAAAAATATTTAGCTCAAATTATTGCAAATGATAATGAAGGTTTACAAATGATTTCAGCCTGTAGTGCTGGTGCAAAAGTAAGAGTTTCAGATATTAAATATCTTAGCTCAAGTAAAGTTTTTTTATTATCTATTGAGCGTACTAAAATTGAAGGAGGGCAAAATAATAAAAAGATTAATAGTATTTGTCGGTTTGATTTCGTTGATAATGTAAAATCTAAGAATATTAACCAGAAAAATGATAAATTAATCATAGAACTAATTGCAATAGACTATATGAAAAATAATGATAATTATGAAATTAATTTAATTTTTAAAGATAATGCTCACATTGTTTTGACAACAGAAGCTATTGAAGTAAGGCTTGAAGATCAAAATGAGATTAAAGAATAATGAAAATATTAAATAGTAATAACAAAAGTTTTGATAAAGTTTTAGACAATATACTTATAAAACGAAAATATAAGATTAAATCCAGCTTGATTTCAGTGACTGGCATTATCAATGATGTGAAAAAAAATGGAGATAAAGCTTTGTTGAAATATGAAAAAAAATTTAATCTTAATAAAACTATTATTCCATCAGCTAAGCAGATTTCAAGGTCAATAAAATCTTTAGATAAAAAAGTAAAAAAAGCAATTGATCTTGCATATTCAAGAATTTATAAATTTCATTCTTTTCAAAAATTCAAAAACATTTCTTACTCTGATAAATTTAAGAATAAACTTGAATATAAATATTTACCAATCGAGTCTGCTGCAATTTATGTTCCAGGGTCATCTGCTTCGTATCCCTCTAGTGTTTTAATGAGTACAATTCCTGCAATAGTTGCTGGAGTTAAAAGAATAGTAATGATTAATCCTAGTTATAAAGGAAAACAAAACCCAGCAGTTTTATATGCAGCTAAAAAATGTAAAATAAAAGAAATTTATTCAATTGGTGGTCCTTCGGCTATTGCTGCAGCAGCTTATGGAACTAAAAAAATTAAAAAAGTTGATAAAATAGTAGGACCAGGAAACTCTTTTGTGGCAGCTGCTAAAAAGGAGGTTTTTGGTGATGTTGGAATTGAAGGTATGACTGCAGGTCCATCTGAAATTTTAATTGTATGTGATAAATTTTCAAATCCAGAATGGGTTGCAAGTGATTTAATTGGTCAAGCTGAACATGACGTTTTAGCTCAATGTATTTTGATTTCAAAAGATAAAGATTTAATTCAAAAAGTTAAGATTGAAATCTCAAAACAATTAAAAGAATTACCAAGGGTTTCTATTGCTAAAAAAAGTTTAATTAGTAATGGAATTTTAATACATATTAATTCAGATAAAAAGATTGCAGAAGTGATAAATAAAATTGCACCAGAACATTTAGAACTGAATGTTAAAAATTATAAATCATTTATACCTAAAATCAAAAATGCAGGTTCAATTTGTTTAGGTAAATATGCTGTCATGGCAATGACTGATTATAATGTTGGATCAAATCATGTATTACCTACTAATAGTTCAGCAAAATATTCTAGCGGTATAAGTGTTAATGAATTTTATAAAAGAATTTCATATATAAACTTATCAAAAAAGGGTATTGAAAGTCTTGGACCATCAGTTATAACTCTTGCAAATTATGAAGGGTTAGCTGGTCATGCTCAATCTGTTAAAAAAAGAATAAGGAGAAAATAAATTTGTCAAAACAAGACTTACTTGAATTCAAAGGTAAAGTAACTGATTTATTACCTAACGCTATGTTTAGAGTTCAATTAGAAAATGGTCATGTTGTTACTGCACATACTGCAGGCAAATTAAGAAAAAATAGAATAAGAGTATTACAAGGTGATAATGTGACAGTAGAAATGACCCCTTATGACCTTACTAAAGGCAGAATAATCTTTAGAGGTTAATCTTTTGCCTCGGTAGCTCAGGAGTAGAGCAGAGCCCTGAAAAGGCTTGTGTCGGAGGTGCGAATCCTTCCCGAGGCACCATCAAAATATCTTGAAAATTCTTATAATAAAAATTAACATCGTAAGATAATAATAACAAAAGGACTAAGAAATAAGATGAGTACATTAAAAGGAACAGTTAAATGGTTCAATGGCAAGAAAGGCTTTGGATTCATTGAAAGAGAAGATAAAGAAAAAGATGCTTTTGTCCATGCGAGCGCAGTGAAAGCAGCTGGTATGAGATACCTTAATGAAGGTGATAAAATAGAATTTACTCTTGAAGATGGTCCAAAAGGCCCATCAGCGGTAAATTTAAAAAAATTAGACTAATACTAAAATTTTTAAAGGACGTTTTTCTCAGAAATAGATTAACGTCCTTTTCTTTTAAGGGTTGAATAATTTAAATATTTGTCATAAAAGACCCGCATGATTATAAATAATACATTGATGATAACTTCAAACAGTTCTCACAAAAACTGTTTCCATAGCCTATAGGCTATTTATTTATAATATAATTTTAAATCCACACAAAAATAATATAAAAACAAGGAATGCCTGGGTGGTGTAACGGTTAGCACGAAAGTTTGTGGAACTTTAAGTTTGAGTTCGATTCTCAGCCCGGGTACCAAAAAATGAATAAAGAAAATAAACTAGTTCCTGGATTACCTCCAGGATTTGAAGATCGTTGGGATAAAAAAATTCTTCTCAAAAAAAAGCTTTTAGAAGCTATTGAGAATAATTTTATAAAATTCGGAGCTGAAGCTCTTGAAACTCCCTCGTTCGAAATCGCAGAAAATATAGGATCTTTTTTGGCAGAAGATGAAGCTAATCCTATGTCTGATGTATTCTCATTTAAGGATGGAGACAAGAATATAACTCTTCGTTACGATCTCTCAAGTCCCCTTGCAAGATTTTATGCTCAAAACAACCAAGAACTTCCATCAATCTTCAAGCGATATCAAATTCAAAATGTATTCAGAAATGAAAAAGCTGGAAATGGTCGATACAGAGAATTTATGCAAGCAGATTTTGATATTGTTGGAAATGTTAATCCTGCACAAGCAAATGCAGAGCTTTGTAATTTAATATCAAGCACACTAGCAGATTGTGGATTAAAAAAAGATCAATTTACAATTAATGTGAGTAACAGAAAAATAGTTCAGGGTTTAATTGATGATTTAAAAATTTCTGAGGAAAAACAAACAAAAGTTATTAGAGCAATTGATAAACTCGATAAGCCTGGTTTTGGATTAAAGGGAGTTGAAGACTTACTTAAAAAAGAGAGAAAAGATCAAAGTGGAGCTATCACTAAAGGAGCTGATTTAAGCAATGAACAGGCAGCACAAATATTAAATTTTCTAAAAATAAAAGATTTAAAAAAATTAAAAGAAACTTTAAAAAATCCATTATCTCAAGAAGGAATTCAAGAATTAGAGAATGTATTTCAATTACTTGGATATGGTTCAAATTTAAATCAAGTTAAAACAAACTTTACGATTGTGAGAGGGCTCTCGTACTATGATTCATTTATAGTCGAAACAAATTTAAATTTCAAAGTGACTAATAATAAAGGTAAGGAAATTGAGTTAGGTAGTATCTGCTCAGGAGGATCGTACGCCAAACTTATTTCAAGGTTTAGAGGTGTTGATGTTCCTGGGACTGGAATTAGTTTTGGTGTAGACAGGTTGTTATTCGCATTAATTCAGTTAAACCAAATTCAAGTACAAGATCAAAAACCAGTTTTAGTTTGTGTCATGGATGAAAAATACTTAAAGAATTATTATGAAATTGTTGATCAATTAAGAGATAATAATATTAATGCAGAAGTTTTTTTAAACACTAAAAAAAATCTTGGTAAACAACTCGATTTAGCAAACAAGCGTGAATTAACAGTAGCAATTATTTGTGGGGAAAATGAGTTTAATGATAATACTGTGACCATTAAAAACCTTAGAGGTGTTAAGGGTGAAAATAACCAAACAATCCCAAAATCAAATTTAATAAATGAAATCAAAAAACTTATCTGAAAAAATCCTAAAGTCTGTTAAAGGCAAGGGATTTAAATATATTGAATTACCCTCAGTAATTGAAACTAATCATATTGTTCAAAGATCTGGTGAAAATTTTAGAAAATTTATTTTTTCATTTATTGATCAAAATGGGAATGAGCTATGTTTACGTCCAGATTTAACAATAGTTTCTTGCCTAAGATATTTAGAAAGTAACTTAAGAGGTAAAGAAAAAATATTTTATAGTGGGCAAGCGTTTAGGAAATCTCAAAATAGAAAAGACTCTATAATTAGAAATCAAATTGGATTTGAAATCATTGGTTCTAAAGATGAAAAAAATGATGATAAAGAAATTATTAACACTTCTTTAAATTCTTTAAAAAATTTAAAATATACCTCGGGCACTTTAACATTAGGAAATGTTGAAATATTTAAACTTTTAATATCTAAACTGGATATTCCAACTAGATGGAAATTAAGATTATCAAGACATTTTTGGAGAGAAGACTATTTTAATGATTTATTAAAAAGGTTGGAAACAAACTCTGATGTTGATCCAACTATAGTTGAGATAGATAAAAAACGTTATCTAAAAATGCTCAAAGGTGACAAGAACTCAATCGTTGCTGAAAGATCAATTGAAGAAATTTTAAAGCGTTTTGATAAAAAGATAAAAGATCCAAGACGTCCGAGTAAAGGAAGAAATGTATCAAAAATTATTAAAGAGTTTTTAAAGATTAAATGTCCAATCAATAAAGCTGCAGATGTATTAAACAAATTCTTTAAGAAATATCAAATAAACTTAGTGGTAGATCAAAGATACTTTCCAACCTCAGTTAACAGAACTTCAAAACTAAATGTAGTTTTTTCAACCTCATTTGGAAGACAACTTGAATATTACACAGGTATGGTTTTTAAAATTGATATCAAATTAAATAATAAGATTAAAAATATAATTAATGGTGGAAGGTATGATCAATTAATTTCTGACCTTGGATCTAAAAAACAAATATCAGCAGTAGGGGCTGCTTTAAATTTAAATTATTAAAATGAAAAATATAATCAATATAGGAATTCCAAGTAAAGGCAGGCTTAGAAAAGACGTTTTAAACATTTTTAAAAAGAAAAAATTAAAACTAGTTTCTGAACGAGGTGAGAGGGACTTAATTGGTTCTATTAAAAATAAATCAAACATTAAAATTCTTTATTTGCATGCAAGAGAAATTATTCAAAGACTAGGAGATGGTTCTTTAGATATAGGTTTTTCAGGCTTTGATTTACTTAAAGAAGGAGAAATTAATATCCAAAAAAAAATTAACTTAGTCAAAAAGTATGAGTTTGGAAAAGCAACTCTAGTTGTTGCTATTCCAGATCCGTGGATTGATGTGCAAACAGTAGCTGATTTGGAAGAAATTGCTTTTGAATTTAGGGATAAAAAGAAAAAAAAATTAAGAGTTGCAACCAAGTATCCAAACTTAACTAAAGAATTCTTATTCTCTAAGGGTGTAACACAATTTCAATTAGTTGAAAGTTTGGGCGCTACCGAGGCTTATCCTTTTACAGGTTCTGCAAATTTGATTACTGATATCAGTTCCACTGGTGAGACTATAAAAAGTAATAATTTACGTATCCTTAAAGATGGTGAGATTTTAAAATCCCAAGCATGTATTTTTACTTCAAAGAAAAACTTTAAAAAAAAAGGTTTAAAAGCTTTAGTTAAATTACTTACCAAGTAATTTATCTTTGAAATAAATAAGGATTATTTTGATAATATCTAAATTTCTAAATATTGCGTAAAGAGCTATCAAAATGGCTATTATAAATATAATTTTCAAAATAAAATATAATTCCATTAAAAACCCTTATAATACAAGTTACGAATCATGGACACAATTTTATTAATTATTTTAGTTTCTTTGTTAGGCACGACATTAGCTATTTTGTATTTGAATATCAGATCTAAACCCAAGTCAGAAAGTAAAGAGTCAGAAGAAATAGCCAACTTAAAAACTGAAATAGTTACATTAAAAGATACATTAAATAATACTATCAATACTTCACTTGGTACCATGTCGACTTCCTTCAATGCATTATCAACTGGGGTTACAAAAGATATGACTGAAGCCTTAACAAAAGTTGATGAGAAGGTTGGTAATTTTAATCAACAGGTACAATTACTAAATCAAAGCCAGGAGGGTATTACTAAAATTTTAGCAGGTGTTAAAAAATATGGAACCTTAGCAGAGTATTCTCTTGATGCTTTAATTAAAGATTTATTGCCTGCATCTCAATTCATGACAAATGTTAAAATGAAAGAAGATACGAGTGAAAATGTAGAATTTGCAATTAAACTTCAAGGAGATGTTTTAGTTCCAGTAGACTCTCATTTTCCTGTAGAAAAATTTAAAGCAATTACTGATGCACATGAAGCTGATGATAAAAGAGAAGTTGCTGATGCTAGAACAAAACTAGCAAATGCTTTTAAAGCTAAAGCTAAAAGTGTAATGGAAAAATATATAGTTCCACCTAAATCAACAGATTTTGCAATAGTGTATGCACCAACAGAAAGTCTTTATAAAGAATTGACTGAATATCAAGATCCAAGCACCAAAGAACTATTAACTCAAGAATTAATGAAAAAATATAAAATAGTAATTTGTGGCCCTAATACTCTTTCAGCTTATTTACAATCCTTACATATGGGATTTCAATCACTGAAAGTTCAAAAAGGGGCTACAGAAATATATAATCATCTTAAAACTATCACCACAAGATTTGGAAAACATTTTGATAATATAATTACACTTAGAAAAAAATTAGAAGAAGCGATGAATGTGGTAGATAAGTTTGGTACTGATGCAAGATCAATTAGTAGAACTTTAGAAAATATAAAAGATCCCGAGCAGGTTGAGAAAGCTGTTCAAACAGAAAATGTAGAAAAATTTGTTGAAAGAAATAAACAGCTTAAAAATTAATTTCTTTTTTCCTTTAATACCGATTATAAGAAACTTCATGCAATGGAATAGAAAATATGATTATCCTTCGTCATCAAGAGCAACAGTAGATGGAATTAGAAGATATGTACTAGGAGAGTCAAAACTACCGAGTGTTACTTCAATTTTAGACGCAACCAAATCTGAAGAAGATAAAGCAGCTTTAGCCAATTGGCGCGAAAGAACTGGTCAAAAAGAAGCCGAAGCAATTACAAAAGCTGCGAGTAGTCGAGGTTCCAAAATGCATAATTATTTAGAGTCTTTTCTTTTAGGAAGAGAAAATTTAAGTTTTTTTGAAGATGGTGAACAATACAAATCTATGGCTAAACAAATTATTGATAAAGGTTTAAAAAATAGGTTAGAAGAAATATGGGGAGTTGAATGTACTCTTTACTATCCAGAAAAATATGCAGGAACTGCTGACTGTGTTGGTGTTTATGAAGGACAATCTTGCATAATTGATTTCAAGCAATCTAACAAACCAAAAAAAGCTGAGTATATAGATTCATGGTTTTTACAAACCAGCGCGTATTCTTTAGCTCACAATATTGTGTATAATACAAACATCACATCTTGTGTAATTCTTGTTTGTACAGTAGATAATCTATTTCAAGAATTTAAAATTCAAGGCTCAGAATTAATTACTTACCAAAATTTATTCTTAGGAAGACTAAAAAAATTTAATGAACTCTCAAATTTAATTTAAAAATGGATAAAATAGTAATTTACGACACAGAAACGACTAACAGTACTATTTGGGGATCAATTATTGAAGTCGGGGCAGTTGTAGTTGATAAAAATCTTAAAGAGATTGGAAAACTAAATATCAGAGGCAGAATGCCAGAAGGAGAAGTCCCTTCTGCTAAAGCACTTTTAGTTAACTCTACAAGTATTGATTTACTTACTAAAGGCAATTATTCACATTATGAATTTTTAGGTGCAGTTGAAAATTTCTTTGTAAAAGCTGCTCCAGCTATGTTTATGGGCTGGAGTAATTTAAATTTTGACAGAAGAATGTTTCATTTCAATTTTTTTAAGGGAAATAGGTATCCTTATTTAACTCACTCTTCACCAAATCAGGAACACGATGGCTTACATGTAGCAAGAGCTGCTCAAACTATAGATTCTAAAACACTAAAAACAGAATTAACAGAAGCAGGAAATGAGAGTTTGGCCTTGGAGGGTTTGGCCCGTCAGCAAGGTTTTGATACTTCAGCAGCCCACACTGCCTATGTAGACGCACATAATTCCTTAAAAATTTTAAGAATTATAAAAGACAAACATAAAACAAATTGGGAAAAATTTTTAGGCACTTCGACAAAAAGTAGTGTGGAGTCTATTTTAAAAGGTGAAGGTATATATTCAATTTTTGAAAATGTTAAAGGGAGAAATATGATGTATCTAGTTTGCACATTACATCCAAATCATTGCTTTCATCCTTCTTATGCATCTTGGGGTTATTTATGGGATTTAAGAAGAGATCCAGAGCCATTTTTAAATATGTCAGTCAATGAGCTTAAAGCAAATTTAAAAAAGATTAGTCCTAAAGCAACTCGAGTGATTAAAACCAATAAAGCTCCAATAGTTTTAGATAAAAATTTTGCATTAAAAGAAAAGGCTTATGCTGATCTTGATTTAGAGACAATTAAAAAAAGGGCAGAATTAGTAAGAAGTAGTGAAAAATTTTGTCAAAATATTCAAATTATTAATAGGGAAGCAGCAGAGGAAAAAGCACAAACCAAAACCCAAGAAGATTTATTACCTGAGGAAACTCTTTATGAAAAATTTATCCCTAATAAAGATACAGCTTTATTCAAAATATGGCACAGCTCTTCCTGGGAAGACAAATTAAGAATGTTAGATAAATTTCAAGATAAAAGATGTAGCTGGTTTGGACAAAAAATTATTTATCAAGAGGCACCACAAATTTTACCACCAGATTTATACAAAAATATTAAAAGTGAAATTGCGAGACGAATTTTAAGTAAAAACAAAGAAAAGTGGCAAACAATTGGAATGGCTTATAACGAAATCGATATATTACGAGATCAAGCAGATAATAAAGATGATGATGAAGAACTTAAAAAATTAGATGAAATTAATGAATTTATTATGTCTATTGAAAAAAAATATGAAATTGCCTAGTTGACTTTAGGACACTAATTTATAGAAAGGGATTATGCTTGTAGATTTTA
>ERZ802822.1459-NODE-1459-length-14467-cov-16.534746_pt1 | contig 14467 bp, 14 predicted proteins | sample MGYA00345649_ERZ802822 | MGnify/ENA primary metagenome ERZ802822 (study PRJEB30503, sample SAMEA104212359) | marine metagenome | biome: Westerlies Biome; feature: [SRF] surface water layer (ENVO:00010504) within the epipelagic zone...; material: water...
AACTGTCTAATTTTTTTTGAATTTCGAGATTTATATCATAAATTATACAAATATGACAGCGCTGTCATTATTTAAGTATTAAAAAACTTTTTCATAACTGAGAAATAGAATCTCTGATGATGAGTCGTGACTTTGGTTTTTGGTTTTCAAAGAAATCCAGGCCTTCGAGCTGGGCTATCAGCTTCTTTGCTGAAAGTTCACCCATTTTTTCAAGCGGTTGTCGGATAGTGCTAAGAGGTGGACTTAGCATTTGTGATACCGGTGTATCGTCGAATCCTGCAATGGAAAAATCTTTAGGGACTTCGTATCCGCTATCCATAATTACTTTCATGACACCACTAGCCATTTCATCATTTGCAGCAAATATTGCGCTAGGCTTCTTCCTCATTTTCATAATCTCTTTTCCACAGTTCATGCCAGACTCGAAAGAGTTGTAACCCTGAAATATCAGACTTTGATCCACTTTAATCTTTGAATTCTTAAGTGCATCAAGATACCCCTGAGTTCTCCTTTTGAGCGCCATATGTCCGGGGTGACCCTTTATAAGTGCAATCCTCTTGTGCCCATTTGAGATAATATGATCAACCATTTCTTTCGAGGATTCATAATCATTAGTGATAATAGAGTCTGATCTGGTTTTTTCACTGCCAGGTGAAATAAGCGTATATGGCATTCTGGTTTTAGATACCATTCTCAATAACTCTTTAGAGTCTGACAAGGGCGGTGTCAGAATCATTCCTTTCATACGAGTTTTTTCAATTAAGTTCTGCATCACGGTTGTCAGATCTCTTTTTTCAAATTTGCATGGGTGAATGATGACCGCATACTCCATTTTATGGCAGTAATTCAAAAAAATTAATTATGAAGGGAATTTTAAGCAAGACAATAGCGAGGAGTATTTGAGATAAAACTCCATAAAAAACATACTTATAATTTATTATTTTGTAGTTCTCAGAAAAAGGAAAAGCAATTGCTATTGCAGGTAAAAAATTAACACCACTTAAAAAATAAAAATGGCTAAAGCAGATAAAGTTGAAAACAAAGATCAAAAAGACGAAAAGTCTTTAAAAAAATCTTTAAAAAGCTCTTATTCAAAAAAGAAAAAAACAAAAAAGAATATTTTAAATGGTATTGCCTATGTGCAATCTACCTTTAACAACACAATAATTTCAATTGCAGATACTAATGGAAATGTAATTTCTTGGGCATCTGCTGGGCAAAAAGGTTTTAAAGGATCAAGAAAATCAACTCCTTATGCTGCACAAATTGCTGCTGATGCTGCTGCCTCTAAAGCATTAGAATATGGAATGAAAACTTTATCTGTTGAAGTTAAGGGCCCTGGCTCTGGACGTGAAACAGCTTTAAGAGCATTACAAGCAAGAGGTTTTAAAATTTTATCAATTAAAGATACAACACCCATGCCTCATAATGGAACTAGACCACCAAAGAAAAGGAGAGTTTAATGGAAGTCGAAAATGTAAATGTGAAAAATTGGAAATCATTAATTAAACCGTCTAAATTAGATGTTCAAATTAGTGATGATTTAACTCATGCAAAAATTATCGCAGAACCCCTAGAAAAGGGTTATGGTTTAACGTTGGGTAATTCTTTAAGAAGAATTTTACTTTCATCAATAAGAGGTGCGGCAGTAACTTCAATTCAAATTGATGGAGTTTTACATGAATTCACATCTATAAAAGGTGTAAGAGAAGATGTTACTGATATAGTTTTAAATGTTAAATCTTTAGCTTTAAAATGTAATTCAGAAGGAACAAAAAAACTTATACTTGATGCAAAAGGACCTGGTGAAATTAAAGCTTCTGATATTGCACAAGTTGCAGATGTTGAAATATTAAATCCTGAATTAGTAATATGTAATCTTGATGAAAATACGAATTTTCATATGGAGATGAATGTAAGTACTGGAAAAGGATATGTGCCAGCTGATTTAAACAAACCCGAAGAGCCACCACTTGGTCTAATAGCAATAGATTCACTATATAGCCCAGTTAAAAAAGTTTCTTATTCAATAAGTACAGCAAGAGAAGGTAAGGCATTAGATTACGATAAACTTATTATGGAAGTTGAAACTAATGGCTCTATTTCAGCAGAAGACGCCGTTGCTTATTCAGCAAGAATTTTTCAAGATCAACTAAAAATGTTTGTTAATTTTGATGAGCCAGTTGAAGCTCCTGTGAAGGAAGTATCTACAGAACCTGAATTTAATAAAAATTTATTAAGAAAAGTTGATGAACTTGAACTTTCAGTTAGATCGATGAATTGTCTTAAAAACGACAATATAATTTACATAGGCGATTTAGTACAAAAATCTGAGGGAGAAATGTTAAGAACACCTAACTTTGGTAGAAAATCTCTAAATGAAATTAAAGAGGTTTTAACTGGAATGTCTTTATATTTAGGAATGGAAATTCCAAATTGGCCACCAGATAATATTGCAGAAATGTCTAAAAAATTAGAGGAAGCTATCTAATGAGACATGGAATGGCAAATAAGAAGTTAAACAGAACTTCTGAACATAGAAAAGCTCTTTTAAAGAATATGTTAAATTCTTTAATTAAATATGAGCAAATCAAAACTACTTTGCCAAAAGCTAAATTTTTAAAACCACAAGCTGATAAAATTATTACACTTGGAAAAAAAGAGACATTACAAACGACAAAAATGTTAGTTTCTCAACTGCAAGATATTAAATCAGCCAATAAAGTAAAAAAAACACTCTCAAAGAGATATGAAAAAAGAAATGGTGGATATACTAGGATTATAAAAGCTGGATTTAGATACGGTGATAACGCACCTATGGCTATTATAGAATTTGTGGATAGAGATGTTGAAGCAAAAAGAGTAGATAAGCCTAAAAAAGACGTTACAAAAGAAACACCTAAAGCTGAAGAAAAGAAACAAGCAACAGCATAAATTTTAAACCATGAAAAAGTCATATACCGTTGATTCAACGTGTAATGATATGCGTATAGATCGTTGGATAAGATTAAAAGTTGGTAAAATTCCACAAGGACTAATTGAAAAACATTTAAGATCTGGAAAAATAAAAATAAATAAAAAAAAAATTAAAAGTTCAATTAAAGTTAAAACTAACGATATTATAAATTTTTTTAATTTTGATTTTAAAGAAACGATAATTCAAAAGAAAATTAAATTTGAACCTTCGAAAGAAATTATAAAATCTAATGAGGATCAAATTATTGATAACAACGAAAATTTTATAGTATTAAATAAAAGTTCAGGTATTTCAGTTCAAGGTGGAACTAAATCAAAAAAAAATTTAGTAGATATTTTTGCTAAAAGTGAAATCTTTCAAGGCACTAAACCATATTCGGTTCATAGATTGGATAAAGATACATCGGGTGTTTTTATAATGGCTAAGACAAGAGAGTCTGCTCAATTATTAACCTCTTTATTTAGATTAAGAAAAGTTCACAAAACTTACTTAGCTATTTGTCATGGAGAGCTAAATAATGACTCTGGAGAGTGGAATGACGATCTTATAAGATACGATGGAGAAAAAAAAATTATAGAAAAAGCAAAAACAATTTATAAAGTTTTAGATAAGAATTCAGAAGCAAGTTTAGTTGAATTAAAACCCATTACTGGACGTAAACATCAACTTAGAAAACAATTATACGCTTTAGGACAACCAATATTTGGAGATATTAAATATAAATTGTCAAATTCAGCAAGGGGTTTAAATAAAAATTTAATGCTTCATTCATACCAGATTAAATTTATTATTGATGATGTTAAACATACATACACAGCTTTGTTACCTGATTATTTTAGAAAATTATTAAAGACAAAAAGACTTAGATTTTCAGGTTTGAAGTAAATTTTTCGATTAATAAATTATCTAAGTTTGAATAGTCATTATCAGCAATACTAATTAAATTTGTAACTCCTTTATCTTCAATTCCACACGGTATAATTTTTTTATATAGATCAAGATTATTGTTTATATTTATTGCAAACCCATGATAGGCAATCCATTTTTTTATTCTTATTCCAATTGCTGCAACTTTATTTATTGTGTGATTTTTTTTATGCCAAATTCCAACATTATCTTTATCTGAAAATGTTTCTATTTTATAATCTTTTAAAGTTTCAATAATTGATTTTTCAATACAAGAAATAAACTTTCTAATGTCTCTTTTTTTTCTTAAATCTAGAACAAAATAACAGATTAATTGACCTGGTGCATGACAAGTTATTTTACCACCACGATTACTTTTTATTAGATTTATAGAATTATCTAAAATCTCATTTTCCTTATAGCTTGTACCTGCTGTAAATATTTCATTATGTTCTAATGTCCAAATAAGTTCCTTATCATTATTCTTGTGTAAATCTTCTAATCTTTTCTCCAAAAAGTTTATTGCGTCAGAATAATTTATTGGTTTTATTGACTTTTTGATCTCTATATTCATTTATAAATTGTATTATCTTAATTATCTATTAATAGTCCAATCTAAATTATAGGTAGATTTATGTCTTTACTTAAAAAAATAAAAGATAAAAAAGTAAATTTTGAATTTAATAAAGAATATATAAAAGTTGTAACATCTAAAATTGCTAACAATGATGCAGCTTTTATTACTAATTCTTTTAAAGAAATGCACCCAGCTGATGCGGCTGATATTATTGAGCATCTTAATCAATCAGATCGAGAGAGTTTAATAAAACTTAATAATTTTAATATTGATCCTGAAGTTTTTGTTGAACTTAATGAGTCAATTCAGACAGAAATTATTACATATCTTTCATCAGATTCAATCGTCTCTATTTTAACTAATCTTGAATCAGATGATGCAATATCAATTTTAGAGAATGTACCCGAAGAAGAGAAAAATAATATTCTTAGCTCATTACCACCTAAAGACCGTTTTGCTCTATTAGAAAGTTTAAGCTATCCAGAAGACACTGCTGCAAGAATAATGCAACGTGAATTTACAGCCATACCAAGTAATTGGTCTGTAGGTCAAACAATAGATTATTTAAGAGAAAATAAAGATCTTCCTGAAGAATTCTTAGAAATATTCATTGTAAATGAAGAGTTTAAACCAATTGGAACAGTACCTTCATCACGTGTGCTAACTACTTCTAGAGACACAAAAATGCTTTCGATTATGTCTGAGTCTCAGTTACTAATACCTGTTGATATGGACAAAGAGGAAGTAGCTAACTTATTTGAAAACTACAACTTAAATTCAGCTGCAGTTATAGATAAAAATAATAAACTAGTTGGAATGATTATGAGTGATGACGTTTTAACTGTATTACAAGAAGAAGCTGAAGAAGATGCATTGAGATTAGCTGGGGTAGGTGATGAAGAAATAACTGATGGTGTAATAACTAAAACTAAAAGAAGATTTAATTGGCTCCTATTAAATTTATTTACAGCGTTTTTAGCTACATGGTGCATTAGTTTATTTGGTGCAACAATTGAACAAATGGTAGTATTAGCATTTTTAATGCCTATAGTTGCATCAATGGGAGGTAATGCTGGAATGCAAACTCTAGCCGTTACAGTTAGAACAATAGCAACTAACGATTTAACAGAAAATAATTTTACATCAAATGTTCTGAAAGAATTCTTTATTGGAATTTTAAATGGAATTATTTTTGCATCGATAAGTGCTTTTATTGTACAAATTTGGTTTCAAGACAATACTCTTTCAATAGTAATTTCAATTTCAATGGTATTAACTATGATTGTAGCTGGTCTCTTTGGTATTTTAGTTCCTGTAACACTAAAAAAAATGAATATTGATCCTGCAATTGCATCAAGTGTTTTTGTAACAACAATTACTGATGTAATAGGTTTTGTATCTTTTTTAGGAGTAGGTGCTTATTTTTTATAAATTTAAAAATTATCAATTAATCTAATATCTTTAAAAAAATAAGCTAAAAATATTCTAGAACCTTTGTATTTGTTTGATTTGGATAGATTTTTAATATTTATATTCTCTAAATATTCAATTTTGATATTAAAAAAATCTTCAATTTTTTTTTTCGAGATTTGTAAAAAATTGTTTATTTCTCTAATGTTTTTGATCTTTATTTTTAGTTTTAAAAATTCCTTTGAAATTTTTTCAACTTCATTTAATTCTTTTTTTGTAAGTAAAAAATTTCTTGATGATAAGGCTAGTTTATTTCTATTTCTTATTGTTTTGCATCCAATAACGTTTGTATTAAATTTTTTTTCAATAAAATTTTTTACTAAAAAAAGTTGTTGAAAATCTTTTTCACCCATAAATATATTTTTAGGTTTAATTAGTTTCGTTAATCTATTCATAACATCTAAGACACCTTCAAAATGTCCTTTTCTAAACTTTGCACAAAGAATTTTGTATTTTTTTTCAATTTTTATATTTGATTTTTTATTATTTTGATAAATATCCTTAAATTTAGGAATATAAACATAATCTAATTTTTTAATTCTCTTTAAAATAGATAAATCACTCTTAATACCTGAAGGATAAGATTTAAAATCTTTTAGGTTATTAAATTGTTTTGGATTAACAAATATACTTACTATAGTTTTTTTGTTTGATTTAATTGATCTATTAATTAGTGAAATATGACCCTTATGAATTCCTCCCATAGTAGGAACAAACCCGATATCACTAAAAGGCCCCAATGTTTTGGTTAATGTTTGATTGTTTAATAAAATTTTCATTTGTATTAAAATATTTAATAAGTAAAACATTTAAATGATTAAACAAGCTATTATTCCTCTAGCTGGACTTGGTACTCGATTGCTGCCTTTAACTAGCGTTTTTGCAAAAGAACTTTTACCTATTAATGGAAAACCTGGTTTAGAATATATAATAAATGAATGCATCGATGCAGGTATTAAACAAATAATATTCATTATATCAAAAAGAAAGATGATGATTAAAAAATATTTTTATAATGATAAATTTTATAAAGATTTGATTAAAAAGAAGAAAGACCCAAGGATAATAGAAGAATATCAAAAGATTTTAAAATACAGAAAAATGATAAAGTTTGTATACCAAAATAAACCAAAAGGAACAGGTGATGCGGTTCTTAAAACTAAAAAATATATTAAAGATAAATATTTCTTAATGTTGTTGCCGGATGATCTTATAATTAAAAAAAACTGTTCTAAGTCTATGATTCAATCTCATAAAAAATTTAAATCTTCTGTCATGGCAAGTATGAGTGTTAATAAAAAAACAGTTTCAAGATGGGGAATTTATAAACTTAATAAAAAATTAAATATAACCGATTATTTGATTAAAGGTGTTGTTGAAAAACCCAAGATAAAAGAAGCACCTTCTAATAAGGCAGTTATAGGAAGGTATATACTACCTAAAAAAATCTTTTCAAAGTTGAAAAATTTGAAACCTGGCAAAGGGGGTGAAATACACATTACAGATGCAATTCAGTTATTAATTAATGATAATGAAAAATTTATAGCTCATAATTTTACTGGAAAATATTTAGATTGTGGAACAATGGATGGATACATTAATTCATCGAAGGAGATTGCAAAATTATGAAACTATGCATGATTGGTACTGGCTATGTAGGATTGGTGAGTGGTGTATGTTTTTCAGACTTAGGAAATACGGTCTATTGTGTAGACAAGGATAAGAAAAAAATAGATTTATTAAATAGCGGTATAGTTCCTATTTATGAACCTGGTTTAGAGGAAATTTTAAAAAAAAATTATAAGCAAAAAAGATTAATTTTCACATCTGATTTAAAAAAGGCTGTAAAAAATTCTGATATTATTTTTATTTGTGTTGGTACTCCTACAAAGAAAAATAGTAATTCTGCAGATTTAAAATTTATATTTAAAGTAGCTAGAGATCTAAAAAAAGTAATAACAAAATATAAAATTATAATTACAAAATCTACAGTGCCTGTTACTACTGGAGATAAGATTGAAAGAATTTTAGTTAGATTAAAAAATAAAAAATTAGTTGATGTTGTATCTAATCCAGAATTTTTAAGAGAGGGTGAAGCTATAAGAGACTTTTCTTATCCTGATAGAGTAATAATTGGTACAGAAAGTAAAAAAGCTAATAGAATTTTAAAGTCGCTTTATTCACCTATAACAAAAAAAAATAGCAGATATTTTAATACTTCTAGAAGAGGTGCTGAGTTAATCAAATATGCCTCAAATGCCTTTTTAGCTACAAAAATTTCATTTATTAATGAATTAGCTAATTTGTCGGAAAAGGCTGGTGTTAATGTTAAAGATATTTCTTCGGGGATGGGTTCTGATCAGCGTATTGGAGAAAGATTTTTAAGAGCTGGTCCAGCTTATGGTGGATCTTGTTTCCCAAAAGATACTCGAGCATTAATTGATACCGCTAAAAAATTTAAAACTGAACTATCTATTCTTAATAGTGTTGTAACATCTAATGAAAAAAGAAAAGTACTTCTTACAAAAAGACTTGAAAAAATTCTTAAAAATAAAATTAAAAATAAAGTTGTCACTTTTTTAGGTGTAACTTTTAAACCAAATACAGATGACATGCGTGAGGCTTCCAGCATTCCAATGATTAAATATTTAAATAAAAAAAACGCTAAAATTAGATATTACGATCCATCAGGAGAAAAAAATGAATTTAGAAAATTAAAAAATGTTAGATATTGTCAAAATATTTCATCTGCATGTCTAAAAAGTGATTTAATTGTTTTACATACAGAATGGAATGATTTTAGATTTTTAAATTTTAAAAAACTCATAAAACAAGATAACTTTAAAATTTTTGATTTGAGAAATATATATTCTCCATCAAAAATGAAAAATCAGAAAATTAATTATTTTTCTATTGGAAGATAATAAATTAATTTAATTCAAAAATAGCATCAACTTCAACTGATACTCCTAATGGAAGGCTATTAGTACTTACTGCGGCTCTCGTATGCATACCTGCATCACCAAAAATTGAAGCTATTAAATCTGAGGCACCATTTATAACTTTTGGTTGTTCAGTGAAATCTTCAGTTGAATTAACAAATCCAGTTAATTTAATACAAGATTTTACTTTTGATAAATCTCCATTACATGCATTTTTAACTTGAGCAACGATACTTAATCCACATCTTTCAGCTGCTTTATAAGCATCATCTGTCGTTAAGTCTTTACCAACTTTGCCTTTGATCATCTCTCCATTTGAATTTATTGATATTTGACCCGAAACATAAAGTAATTTTCCTGAAATTTTAGTTGCTACGTAAGAGCCAACTGGTGCTTTAGCCTCTGGTAGTTCAATTTTTAATTCTTTAATTTTATCGTCAAAATTCATTATTTACCTTTTTTCTTTTTTTTAGTTTTCTTATTTTTATCGTATTCTTTTCTTTTCTCAATAAGGATTAAAGCTTCTTCCATAGTTAATTCCGTAGGATCCTTTTCCTCAGGAATTGTTGCATTTAAAGACCTATATTTAATATATGGCCCATATTGACCTTTCATGACTCTTACAGGTTTTTTATCCTCCGGATGCTCACCTAGATCTTTAATTATTGAGGAAGACATTCTACCAGGTTTAGCTTCTGCGATTAGAGTAATTGCCCTGTTAAGACCAATTGAGAATATTTCTTCAATGTTTTCAATTCTTGCAGATTTGTTTTCACACTTTAGATATGGACCAAATCTACCTGTATTAAGAGTAATTTCCTTTTGGTTTTCTGGATTTAATCCTAAAGACTTAGGTAAAGAACATAAAAATTGAGCTTTTGCTAAATCAATATTTTCTAATTCTAGACCTTTAGGAATTGAAACATTTTTCAAAAGCTCGTTTACTTCTGGCTTAAGTTTTTTTGTTTTCTTCTTTTTCTTTGGAGCTTTTTCTTCTGAAGTTTCCTCTGCTATTTTTTCATATTGAAGATATGGGCCAAATCTCCCATTCTTTAAATAAATATCATTTCCATTATCATGTTTGCCTATGAATTTTGGTTCAGCTAATTGAGCTTGTGCAGCTGCTTTTGCTTTGGATAAAGGTCTAGTAAATTTACATTCCGGATAATTAGAACATCCAATAAAAGCACCTCCTCTAAAACTATTTTTTAGACTTAATGAGCCAGTTTCACATAATTGACATTTTCTGACAACATTACCATTGTTATCTTTATCAAAAATTAATGTACCTAAACTTTCATTTAATAAATCTAAAACCTCTCTAGTTCTTTTCTCTTTTACTTCTGAAACATTGTTATTAAAATCTTTCCAAAACATTTCTAAAACTTTTATCCAGCTTTCCTTACCAGTTGTTATATCATCTAATTGATCTTCTAATCCTGCTGTAAAATTGTAATCGACATATTTAGAAAATAATTTTTCTAAAAATGCAGATATTAGTTTTCCACGATCAGTAGGAAAAAATCTTTTGTTAAGTATTTCTGCATATCCGCGGTTTGCAATTGTTGATATGATGCTTGCATAGGTAGATGGTCGACCAATTCCAAGTTCTTCTAATTTTTTTACCAGACTTGCTTCGGAGTACCTTGGAGGAGGTTGAGTAAAATGCTGTTCATCTAATAGTGACTCAATGTTAATTGGTCCTTTAGTCATTTCTGGAAGGATCGCTTCATCTTCATCTTTACTTGGACTAGGGAATACTCTTAAAAAACCATCAAATTTTAATACAGATCCACTAGATTTACATATTGTTCCACTATCATCTGAAGTTATTGTTATTGTATTTCTGTCAAATTTTGCTGTCTCCATTTGAGATGATAAAGCTCTACCCCAAATTAAATTATATAACTTTTGTTGATCTGTGCTTAAATATTTTTTAACGGTATCTGGTGATCTAGTTATATCTGTAGGTCTAATAGCTTCGTGAGCTTCTTGAGCATTTTTTGCTTTTTTTCCAGAATAATTGATAGGTTTTTCAGGTAAATACTCTGCTCCATATTGATTTTTAATAAAATCTCTAAAATCTGAAATTGCATCAGCTGAGAGATTTGTTCCATCGGTTCTCATATAAGTAATTAATCCTATGGTTTCTCCATCTATTTCAATACCTTGATATAATCTTTGAGCAATTTGCATTGTTCTAGAAGCACCAAACCCCAATCTACTTGAGGCCACCTGTTGTAATGTTGATGTTGTGAATGGACCAGATGGGTTTCTACTGACAATTTTTGATGAAATATCACTTAAAGTAAATTTCTTATCTTTAATATTTTCTAATGCTTTGTTAATTTCAATTTTATTTCTAAAAGAGAATTTTTCTATTTTCTTTCCATTTAATTGATAAATACTTGAAGTAATTAAATTTTTATTATCATCTTGAAAATTGATACTTAAGGTCCAAAATTCTTCTGGATCAAAAGACTCTATTTCATGCTCTCTTTCAGTTATAAGTTTTAAAGCTACAGACTGTACTCTACCAGCAGATTTTGATCCTGGTAATTTAGTCCAAAGAATAGGGGATATATTAAAACCAACTAAGTAATCTAAAGCTCTTCTAGCCATATAGGCATCTACTAGTAAGGGCTCAATTTGTCTTGGGTTATCTATACCATAAGTTACTGCTTTTTTTGTGATTTCATTAAAAACAACTCTTTCAACTGCTTTATCTTTTAAAAGTTTTTTTTCATTTAAATATTCTTTAACATGCCATGCTATTGCTTCACCTTCACGATCAGGGTCTGTTGCCAAAATAATTTTATTTGAGTTTTTTGCAGCATCAGTAATTTCTTTTAAATATTTTTTTGAAAAACTATCAACTTCCCATTCCATTTTAAAATTTTGTTCTGGATCAACAGAACCATTTTTTGATGGTAAATCTCTAATATGACCATAACTGGCTAAAACAGTATAATTATCACCTAAATATTTGTTAATTGTTTTAGCTTTTGCTGGACTTTCAACTATGACTAGATTCATAATTTAACAAACTACCCAAAAGTCTTTGATAGTCAAATTAATAAATTTTAGTCTTACTTTCTTCTTTATTTTTCAGTCGTTTAATATTTTCTCTATGGGTAAAGAAAATCAAAATAAACATTATAGCAAAAAAAATAGCATTATTTATCTGACCTGTTATTAAAATATAAATAGGCACTGACATTGAGCCTACTATCGATGAAAGAGAGGAGTATCTAAACAGCAAAAATATAATCCCCCAACTTGCAACAAAGATAAGTCCTAACAAGATATTTATAGAGAACAAAATTCCAACATAAGTAGCTACACCTTTACCACCTTTAAATTTAAGCCAAATAGGAAACACATGTCCCAAAAAAGCACATAAAGACGCTACATAAATTAAATCAGGATAATTTATCTTAACATAAATAACTGGAATTACTGCTTTTGCTATATCAAACATTAAAGTTGAATAACCAATCGCCTTATTTCCAGTTCTTAAGGCGTTAGTAGCACCTATGTTGCCAGAGCCTATTTCTCTAATATCTTTGTTTAAGAAGATTTTGGTTAAAATTAGACCAAATGGAATAGAACCCATTAGATATGAGGCAATACCAGCAACTAAATAATCCATTTTTATATTTTAAATAATTCTTTACCTTTTACAAAGGTATTAGTGACTTTACCTTGAAGTTTTTTGTCTTCAATCGAAGTATTTTTAGATTTTGAAATTAAATTTTCTTTTTTTACAATCCATGGTTTATCTAGATCTACTATACAAAAATCAGCATCATTTCCTATTGAGAGATTACCTTTGTTAATTCTTAAAATTTTTGCAGGATTAGATGTTAGTGCTTGAATAATGGTTTCAAGTTTTACTGATCCGTTGTGATATAATTCTAAGGATAAAGATAGCAATGTTTCTATACCCGAAGCACCTGTAGCTGCTTGTGAAAAAGTTAATCGTTTAGATTCTTCATCTTCAGGTTTATGATCTGAAACGATTACATCAATAGTTTGATCTTTTAATCCTTGAACTAGTGCTTCTCTATCTTCTTCTTTTCTTAGAGGAGGAGACAATTTTAAAAATGTTTTAAAATCACCGATATCATTTTCATTAAGGGATAAATTATTTATTGAGACACCACAGGTAAATTTTATATTATCTTTTCTTTCCTTAATTACTTCGACTGATTTTGCTGCTGAGAGTTGCGATATGTGATATCGGCACTTATTTTTCTCAAGAAGAGCTAAGTCTCTTTCAATTATAATTCTTTCAGCAATATCAGGTATTCCTGATAAACCTAGTTTAGTGGCAATTATACCAGAGTTTATCATTCCATTTTTAGAAAGATGATAGTCTTCAGCATGTTGCATAATTAAACAATCCAAGTCTTTAGCTGAATTCATTATTCTATTCATTAAACTAGTATTTTGAATAGTCTTAATTCCATCTGTAAATGCAATTATTCCTTTTTTAGCTAACAAACCAAATTCGGTCATGTTAGTTCCTTTAATATTCTGTGTTAAAGAGGCGCAAGGAAATATATTTATTTTAGATTTGTCTCTTCCTCTTCTTTTTAAGAAATCTACAATTGAAACATTATCAATTATTGGATCAGTATTAGGCATTGTAACTACAGAGGTTACTCCACCAGATAATGCAGCGTTACTTAGAGTTCTAAAATTTTCTTTATATTCATATCCTGGCTCACCCACAAAAACTCTCATATCTACAAGTCCTGGAAAGATATGTTTACCTTTTAAATCAAGAGGTTTTTCTCTTGTAGGTAAATTGTTAGAATTTACCTTTTTACCAATTGCTTCGACTTTTCCATCTTCTCCAATTATCAATCCTCCATTTTCATTTAGTGAGTTGTGTGGATCAATAATATTTGCATTTATAAAATATTGTTTTTTCATTTATTCACAAAATATTTTTAAACAAGCCATTCTTACCGCTACACCAAGTTCAACTTGTTCTTTTATTACACTTTTATTAATATCATCAGCTAACCTTGTATCAATTTCAATTCCTCTGTTCATAGGGCCAGGATGCATAATAATTGCATCAGTTTTTGCATGATCAAGTTTATCTGGAGTTAGGCCATAGTATTCATAGTACTCTCTATTTGATGAAAGAAACGAACTTGTCATTCTTTCATTTTGAAGTCTTAACATCATCACTATATCACAATCTTTAAGTCCTTTTTTCATATCAGTAAAAGTATTTACACCAAACTTTTCAATTTCTTTTGGCATTAAATTTGTTGGTGCAACTATATTTACTTCTGCACCCAGCATTGTTAGTAAATAAATATTTGATCTTGCAACTCTCGAATGGAGAATGTCTCCACAAATTGCAATTTTTAATCCTTGAATTTTTTTCTTTCTATTAATTATTGTTAATGCATCTAATAAAGCCTGCGTAGGGTGTTCTCTTCTGCCATCCCCAGCATTTAGTACCGCACAATTTACTTTTTGAGATAATAAGTTACAAGCACCAGAGTCTTGATGCCTAATTACAATTATGTCAGGGTGCATTGCATTTAAAGTCATTGCTGTATCAATCAAAGT
>ERZ802822.1461-NODE-1461-length-14434-cov-6.612315_pt1 | contig 14434 bp, 16 predicted proteins | sample MGYA00345649_ERZ802822 | MGnify/ENA primary metagenome ERZ802822 (study PRJEB30503, sample SAMEA104212359) | marine metagenome | biome: Westerlies Biome; feature: [SRF] surface water layer (ENVO:00010504) within the epipelagic zone...; material: water...
CTGGATTGGTGAATTTTTTCAAGCCCCTGAGCTTGTTAGTGGTGACCTTGAGGCGATTGATATTTCCTTAATGCCTTGCTTTTCTGATCAGCCACTTGGATTGAAGCTCGTTGAGGCAGGGGTTTTGGATAAGAATGAGTTGGATCAGCTCTTGCTTCAGTATCAATCCCTTTCAACTCAGTTTCGTTTTGGCGAATTCTTGAGGCTTAATCACCGAATTCCACATGGTGTCATACGTTTTTTCCTTGAACCAGATTTTTTCCAACGTCAAGGATTTAATCAGATGCCTTTAGGCCAACGACTTTGTTCTTTAGGTCTCATCGAAAACCGTGATCTCATTTCCGCGTGTCAGCAAGAGCAAGATATTGGTGGTGCTCTCGCTGAGACCTTAATTAACAGGGGTTTTATCTCGCCTGTGACTGCAAACTTTTTTCAAGCCGTTTATGTCGATGAAACGGGTCGGGTCCATCTCAGTGAAAGCCCTGTGTAAGTTTTTGATGTTTTTTTTGATGGGGTAGTATTAATGAGATCACTTCTTGTTGTCAGTTATTGCCTTTGTTCCTCGTCTTTGCTTTATCTATAAGTTTTTTATTATTGACGAGGCGGTTTTCTAGTTTGCTTTAGATTTCCTTCTTGATGCATCGCTCATTGCACAGTTGCTCAAGGCTCATTCTCCCTGTTATTTTAAGTCTGTTTTTCGCCCATATTGTGTAAAGCCTGTCGACGAAGTATCCGATTAATGGCCATGTTGTTGGTTTATAAATCCAGCCTAAATTGATGAGTTTGTACGCTTCGCGAAATACGGCTACATCCTTTAAGATAGTTCCATCTGAGCGGATTGCATGAATTCGTTCCATTGCTTGCCGATATGTGATGTTTTGAAAGTGTTCGGGCGAATACTCAGTTTCATTCACATCCACAAATTTTAGCCTTTCCCATTGATCTCGTCTTTGGAGAAAGTCCACTTCTCTGAGGCAGAGTGGGCAACCGCCGTCGTAAAGGATTGTGAGTTCGATGCCCGTTCTCATGCAGATTAAGTGAATTGATCCTTTCTAGCGAATTCCTTCATGGCTTTCGTTTGATTGCAGCCCCCATGCTCACCACCTGATGGATCGGACCAACATCGTGCACCCGCAAGACATGCACGCCTGCGGCCTGGGCACGTGCGCAGACTGCAGCAGTCCCCCAGATGCGTGCTTTAGGTCGTGGCTGGTTCAAGACCGCGCCGATGAAGCGTTTTCGAGATGGGCCCAGTAACAAGGGAATGCCATCGTGTTGAAGTTCTTCGAGCTGGCGGATTAGCTCCAGGTTCTGTTCATTGTCTTTCGCAAATCCCAGCCCTGGATCCCAAATCAGTTGCGCCTGATTCACCCCTTCGTTCAGGGCTTGCTTGGTGCGATCTCTCAGTTCTCGCCGCACTGCGTTCACCACACCCTCCGTCCCGTAATTGGTGCAAGAGTCCATCGTTGCGCTGTTTCCCCGGCTGTGCATCAACACATAAGGACATCTCGCTTCAGCAATGAGCGGAAGCATGGCTGAATCGTGGAGGCCTCCGCTGACATCATTGATCCAGTCGGCACCTGCATCGAGTGCCGCTGAAGCCACAGCAGCCAGGAATGTGTCGACGGAAATGATCACATCGGGATGGGCGTGTCTGATCGCTTTGAGGCAGGGGATCAGACGTCTGAGTTCCTCTTCCGCACCCACTTCGTCGGCCCCAGGTCGCGTGCTTTGAGCACCAAGATCGAGCACATCGGCTCCATCACGGATCTGTCGATCGGCTTCTCTTGTGGCCTGATCCTCACCGTTGAATTGGCCTCCATCACTGAAGGAGTCTGGGGTGAGGTTGATCACACCCATCACAGCCGGTTTTTGTCCCCAGCAGGTGGGATGGCGCATCGCTCGCTCAGGCTTTCTGGTAGTTCGCGATTCTCGCGAAGCCCTCCGGGTCTAGTGATGCTCCACCGACCAGCACACCATCAATGTCGCTCATGCCCATGAGCTCATCGATGTTTGCCGGCTTCACCGAACCTCCGTACTGAATGATCAGATCAGGTGAACCCACCCAGCTTCGAATCAGTCCACAGATTCGATTCGCCTCCGCGGACTCACAGGTTTTTCCCGTACCGATAGCCCAGATTGGTTCGTAGGCCACGACCAACCGAGCCGGATCGAGACCTTCAAGGCCCTGTTCCACCTGTCGACGGATGACTCGTTCCGCCTCACCACGGCTGCGTTGCTCATCGCTCTCGCCTACGCACACGATGGGGATCAGGTCGTGAGCTTGCGCTGAACGAGCCCTGTGATTGATCTGTTCGTCACTTTCGCTGAAGTATTTACGAGGCTCGCTGTGGCCAACAATGGCGTAACGCACGCCATGCTCCTGAAGCATCGCTGGTGAGATCTCGCCTGTGTAGGCCCCGTGGCCTTCCCAGTGCACATTTTGACTCGAGATTTCAACCCGACTCCCAGCGCCCACAGTCGCCAATGTGCTGATCGCGGTGAAGGGCGGTGCCACCACCAAGTGACGGTCATCCGGGGTCTCAGCGATCAGGGGTAGGAACGTACCCATCCAGTCCCGGGTCTGGGCACAGGTCATGTGCATCTTCCAGTTGCCTGCGATCACCGGTTTGCGCACGCTTGCGTCCTCTGCTATTCAGCAGCAGCCAACTTAAGGCCCTGCCTGAGGCTCTTCAGGGACTGTGGCGGTTTCTCCTCCAAGTTCGACTTGATCTCCCGCGGCCAGCTGCCTGCCTCGTCGGGATTCCACAATGCCGTTGACCAGCACCTGGCCATCGCGGATACGCAGTTTGGCCTCGCCTCCTGTGGAAACCCATCCCTGCCATTTGAGGAACTGATCGAGCTTCATCAGGGCAGTGCGTCTGGTTGCCATTGATAGTGTGCACCGATGCTGACCCCTTCCGAAGCCGGATTCCGCAGACTTCTTCCCCTCCTGCGGCCGCATTCCGTCCAGTTGCTTTGGGGTGCGCTCAGCATGATCCTTTTTGTTAGCAGCTGGCCGCTGTTGATGAATCTGGTGGGGCGCCTGATCCCTGCTCTTGGCTCCGGTGATTTGTCGATCGTGCTCCCAGTGATCGGGCTCGTTCTTGTGGTGTTTCTGCTCCAGAAGTTGGCTCAGTTTGCTCAGGATTCTTTGTTGGCCGGTCCGGCACTGCAAGTGAGCCAGAGCCTGCGCAGGGATCTCTTCCGGCAGCTGCAGCAGGTGGAACTCGGTGCCCTGGAGAAGCTCTCAGCGGGGGACCTCACGTATCGGCTGACTGAAGACGCGTCCCGTGTCAGTTAAGTCATCTACAAAACTCGCCACGACACGATTCCCAGTGCCCTTCAGCTTCTGGCTGTTCTGGGTTACATGCTGTGGCTCGACTGGAAACTCACCCTGGCGATTTTTTTGCTGGCGCCGCTGATCATTTGGTTGATCAGTCTGTTTGGTGGGAGGGTCATGGCTGCCACCGAACGCAGTCAGAAAAAAGTCAGTGAGTTGGCAGGGCTTCTCGGCGAGGCGATTGAGGGTTTGCCTCTAGTGCGGGCCTTTGCCGCCGAACCTTGGTTGCAGGGCCGCTTTGAACAGGAGATCGATCAGCACAGGAGGGCCCGCTACAACACCTACCGGCTGGTTGCCTTGCAACATCCGGTTGTTGGCATCATCGAAGTGCTAGGCATTGCGGTGGTTCTCGTTCTCGCTGCTTACAGGCTGAGCAATGGAGACCTCGACAGCAAGGGTCTCACCAGCTACGTGACCGGTCTTGTGGTGCTGATCGACCCCATCGCTCATCTCACCACGAATTACAACGAGTTTCAGCAAGGTCAGGCTTCGTTGCGACGTCTGAGGGCGATCGAGAAAGAGCCTTCAGAGCCCGCCGATCCCGATCCTGCTCTTCCCCTTGATCGGCTCCGTGGCGATCTCGTGTTCAAGAACGTGCAGTTCGGTTATCGCCTTGATCAACCCGTTCTGCATGACCTCAATCTGACCATTGAAGCGGGAAGCGTTGTGGCCCTGGTCGGTCCTTCGGGGGCCGGCAAGAGCACACTGTTTTCACTGGTGCTGCGCTTCAACACGGCACAGAGCGGCCAGGTTCTGCTGGACGGCAAGAATCTGGCTCAAGTGAAGGCCCGGGACCTGCGCCAGCAGGTGGCCCTGGTTCCGCAGCGCAGCAGCGTGTTCTCAGGCACTATCGCCGAGGCGATTCGCTTCGGTCGCGCGTCGAGCCAAGAGCAGGTGGTGGAAGCGGCCCGTCTGGCCAATGCCCACGATTTCATTATCAACCTCCCGGAGGGATACGCGACCCATCTGGAAGAGAGAGGAACCAATGTGTCCGGGGGACAGCTTCAGCGCATTGCCATCGCCCGCGCCGTTCTTGGAGACCCTGCGGTGATGCTGCTTGATGAAGCCACCAGTGCTCTTGATGCTGAAGCGGAAGCAGCAGTTCAGGTTGGTCTTCGCCAGGCCATGCGGGGGCGCACGGTGCTGGTGATCGCTCACCGTCTGGCAACCGTACAAGAGGCGGATCGGATCGTTGTTCTCGAGAAGGGTTCGATCATCGAGCAGGGAACGCACGATGCTCTGATGAAACAGTACGGGCGTTACCGGGAATTGTGTCAAAAACAGATGATTCGAGAGGAAATTTGCTAAACTCGCCCAGCTTTGCGCGCTATTAGCACTGCTTCATGTCTGAATCCCCTCAAAAGAACGCCATCCTTACGTTTGAAGGAAAGCGCTATGACTTAAACAGTCTTTCTAAAGAACTGAAAGAGTTGGTCAAAGGTATGCAGGTGGCTGATGCTCAGCTCCGTATGCATGAAGACACCCTTAAAGTTCTTGCTGTTGGTCGTCAGTCCATGGCAGCTCAGCTTAACGAACAACTGAAGAGTGTGACTCCTCTGCCTGAGAACGGCTGAGTTTGTAGTCCCCAGTGATCTTTAAGATCACTGGGGACAAAGGGGAAGGGATCTGAGAGTGGAGATAGCCATCAATCCATTCAGAATATCTGCAATCATCCAAACCACGTCAAAACTGTCGATTGCTTCGATAACAACTGCTGCCATCCAAATCAGGCGAAACCAACGAATCGGTTTAACGCCTGCCAAGAACTCTAAACAACGCTCGCTATAAAATTACCAACCGAGAATAGTGGTTGCTGTGAACGTAACTGCCGCAAAGCTCACGAGGTGTCCAGCACCCGGAAAAGCCCAATCACATGCACTTTTTGTCAGCATCACTCCCTGGCCGCAGTAGAGATATTTGCTGCTGATCACAATGACGAGGGCCGTCATCGTGCAGATAATCAGAGTGTCGATCACTGTGCCGAGCATCGCCACCGATCCCTGCAACACAGGATCTCCAGGGCGGGCGGAGGCTTGAGCAATTGGCGCTGTGCCAAGACCAGCCTCATTGGAGAACACCCCTCGGGAGATTCCTTTCTGGATCACCACACCCACAGCACCTCCTGCAGTTGCTTTAGCGGTGAAGGCATCCTGCACAATTACCTGAAGTGCTGCTGGAATCCCAGCCATTAAAGGAACTACAACACCAGCCACTCAGCCAATGCGTCGAATTCCTCCGACAATCTGGGATTCCGTAGCTGCTGAGAACGCCTGCCATCTCAAGGGATTGCACTCCATTGCCGATCCCGAATCCAGCCAACATGCACTCGAAATATTTCGTGGCGATCCCAAGCAATGCAGCGAGCCACATCCAAAACACAGTCCCTTGTCCCCCGGCGTCGATTGTTGCTGCAAGCACAGTCATCAATCCCTGAAAGGTGCTGACCTCTCCATCTCCCGACTGTTCGGTACTTTCCGAATGCTGATTTTTGTCAACGGCCAATTGGTGCTGAAGTGACTGCTGGGTCGACTAGTTGCTCGATGTGGGATTGGGAGATCTGCAACGCATCCTGCTACTCGCTGCCTCCGTTGCCTGGTTGATCAGCCTGATTGGCGCGAGTGTGATGGTTTCCACAGAACGATGCCAAGAAAGTCAGCGAATTGGCAAGCCTGCTTGGAGAGGCCATTAAAGGACTGCATCTCCTGCGCGGCCTTCGCTGCTGAGCCCTGGCCAAAAAGCCGTTTTGTAGAAGAAATCGTTCAGCACCGTTAACCTCTCAACCACACCGATTGGCGCGTTGCACTTAAACATTCCGTGGTTGGGATCATTGAGGTACTGGCAGTAGGGCTTCAGTTGACGGCTATGCAGCTGAGCGAGTGACTCAAGGAAGTCTCACCTCTTTTGACATCAAGCAGTAAACGAAACAACGATCAACGGAGCGTTGGTTGTTGCTGGCGAGTTTTGAAATCGTAGGTACGTGTCAAGCGAAACACGACGGGAGACAACAACAGCAAGCCAATCAGGTTGGGAATAGCCATGAGTCCATTGAGAATTTCAGCAATTGTCCAGACCGCACCGCCTGAAGCCACAGAACCGAATACCACCACAGCAACCCAAACCAGCCTGAAAGGACGGATTGCCTTGACCCCAGCCAAGAATTCAAGACACTTCTCGCTGTAGTAACCCCATCCCAAAATCGTTGTCAACGTGAAGAAAACTGTGCCGAAAACAACAATCCAATCAAACCCAGGAAGGGCAGTTCCGAACGCATTAATGGTTAGAGAAACATTTTTAGCCCCAGAAACATAATCAGCCTGGGAATATAAGCCGCTGATAATGATCACAAGAGCGGTCATTGAACAAATCACGATGGTGTCGATGAACGTTCCAATCATCGCTACAGAGCCTTGAAGAACAGGATCACCAGGCTTGGCTGCAGCCTGGGCAATCGGTGCCGTACCAAGCCCTGACTCATTCGAGAACACACCCCGAGCAATTCCTCGTTGAATCACCACACCGAGCGAACCACCAGCAGCAGCTTCTCCATTAAAGGCATTGGAAAAAATGAGACCCAATGCTCCAGGAATCTGGTCAAGATTGGCTACGAGAATGATTAGCGCACCGATGACATACACAGCTGCCATCACTGGCACAACAATCTGAGTGACTTGACCAATCCGCTCGATGCCACCAATCAGAACCGCCAAGGTGATCGAGGCCACCACGATTCCAGTGAGCAATGGTGGTACCCCAAATGACGCTTGCAGGGCTTCGGCCATCGCGTTGGCTTGTACACCATTTCCGATACCAAAACCAGCAAGGGCACCAAAGAAAGCAAACAACCAGCCCATCCAGGCCCAATTTTTGCCAAGACCGTTGCGAATGAAATACATCGGGCCGCCGACGTGCTCGCCCAGCTCATCCACTTCGCGGTAGTGAACTGCTAACAGCGACTCGGCGTATTTCGTGGCCATACCCACCAGGGCTATGAGCCACATCCAGAACACGGCTCCAGGACCACCGACGGCAATAGCACCTGCAACACCAGCAACATTTCCAGTGCCAATCGTCGCCGCTAAAGCGGTTGTCAGACTTTTGAATGCACTGACATTACCTTCACCACCACTACTGCGAATGGATGTAATCGCTTCGCGAAATCCAAACCCAATTCTGAGCAGGGGCTGAAACTTCAGCCCCAACATTAAATAGAATCCGGTAAGACCTATCAGCCAAAGGGTAAACGGGCCCCAAACGAAACCATTGATTTCAGCAAGCAAGGAGTCCAATATTCATCAATAGCTGTGGCCAGTATGCCCAGCTTTTCGTGTTTTACGCCAGAGGCTGTAAGTCTTCAAACAAGAATGTCTGCTCAGAGACGTCTTCGCCGGAGCCTGCAGCCGTAATGACACGCCGAGAGGCGAGGACCCAAGGACCCTCTCCCTTGAGAGGTACAAACCTGTCATCAAACGTACTTTTTCCGCCTTTCAACTCACCCGTGGTGGGATCGGCGTACTGACTGGTGTATGTACGACTGAGATAACCGCTCCCCGTGTCCGTCGTGCTGCCGGTGTGAATCGTGACGACTGTGCCGTGAATATGGCGGTGAACCATGGTGACAACCCGATTCTTGATGCAGTAGCGGTCACCCTCCCCTTTGCCGCCAACCAACACTTCTAATCCTTCATCCGTGGTTGAACCTGCGGTGAAGGTGTTGTCACCGTGCACCTGATCGAAGGTCCTCCGAACGCGGTGGATGGCAACTTCCCAGAGCTGGGATGCCATGGCCTTTTCCACCTCTGCATCGTCAACTCCTGTCACCTTGGCTTTCAGGTCGGCACCAACCTCGAAGCGGCCCTCGACAGTGCGCTCGCCCTGTTGCCAGATGCAACGTCCGCTGTATCCGGAGAAGCCAGGATCCCAGGTGTAACGGTTTTCATAGGCCGCCCTGAATGCTTCGCGGCAGTCACTGCCTGGTGTTATTAGCGCTGGTGTGCTGACGGTCACAGACGTGGGTCAATGTTCTTTGACATTACCGGGATTCAGCGCCTGCATGAACATCCTGCAAGGCATGAATCTCAATGCTCTTCGACTGGAGAGCCTCAATTCCTTCAACCGCTGAACGTGCTCCAGCCAGGGTGGTGACAGTCGGTACGGAATAGTCGAGGGCCGCACGCCTGAGGTAGCGATCGTCGTGGGCGGCCTGGCGACCAATGGGGGTGTTGATCACAAGCTGAACTCCTCCTGAGCGGATCTGGTCTTCGATATTTGGCCTACCTTCATGGACCTTGAGCACAGGGGTCACCGATAGCCCTGCTGCAGAGAGGGTCTGAGCGGTTCCAGAGGTTGCGATCAGATCAAAACCGAGCGCGATTAGGCGCTGCGCCACGGGGATCAACGCAGGTTTGTCCCGGTCGTGGGTTGACAGGAAGACCGTACCTTCCGTTGGCAGGGCATCACCCGCAGCGATCTCGGCTTTGGCATAAGCCATTCCGAAGTCGGGAGCCCATCCCATCACCTCTCCAGTGGAACGCATCTCAGGGCCCAGAAGCGAGTCTGCCCCTGGAAATCGTCTGAACGGCAGCACTGCTTCTTTCACCGCCTGGAGGGGTGGACTTGGTTCGTGCAACAACCCGATGGTCGCGAGACTCTCTCCTGCCATCACCCGTGTTGCTATGCGAGCGAGAGGCACCCCCGTGGCCTTGGCGACGAAAGGAACGGTTCTTGATGCTCTCGGGTTGGCTTCGATGATGAAGACCCTCTCTTCACCGTTTTCGGCTCTTTGCACGGCGAACTGAAGGTTGATCAATCCCCGTACGTTCAGCCGAAGCGCCAGGGCTTTTGTCCAGGCTTTGATGGTGTTCAGCGCCTCAGCCCCCAGAGATATTGATGGAAGGCAGCAGGCGGAATCACCGGAATGAATGCCTGCCGGTTCGATGTGTTCCATCAGCCCTCCGATCACAACTGTGCCCTCCTGATCACAGAGGGCGTCCACGTCAACCTCAATGGCGTTCTGGAGGTACTGGTCGATGAGTACCGGATGATCTGGCTCCACCTGAACGGCTTCGTTCATGTAGCGATTGAGTTCGCTCTCGTCGTAGACCACTTCCATGGCGCGACCGCCCAGAACGTATGAGGGGCGGACCACAACTGGGTATCCGACCGTTTCAGCGACAGCCCTGGCCTCCCCGTCACTGCGTGCCAGGCCATTGCGTGGCTGCCGAATCTCCAGTTCTCGGAGAATCGCTTCGAACTGTTCACGGTCTTCCGCAAGATCGATTGATTCAGGGGAGGTCCCCCAGATCTGAGTACCGGTTGTCTGGCCTTGCGATGTTTCAAACCATCTCAGGAGAGGAAGAGCGAGCTTGAGGGGCGTCTGACCACCGAATTGAACGATGACCCCTGCCGGCCGCTCCGCTTCAATCACGTTCAGCACATCCTCGAAGGTGAGAGGCTCGAAGTACAAGCGATCGCTGCTGTCGTAGTCGGTGGAGACCGTTTCCGGATTGCTGTTGACCATCACCGTGCAGTACCCCTGGTTTTGCGCGGAGAATGAGGCATGGCAGCAGCAATAGTCGAACTCAATGCCCTGGCCAATCCTGTTCGGACCACCACCCAAAATCATCAGCTTGCGTCGGGTGTCAGTTGACACTTCGCTTGTTGGCGCCTGAAAAACCAGATCTCCTTTGGTGTTGATGCGACCCACTGGTCGCTCATACGTCGAGTAGTGATATGGCGTTGAGGAAGCGAATTCAGCCGCGCAGGTGTCGACGGTTTTGAAGACCGGTTGGATGGCGAGTGTGTTGCGACGGGCGCGGACTTCAAGCTCCTTGCTGCCTGTCTGCCAGGCAATTTGACGATCAGAGAAGCCGAGCTGTTTCAGCTCAAGCATGGTGTCGCTTGAGAGCTGATCCAAACGCTTTCCGCGCAGAAGCCGTTCCTCGGCATCAATTAAGCGGCGAAGTTTGGCGAGGAACCAGGGGTCAATGCTGCTGAGGGAATGGATCTCGGCATCGGTCCGACCTGCAACCATCGCGTAGCGAACACTGAGAATCCGTTCGGGTGAAGGGGTGCGTAAGGACCGTTCAAGTTCGGCTGGCTCAAGCGTTGGTTCAGGACGATCCCCTCCCCAGCCTGAGAGGCCTGTTTCAAGAGATCGCAGGGCTTTCTGGAACGATTCTTCGAAACATCGGCCGATCGCCATGGCTTCACCAACGGATTTCATCGCCGTGGTCAGAACGGCTGGTGACCCGCGGAACTTTTCAAAGGCGAAGCGGGGGACTTTGGTGACGACATAGTCGATGGTCGGCTCAAAGCAGGCCGGTGTCTTGCCTGTGATGTCGTTCAGAATTTCATCGAGGGTGTATCCAACGGCTAACTTTGCAGCGATCTTTGCGATCGGGAACCCCGTGGCCTTGCTGGCCAGAGCAGACGATCGGCTCACTCGAGGGTTCATCTCAATGACCACAACGTCGCCATCCTGAGGATTGATCGCGAACTGAATGTTGCTGCCACCTGTCGCGACGCCGATCTCACGGATGATCGCGATGGACTGGTCCCGCAGGCGCTGGTATTCACGATCGGTGAGCGTCTGGGCGGGTGCCACTGTGATCGAGTCGCCCGTGTGCACCCCCATTGGATCAAGGTTTTCGATGCTGCAGACAATCACGACGTTGTCGGCGAGATCGCGCATCACCTCAAGTTCGAATTCCTTCCAGCCGAGAAGTGACTTTTCGATGAGGATCTGCGAAACCGGACTTGCATCCAGGCCGCTCTTGCAGATGGCGTCGAACTCCTCTGGGTTGTAGGCAATGCCTCCACCGCTGCCTCCCAGCGTGAAGGCAGGACGAATGATGCGAGGGAATGTGCCGATGGAGGCTCCAACATCCTTTGCTTCGTCCATCGAGGAAGCGATTCCCGAAGGACAAACCTTCACACCGATCCGCTCCATGGCCTCCTTGAAGAGCTGCCGATCCTCCGCCTTGCGAATCGCCTTGAGGTCAGCACCAATCAATTCAATGCCGAAGCGATCCAGAGTGCCGTCCTCTGCCAGCGAAACAGCCAGGTTCAGCGCTGTCTGTCCCCCCATTGTTGGTAGAAGAGCATCCGGTCTCTCCCGTTCGATCACCCGCGTGACAACCTCTGGAGTGAGCGGTTCGACGTAGGTCCGATCCGCCATCTCCGGATCAGTCATGATCGAGGCGGGATTCGAATTAACTAAAACAACCTCATATCCTTCTGCCTTCAGGGCTTTGCAGGCTTGTGTTCCTGAGTAGTCGAATTCACAGGCCTGGCCAATCACAATTGGCCCCGAACCCAGCAGGAGGATGCGATGCAGATCGTTCCGCCTGGGCATAGATCGTCAGTGGCCAAACATGCTTAGTCTCCCACGCAGCCCATTGGGTTTGCTCACGCCTACAACAGTGCGAGCTGATCAGTCGCTAACTTTGAGGGTCAGGTGAATCATTGACGATTATGAGCGAACTCCAGCGCCTGAAGGGGCTGCTGCCTCCCGAAATGCAGAGCTGGGTGTTCGTTGAGGCGGCAGCAGCAGTTGATCCTGCTCTGATCACCCTGGAGGAAATCGGTCGCGACGAAGTGGAGATCCAGGTTGATCTCGATGCCTGGGACAGCCTGGCTCTGGATTACCGCAACTTGCTCTTCTGGCATGAGGTGGGGCGGATTCAGAACGACACCATCCCCAGGGATGGTTGGGAGATGGCAGCGCTGGCCATCGGTCTTGGGGGTGCGATCGGCGAGCTCTGGGTCCAGGATGGACTCCTGCTGATCATGGCCTTGGGGTTATCGGGTTTCGCGGGTTACCGGCTCTACCTGAAAAACAACGCCGAGAAGCGCTTGCGAGATGCCATTGCGGCAGATGAGCGGGCGATCGATCTCGCCTGCCGCTTCGGTTACAGCGTTCCGAATGCATACAAGAGCCTCGGTGGCGCTCTCAAGGATCTGGTGGAGAAGACCAGAAAGAAGAAGAAGAGGGGGTTTTATGAGGATCGCCTGGAGGCTCTGCGCAAGAGTGCCGGTAAGGCCCGAGCTGAAATGGCTCAGCAACAGGGGTCTCGTCAATCCGTTACCAGTGAGAACGTTTATGGATAGTGAGCAGCTGGCTGAACTGGCAGCTGATGCCTGTGATGACCGCAAGGCTGTGGATATCCAGCTGATTCGCGTGGATGAAGTCTCAAGCCTGGCGGACTGGATGGTGATTGCTGGTGGACAGAGCGACGTTCAGGTTCGCGCAATCGCCCGTTCCGTCGAAGATCGGCTGGAGGACGAAGCTCAGCGCCTGCCCCTCCGCAAGGAAGGCATCAATGAAGGGCGATGGGCCCTTTTGGATTACGGCGAACTGATCGTTCATGTTCTTCAGCCAGGAGAGCGCCGTTACTACGACTTGGAAGCGTTCTGGAGCCACGGCCATCGCCGTCCCCATCTAACCTCCACATCCACCGAGGACTGAGATCCCTTCATGGTCTCCAGCGTGTCCTGTCCTGTTCCTCCTGAGCAGCGTCCCCAGGAGGAGTTCATTGAATTCACCCGTTCTTGGTTTTTTTCGTGGCCTTGTCAGTCGCAGAATGATCTCGACCGGGCTCTTCTGATCAATTGGCTTTTGATCTCACCGGTCAGTGTTCTTGTGGCCAGTGGAAGCTGGACCCTTCGTCATGACCCCGTACGACTGTGTCTGGCGGGGGGTGTCGCAGCCCTCGTGCTGCCGATGCTGCTTCTGGTGCGTCAATGGCTTGGATGGAGCTATGTGCATAAACGCTTGCTGTCAGAGAAAGTCGAATATGAAGAGTCAGGTTGGTACGACGGTCAGGTCTGGGAAAAGCCCCTGTCCTGGCGCGAGCGTGATCTCCTTCTTGCCCAACACGAAGTTCGTCCGATTCTCGGCCGCCTCGGCCGTGCAATGGCGCTTGTTACCGGTCTGATGCTTGGGGGCGCGAGCATCTGTCAAGCTCTCTGAATCCGAGGGACATCGTCACTTTCATGCCGCTTCCATCCGGATACAGAGGTTCTGCTCGATCGACCGCGACTCCCCCACTGGAAGTGCACCTGAAGCGAGGCGCGTCGATTGAATCCACCCATCGGGTTCATGTCGTGGTGTGTGACAGCCGCGGTCGTGTGTTGATGAGAGCCGGAGAGCCGGATCATGAGACGTTCGTTCGTTCTGCACTCAAACCCTTTCAGGCTTTGCCTTTATTGAGCAGCGGAGCATCGGAGTCTTACAGCTGTGGGGAACGTGGAATCGCAATCAGCTGTGCTTCTCATGCCGGCACTCCATCCCATGCCAGGGAGGCGTTTCGTCTGCTGTGGAATGCCGAGTTGGACAGTCACCATCTCCAATGCCCCATTCCTGATGGCGCTCGCAGTCCTCTCGAACACAACTGTTCCGGAAAACATGCCGGATTCTTGATTACAGCCAAGAAGATGGGTTGGCCTCTCGACACGTATCTGCGTGGAGATCATCCCGTTCAGCAAGAGGTGAATCGTCGTGTTGCTGAACTGCTCGGTCTACCTGTGGAAGAGCTCGTGGCGGAACGGGACGATTGCGGAGCTCCCACTCTCAGATTGCAGTTAGCCCAGATCGGTCTCCTCTACGCCCATCTCGGTGCTTCTACTCATGCGGAGATGGAGCAGATCAGTCGGGCCATGCTGGCTCACCCCGAGATTGTGGCAGGGGAGGGACGGTTTGATACCGAGCTGATGCGCCGCTCACACAAGCAGGTGATTAGCAAAGGAGGTGCTGAGGGCATGCAATGCCTGAGTCGAACAGGCGACGGCCTCGGTGTTGCCATCAAGGTGGTCGATGGTGCTCGTCGCGCCAAGCAGGCTGTTGCTTTGCATGTGTTGCGCCAGTTGGATTGGCTCACGCCCAGCGGTCTTCAGGAGCTGGAGGAGCAACTCCTCCTTCTCAACGCTGGGGTTCAGCTCGTGGTGGAAGGAGAGCTGCGTTCTTAAACGAGATTCGTGGTGTCGTTCGACACCAAGTTGTATGATGATTGAGTCACCGCGGGGTAGAGCAGTCTGGTAGCTCGTCGGGCTCATAACCCGAAGGTCGGGAGTTCAAATCTCCCCCCCGCCACC